>Ga0255189_1000004_pt1 | contig 148820 bp, 194 predicted proteins | sample Miss_Cont_RepC_8_FD_183620 | JGI IMG/M metagenome (GOLD analysis project Ga0255189, IMG submission 183620) | Freshwater microbial communities from Mississippi River, Louisiana, United States - Miss_Cont_RepC_8h | ecosystem: Environmental > Aquatic > Freshwater > River | place: USA: Louisiana...
CAATGAACCGCCGAATACTGCAGATGATGCGAATCCACATACTGAGCCAGAGCCGACTGTAATTGCAGAACTTGCCGATGCCGACGTAACAGTTGATGTAGATGATCCAATACAAATAGCATATGTTGCACTTGCTGTTGGTCCGTTAACGCCAGAACTACTAGAGCCAATACTAATAGACCCAGTACCACTTGATGTAGGCGCATTTTTCCCACTTACACCTGCGCCGAAAGCAATTGAACCCGACCCAGTGGAAAAAGCCCCGACACCACCAGATATACAACTACCTATAGCAATTGCACTATTTGTCGTTGTAGCATTGGATTGTCTTCCGATTGCAATAGCGCTGGTCTCCAATCCGTCCATGTGTCCCTCTTTCCATGTTCTTTCTATCCACTTTTGTCCATTCGAATGCCACTTCGTCGTCAGACCGTCTAGATTTCCATTTTTCCATGTTTGTTCTACCGCTTTCCGTCCATTTATGTGCCAAATTCGCTCCAAACCGTCTCTTTCGACGTTTTTCCACGTTAATTGTCTCAGTGGTTTTCCATTAGAGTACCACGTTTGCTCCAACCCATCTTTAAATCCATTTTTATACCATTGCTCAGTTTTTTTTATTCGAAAATGCTCTGATGGAAGATGTTGTTGAAATTCCGTTCGTATATCCACTGGAGAACCATTGTTATCCAACCAATATTCTACATAACGTCCATGCATATAGCCGTTTTTTTCGGTCCATACACTATCTTCGTTCGTTTTGCGTTCGACCATACTCTTGAGAAAAAACAAAGTCACATTAAGGTCAAATTTTTCCATGTAAATTGACACCTCGTCCCAATCGTAAAAGTGATGTAAAGGTTCGTTCCAATCGGTGCGCCAAGGAGGATTGCCAGCTTCAAAGTCTTCTTGGTGGTTTGTTTGAACATAAAACGGTGCTCCAGCTGCAAAATTATATGTCATTTTTACGTCATTTTTGAAAAAAAAAATGGTTGTTCCATTAGGGGAATACCAGCTATAGTGAGAGCGATTCCGAATACGCGACGTAAACTAATTTTTGTTTAATTTCTTCGCATGCACATAGAACTCTCTATCGTTCCCACTCCCCACTGAGTCTCCAAACCGTCTAGATTTCCATTTTTCCATGTTCGTTCTATACACTTTTGTCCATTTGTCCAAACCGTCAAGTTCTCCGTCTTTCCATGTTACTTCTATCCACTTTTGTCCATCTTCGTACCAAAATCGATCTAGTCCATGCTTTCTTCTCATCTTTCTCAATGTATTCACGCCGCTTTCGACCATCATGCTCATCCACGACTACTTTAATTCGCGATTCTAGCACATCACGCGGTGGTATAATATCGAAATAGCAAATACACAAGTTGCAGTTCATCTTTGGAAAAGTATTTATGAAATTGCATTTTTAGTTGTTCCTAGGGGAAACCAGCTCCCCGTTTTTCCATGTTGTTTGCTTCTTCAGTTATACCACGCCTGATCCAAACCATGTAGTCCATCTCTCCATGATCTTTCTAAGATCTTTTGTCCACTCTCATATATAGTATACAATCCGTCCATATTTCCCTCTTTCCATGTTTGTTCTATCCACTTTTGTCCATTTTCATGCCAAAATCGATATAGTCCATGCTTCTTATCGTTTTTCCATGTTTGTTCTATTTTTTTTACTCCATTATCCCGCCATATAGTCTCCAATCCGTCCATTTTTCCCTCTTTCCATGTTCGTTCTATCCACTTTCGTCCATTTTCATACCAATCCTGCTCCAAACCGTCTAGATTTCCATTTTTCCATGTTTGTTCTGACGATTTCCGTCCATTTCTATACCACTCCAGCTCCAATCCGTCTTTTTCGTCGTTTATCCATTTTGTTTGATTCTTCAGCTGCCCATTATCATACCACTCCTGTTTCAATCCATACTTTTGGCCGCCTTTCTCAGTCCATTGAGCTTGTTTTCGTCCATTAGGATGGAAGGTTATTTTTTCTTTTACAAGATCTTGCAAAACGTTTCTTACAAATATTTTTCTATTAAACCCTAATCTGTCTAAACCTAAACCTCCCATATCTTTGCTTTCCCCTTCACGTATTACTACTGATGGTGCTAATAACGGAAACACTTCTTCCCAAGTAAAATATTTGTTTAAAGGTTCACCCCATGTAGTAACCCAAAAATCTACTGGAACATGAAACGGTGCTTCAGTTGCGAAATTATGTGTCATTTTTACGTCATTTTTGGAAAATTCAAAACAACCAAATTAAAATAAAATGATGAAAATTTGTTCTGAAGGCAAAGAATTTGATGTTTTGATTGAAAACTTGAAATGTAGTACAATGTTGAGTGATATGCTGCAGGACATTGAAACAACGAATGAACCGATAATACTGAAGAATGTCAGCGCCTCGGTTTTGGAAAAAGTGATTGACTACATGAACAATCCCAATGATACGTTCTGCAGCAATATACCTTATCCATTGTTGTGCAACGTTATTTTGGCTGCGAATTACTTGCACATTCAACCGCTACTAGATTTGGGCTGCAAAACTATTGCCGATGTATTCAAGGGGAAAACACTCGAAGAGGCCAAGGTCGCGTTTAATATAACCACCGAGCTCAGTGCCGAAGAAATTGAGCACATTTGCCGCGAAAACCCTTGGTGTATGCAAGTGGACGATGGAACAAACGAAGATAAGTATGTATCGCGCTGATTGGTCAAGTTGGTAATTTGTACATTTAACACATTTATTTGGCTAGTAAGGTTTGAACGTAAATCGATAATATCTTCATTTGACGAGTTGGCCAGCGCCACTAATGAGGCTTCCGTATTTGTTTTTGTCGCAGTCATAGTGTTGATAACGTTTTGCAGTTCATCAATTTTAGCCTGCAACATTGCATCATAGTCAACTGAATAGTCGCTCATGTTTTTTCTGAGTGGATACAAAATTATATTGTTTTAATACCACGAAGCATAATAAACGACCATTGTTATCCAACCTGCTGTATTGTCCGTTAAAAAACCACTACTATAATTTTTTTTTACAATTCGCGCGATCCTATATTGTCTAGTGTTGGCAACGAATCAAGCGCGTCTGTAAACGTACGTCTCCATCGCGGTTTCCGTGGCGGTCTCGTCGTCGTCCCTCTACCGACATCACTTTCAATCTCGTTTCAAAGCTATTGGTTTTGTTCCTGCTCGTTTTAACAATGAGATTCGTTGGGACTTGTTTCTCTATGTTCACGACAACGACATTCCCAAATTTTCTCTTCTCCGTATTGCTCTACACCCTCAATGCCAATTAAAATGGTGGTACTGGAAAGAGTTCACTGATCAAAGCCATCGCTGCTGAATATGAGATATTGACTTTGATGTGGTGCGAACAAATTCCGAGCTTGTCAAGGTTATGAAGGATATTGGTTTGTATACAGAAAATCAACCATACATATTGGCCATGGAAGATGCGGATCGCTCAACACTTTTCAAAAATCGGTGGGATGATGATCGTGGTATAACCATGAATTGTCTGTTGAATGCTATTGATGGACTTGTTGAAAGTCATGGTCGTCTGTTATTTATTACTGCGTTGCTTCGTCCAGGACGTATAGATAAGGAGGTTAATATTGATTTGTGTGATTATGATCAGTTGCAGAGAATGTTTATCCATTGTTGTAGTATATCGTTCAGCCACATGCACGCTTTGCGCACCCATATAGGAAGAGGAGATAACTTTGACCCGCAATTCCAACACATGAAGAATAACATCACGCGGTGGCAATGAATGTGTGTACTGACGAAACAGCAAATACACAAGTTGCAGTTCATCTTTGGAAAAGTATTTCTGAAATGTTTTACCTTCCATTTTTCCATGTTGTTTGATTCTTCAGTTGCCCATTTTCATACCACGTTCGCTCCAAACACATTTTCATACCACGTTCGCTCCAAACCGTCTAAAATTCCGTCCTTCCATGTTCTTTCTGTTTTTATTCGTCCATTATCCCACCATTGAGTCTCCAATCCGTCCATGTGTCCCTCTTTCCATGTTCTTTCTATCCACTTTTGTCCATTCGAATGCCACTGAGTCTCCAAACCGTCTAGATTTCCATTTTTCCATGTTTGTTCTACCGCTTTCCGTCCATTTATGTGCCAAATTCGCTCCAAACCGTCAAGTTCTCCGTCTTTCCATGTTCTTTCTATCCACTTTTGTCCATTTGAATGCCACTGAGTCTCCAAACCGTCTAGATTTCTATTTTTCCATGTTAATTGTCTCAGTGGTTTTCCATTAGAGTACCACGTTTGCTCCAACCCATCTTTAAATCCATTTTTATACCATTGCTCAGTTTTTTTTATTCGAAAATGCTCTGGTGGAAGATGTAGTTGAAATTCCGTTCGTATATCCACTGGAGAACCATTGTTATCCAACCAGTATTCTACATATCGTCCATGCATATAGCCGTTTTTTTCGGTCCATACACTATCTTCGTTCGTTTTGCGTTCGACCATACTCTTGAGAAAAAACAATGTAGCCTCACGGTCTAGTCGACCATATCGCGGGTCCATGTAAATTGACACCTCGTCCCAATCGTAAAAGTGATGAAAAGGTTCGTTCCATTCGGTGCGCCAAGGAGGATTGCCAGCTTCAAAGTCTTCTTGGTGGGTTGTTTGAACATAAAACGGTGCTCCAGCTGCGAAATTATGTGTCATTTTTACGTCATCTTTGAAAAAGTTATTTCCAATCCCTTTTTTTTCGGACGTCCCAGAGAAACTTTTTCCAGTTTTCAATCTTTTTCATCTTTCATAAGTTTTTATTCCATTCAAATACCACCGAGTCTCCAATCCATCTTTTTTTCCATCTTTCCATGTTCGTTCTATCCACTTTTGTCCATTTTCATACCACCGTCTAGTTTTCCCCCTCTCCATGTTCGTTCTAACCACTTTTGTCCATTTTCATACCAATGAGTCTCCAACCCATTTTCTTTTCCGTTTTTCCATGTTATTTCTAAACACTTTCGTCCATTTTCATACCACGCCAGCTCCAAACCGTCTCTTTCGTCGTTTTTCCATGTTGTTTGATTCTTCAGTTTCCCATTTTCATACCACTGAGTCTCCAATCCGTCCATATTTCCCTCTTTCCATGTTCGTTCAAGACTTTTTTTTCCATTATCCCTCCTATCCCACCATTTAGTCTCCAATCCCAAATTTCCATCTTTCCAAGTTCGTTCTAAACACTTTTGTCCATTCAAATACCACCGCTGTTCAAGTCCATGCCGACGCCCGTCTTTCCATGTTTCTCTACGTTCACGACGATGACATTCCCAAATTTTCTCTTCTCCGTATTGCTCTACACCATCCTCAATGCCAATTAAAATGGTGGCAGGACGTGTACTTTAACAATATCGAAGAAGCATACCCTCAAGAATTTTGCGACTCGTTTCCTAACGAACATTGGAGTTGAAATGCGGCGTTTTTATTTACAATAACTACCAACAAACAAACACAACTTTGAAACGCAATTCTAACACTTGACGGACAACATCGCGCGGTGGCATAGAACGTGTGTAGTGAATAAATAGCAAATACACAAGTTGCAATTCATTTTTGGAAAAGTATTTACGGAATTTCATTTTCAGTTGTTGCGTTGTGATTATGACATAAAAATGATATTGTCAACAAAAAAGATGACTGATAAAACAGCACTTCATCTTATAATATGTTTTTGGCATACACTCTTAGCCATCATACCAATAATAGTTATTACACAGCTAAACTGGAACCATTTAGTTGGTGCTGATGTGGCAACCGAACAAGTCAGAGAGGCAAATAACAACATGATCATCATTCAAAACCAATTGAGTTTACTCCAAGTTAACATATCTACGTTAATGAGTCGGTTTTTGTAAGTTTAAAAATAATTTTAATAAAAATAATTAAAAATGAACATCGATGATCAAGTGAATTTCTATCGAATTCTGCCTTTGATTATACCGTTTGTTGCTCCACAATCATTCGCCACGTGGTTCGCAAGATTTTATGCAATTAAATCCACCACGGAATTTTATTTATGGGCGCGGAAGACGTACTTACAACACTATTATTTAGTACATACTGTTCAAAGGTCAAATTTGGCTACGAAAACAGCGAAGGCGGCAGCAAAACTCGTTTGGAAAGGTGCAAAGGTAGGATTTCGCGTGACAAAACAGGCAACACGATATGCAATACATAAATTATTACAATGAAATTATTTTACTATCTTGACTTTAAAATGTCATCATACCTATATCAAAGTGGTAGACGACGTGATTATGATGCGTTTGTGCAAATGGACAGACGTGGTATTGTGACGATACAAGGTAATTCCTTAGTATTTAACGATAACGGAAAACAAGATGCACCAGTGACATTTCACACACATTATAAAACAAATGAAAGTGGCGGTTTTCAGGCACCATCAAGAACTGATATTCACGTTTTTTTATGTATTTATCCACAGACCCATACACATTACATTCTTACATCAATGGGTGTGTATATAATGAAAAAAGGCACGTGTAACATGAGCGAACGATCAAAGCAAAAGATCATCAAATTTGTACGACAACTGCAAGCCATATATGATCCACTGACGCATGCTGATGAGTATCATTCTGAATTCATGGCGTTTGTGAATAATGTTTGTCCGCAAGCTTTTCATGTGCAATATGTAGTTACAGGAGGTCACTTGCCGTTACCACTTTTCAATCAAAGCGCTCCAAAAAAGAAATGCTTACAGTGTTAAACATTATTGAACAGTGGAAGTGTGTAATTGGTTCCACTAATAGTTACACGCAGCATGGCGACGGCAGTTGGTAATGTTATTGTCCCAGCCGCCGGGGTAGCAACCACTGTAGAAAATGTAGTTCGTAAAGTCTGTGGTGAAGACAAACCACTAAGATTCACAACTAACTGATTTGATGCCGAAGATTGTCCTCGTCGACCAATAACTACACTATTGTTATGACCAACATAAGAATCATAACCGATAGCCACACTATAATCTCCTGCAGACGCTCCAGTAGTACTAAATGCTCCAATAACAACACTACCATAACGTTTGGCATGACAATCATTTCCTATTGCGACGGCCCGTTTACCACTTGCAGCGGAATAATCAGACGAAATACAAACACTATAATCATTCGCATAACCACCTTGACCAATAGCGGTTGCTTGATAACTATATGTTGGTGATGCAGACCAAGTATTTGTACCAGCTCCAATAAGTGTACAAAATTTCATCTTTATACCACCAAATGTATTAGCACTATGTCTGCCAATACAAACACTTCCAATTGAATAATGAACTGTTTTAGCGACATCTCTTCCAATAAATACATTATTATAAATATTTGCCGCTGGACCTGCATCAGCATCCATTACGTCCCGTCCGATTATTACATTACTATGTTGTGCTGCACTATACACACCCTGTGGATTTCCATTATTATATCCAATAACAACACTCCATAAGTTGTTTGAAGAACTTTCATGACCTATAACAACTGTTGGACCTTGATTACAAAGATTATTTTCTCCGATATTAATAGGTGTTCTATCTATCGGACTTCCTCCTATTTTAGGAAACGTTATTTTATTAATATTATGCAGATGCACACCGCTGTTACTGCTACTCATTTTTATTTGTTTATGAAAAAATAAAATTCAAATGAAACGAAACTAATGTCCCTCAACGAAAATGAAATATAAACCAACGAAAATAAGCGCAATGCCAATCATATCTTTTCTTCGTATCTCTTCATGATAGAAATACATGCCAACAAATGTCACGGCAAGTACGGACAATGCGCTCCAAATGGCATTGATGATCCCCATACCACGATATTCATAACTACAATAGAGCGCGCCACATACAAGACTATATAATATTACAGCTGGCACTATAAACATTGTATTATCACTGGATCGTGACATTTTAATACAATACTGTGCTCCAGCCTCAAATGCCACGATGAACATGACAATTATGAACACAATGACGTTTCTGGTAGACATTTTTACAGTCATTTCAAAAAAATGTTTCTTAAAAAACAAAAATGCAGCAATACTCTCTTATTTTCTCACCTTTAGATTTGACAAAAAATCTAATGTTCATAAAATCTCTTGAAGAACAAAATTTTATTCGCAACACTGTATCCGTACAAACTACCAACGATTTACCCTGGGATACACTCAACAAAATAGATTGTGCCAAAAAAAGATGTGAAAACCTTCCTTGTAACACTCAACCACATAAAATTGAAACAACATACACTTCAAAAGATATTGTGACATATGATGGTACAGAAGGTGTTCTCTGCCAAGGATGTTGGACACTCGATGCTAATAACAAACATATACCTTGCGGAAGTTCTACATCATCACCTCCGTCTCCGGCTGCTTCTGATACCGACGATTCTAATTTTGTGCTGATATATATTGTAATTATTCTATGGATTATAGTGATGTGCGCGTTTTTTTGCACGAATGTCAGGATACGTTTTACTTTCTGATTTCATTGATGCGTCTATGTAGACAACGTTCCGACTGTAACTGGGGCAGAGAGCAATCCAATACCAAATGTTGATGCCATAGTACCAGCAGCTGCTGAAATTGTTGCCGTGCCATATGAGGTGGTGCGAGGCATATATGTTGTTTTTATTTTATAACTAAATGTGAAAAAAAATGACGGCACAAGACATTTGGGATAACGCAATTAACATGCAACTGTCAAACAACACAATCAATTTATCAGAGTGTTCAAATCGAGTAACAACGTTACAAGCTTACTGCTCAACGTTACAAGACGGTAATGCAATCGCTCAACGTCAATGTGCTTCTTACGACAATGAAATTGAACGCTATACTGCGACCATTAACGAATGCACAACTGCTAATGCCGCATTGAATAACAGACTATGGTCGGCATTGTCTTCTGGAGATCAATCATCGCTCACTGAATATTTTACTATATTAAATGATAACTCGTTTTTTTCGAACATTGCAATCGCCACAGATTTGTCTATAGCATCTTTACGAACGAACTATGATGAAGCGATCAATTCAACATCAAATCCAGGCGCTGTACCAAATGAGGTAAAAAAGGATTTACTTTGTAATTTGTTCTATCTCATGAGAAGTAACCAGCTGTAAAATGATTCATGACAAAACAACCGAAAAATAAAAAAGGTGTGAAAAAATTATTTGTCGTTTTTGTTTCTCTGGGACCTCGCGTTTCTCTGGGACCTAACTTTCAGGATTTTAAAATTTGAAATTTCATAAATGCGAACTCCAAAATTCAAATATAAAATATCACGTGACATATTGGCATCTTACATGCATCAAAACATTACCATCGAACCTTTTGCAACCAATCACACCCCGATTCTATGTACTTGGATAATTTTTAACCCTTTGGATAAAATTTTACATCATCGACAAATCACCGTATTAACTAAAAATATTCATGAATTTGGTTTACATGTAATTGTACGTGACGATGAAGAAACCATTTCTATCGAACGATCAAAAATATCTAAGAATACTTTCGATGATGTCTTTATTGAATACGGTCGCTCTAGACCAGATTTTTCAGAGGCGCCTATTGAACCAGTGGATATGAAAGATGTTATGACGTATAAGTATCCAACACAAAATTCTTTAGTTTTCGTTACATCTGGTTTGCGTGGTCGTGTTAGAGTAACTCTTTTTCACTTTTTTATCAATTCAATTATTGATTTTAACAGTAATGCATTGTTTTTTGAGAGAATCTGCAATGATCTTAATGCAAATTATGAAAAAATCGTTAATAGCTTTTCACAAATCAAAACCAAAGAGAATGTGACATTTGTTGACAATGAAAAACAATATATAACTTTTGAAAATGAACATGGTGAGGTGTTTGCGACTTCCATACGAAAAAGTGGCGAATATCTTCCAAAAGAGCTTTTACCTCCTGCTTCTGATGATATTGTTTCTGAGAAAGAAGAAGAAGAAGAAGTTCCAGCTGATAATGAGGACGACAAAAAGCGCAAGCGCGAGAAAGTTCAATCTGATGATGAGGAACTTCAATCTGATGATGAGGAAGTTCAGTCTGATGATGAGAATATTGTTTCGGATAATGCTAAGAAACAGCGTATGTGCAAACGTTGTAGACAACCTGGTCATTATGCAAAAAATTGTGGAAAAGAGCCGAAGGTGTCACGCACATACACGTGTAGTCTTTGTGGCGAAACTGGTCATGGAATTCGTTCTTGTCCGTCACGCGTTGGTGGTCGAAAGAAATTCAAGTCAAAACCATTTGATAATAATGGGATACGAAAGATTGTCCATGAACAAATAGTGGCTGAGAAGAAAAAAGGAATTCCGTTTGCTGCCTTGGTTCGTTGTATACGTGATGAGAGTGAGAAAATCAATGCTGATATGAAATGGCAATATTCGGCTTGTGCGGCGATTTCTACTGCAGTTCATGCATATATGAATGAGGTAATGGAAGATGTGAATAATTGTGCAATCAATAGAAACTCGACTACTGTTGAACCACGTGATTTTCATTTGAGAGCATTGTTGCGTCGTGAAACTTTTCCAGTTGTTAAGACTTTGAAAGTGGGAAAAACAGATGTCAATGTCATAATGGATGATGATTACTACGAGTAAAAATTTAAAATATAATTCTCTTTCTAAATTACATGGATAATCTATTGTTTGTTGAAAGTGGTCCGTGCAAATTACTGCGTGTCGCAACATCTACGTATCTCTACATCGAACATAATAAAAATAAAGATCGAGAACTAAATAATGTTGCAATCGAAGTGTGCACAGATGATATTGCGTATGATGAGGCTCTTGATGAACGAACACATAAACGAAAGCATGATTTTATTTTCTCCGCATTTTCGTTAGTCTCAGATGGGTTCGGAGCGTACCAGCTACGTTATGTTCCCATTCCGCTTCCGAGAATGACTGTAGATGAAGCACTCGTTACACAGGCGCGACAAGATCTAGTTTTAGGTATGCTGCCTCATGAAAATGGCGTTGCTGGTCTGGTACCACGTCTTTCAAACCAGCATCCAACTCTAGGAAGTCAAGTTATTATTCGGCGTGAAGGAATGCAACCATATGCAAACGTCTGTATAGAAAATAGTTTTGGTCTTCTTCATTATAATTCGAATAGTCAGCGTTATGAATTTGGCGCAATCAATCAGGCAGACGTTGAAAGAAAGGCATGTTTTCACTTTGAGAAGATTGTCGATATGTCCAATGTAAACGTTTCTGTTCCACTGATGTTTGTGCGCTATCCTTTAGAACCTAGCATTCTCGTACTGCCGCCGCCAGAGACAACAGCTTCGTTCTTTGAAGAAACATATGCGGATGAAATTTCCAAACGAAAGCGTGTTGCTGTTTTGAGAAGAATTATACGAACGCCACCGCCGCCGGTTACCACTGTTGAAGAAAATCACACAAGAAATAGCGCTGTCTTTTTTATAGTTTTTGGAGCTGCAATATTTTACGTTATTTTACGCTATAAACACAGTCATTAGTTATTTTCTGCCTGGAGATTTTCCCCGTGGCCGTGCTGCCGTTTTTGGCGTTCGTCCTTCAGGTAAATTTTTTAAACGTGTTACAACTGATAATGATTTCACTGTTACTCTGCTACCGTCTTGTTGTGTTGTGGACGGCGGAGCACCGGGAATTTTTGAGGAGTTTTTATCGTCTTTTTCTGCTTGACGTAATATAGAGTAAATTTGTTCTTCATACAATTTCCATACGTAATCACCTATTTTTGGTCCAAATCTATGCATTAATAAAAGTAATTGAAACCAACTTGCACGTAAAAAGTCTGCACCAGCAATTATTACATCAACAGCTGTTTTCAAAACATATACCATTGAAATCCACCTTTCTCTTTGTTCTAATCCAAATCCTACGCCTAACTCTTCCGGTCGCGCTTTGTCAATTGCCAACCGATCTACATAAGAAATCAAGAACGAAAGTATTTGTGGAATGACCATCAAGTGTATTTTTGGAACATTGAAATATTCAAAACCATAATCTCCATATCCAAAGAATCCTTGTGGTACATATAAAGACCCTAACTTCATGGGACACCTATATCTAGGGCTTAGATTTGATGTGCTCAATTTTTGTTCCGACGATGTATAAAACCATTGAACAATATCTTGCGTACATATTACTTCAGGAATTTCCATCGGCCTGAAACCAATCTCAATCATTTTCGCATTAATTGCCACCTGTTGAAATTCTATATTAGATAACGCTCCTGCCGCACCCCTAAATGCCGCTTCTTTGCCTACTTCATCTGCTGCCTCCTTTATAGATGCAATGGGATTATCATGGAAAATAACAGCATTAACACTATAGTTTATATACCACGTCATGACTATCACTATAAATGCAATGAAAGTAGGCATTAATCGCGAATCAGGACTGTACGACACCGACGATTTCTTTAATTCCGACAAAACATCGTATGCTATATCATCAATTTGTGTATATATATCCAATGGAACACAATCTTTATACACCAAATACAATATCATTTTCATTGTGAAAGCCGCGGTAACAGTAAATTTTTCAAGAGAGTCATTATCTATATTACTATTACGCAAATCATCTATAAACATCATTGCTTCAATAGCCAACTCTTTTGGAAGTGGTTCATATACAATAGATTCAATGGTTTTGTTTACATCAAGCGAACATTGCGTCATTTTTATTACTTTATCTATATTATTTTTTTACAAATTGGCTTTTTTTTAAACCTTCGCGTACGTTTCGTTCTAAAATACGTTCGAATAGCCCATTGCAATAATGTTTTCACTGGTATCTTTTCACTCTTCAATATCAAGAGTGGACAACATACATGCGGATTTCGAAGAGTCCTTCCCTTATATAAAAGAACTATAGTGTGTTCTATCCAAGCGCCTTCATATTCTATCCAAGCGCCTTCTTTTTGAAAATAATTATGTGATGAATAAAGCAAATGATCTAGTATAGTGTAAACCACATGCTGCGGAAGAAATCTGCGCAAAATCATGTATAATTGTACAAAATTCCGTTTTTTGACAATGTGATGTTCATAAATATTCAAACAGTGTAAACACTCCATAGTATAAAAAAGTTGTTAAATATCTTTATTACTTCGCGCGCGGGCCCAGACCTTCCCAAACGGTTTCATTGCGTCAATCACCGACTGTTGCCTTGTAGTCAAATTTTCGTAAAGTCTTGATGCATAATATTCTCGTCGTTCATGTATTCCAGGTAAAAGTTTCACGAGACGGTCGTCCATCGCAACGTCGTCATATCTCACCATACGCTCGTCCAATTGTACAATTCGTCGTCGCAATGCTAAATCCCATACCTCTCGCGACGTGGTGCATGCTTCATATGGTTTTGGAGGCATTTATTAGTAAAGTAAATAAAAGTTTATATGTGTTTCAGAAACTTTTTCGGCATACGCAGGCGCACAACCGATTTTTCCAAAAATAATGACACAGGTTCCGGGATTATCATCACTACCGCTCGACATGCGACAATATGTAGAGCGCCGCGAACGTCCGCCGCCTGGACGAGACAGTGTGTCGCAAATTGAGCAAATAATGTTGGCGTTTGGACACGATGTCAACACAGCCCGTGGAACTGCAATCAAGTTTCGTAAGGATCTTTCCGAAGTAGACAAAGCTTATTTGAGTGATCTTGCCTATATTCGTAAGAATCGTCGCCGTGATGAACAAAGGCGATTAGCTGCAATTGAACGATCAGATGAAGACGACGAGTGTGAAGATGAAAAAGAGTTCATTCGCATTCCTTTGGTCGAATTACCGTCGCATTTACAAGAACATGTACGTAATCGCACTCGTCCAAAAACTGGAGAAAACATGATTTCCGAGTTGGAACTTATTCTTGCTCATTTTGGTCACAACGTCAACAAAGCGCGTGGAAATCCCATCAGCAAACGAACTGATCTGACGGACGAGGAGAAAGAGTATGCGATAGAAATAGCAAATCTTCGTCGCAATCGTCGTGCCGGTATTGGCAACAAACGAAAAAGGGATGAAGATGACGAATACAAAACCAATAGAAATGTGCACTACAAACAATATCAAGAGGACAGACGTCGAATAAGTCAATCAAACCTTCCACTTATGGCAAGACGAACAACAATAGCATTATTTGGAAATTTGAAAAGACGTGGTTTGGCATGCACTGTTAACAGAGATGAAATAGAGTCTATTGCACAAAAACCATGTACGTATTGCGGCGACGAGTTTTCAGGCGGGATTGATCGCATAGATTCTAACAAAGGATACATTGAGGGAAATATTACCGCCTGTTGCGAAACATGTAATCGCATGAAACTCGATTACAATGTGAATGATTTCTACCGATATTGTAAGGAAATAGTTACGTTTTCATCAACTGGAATATGTTCTACCGATGTAACTAAGCGTGCACAAACAAAAAAGCGAAAATTTCAAACGTGGATGAAACAGGCTGAAAAGCGATGGCCAGTTGACATCACGAAGGACGTTTTTCACCAACTCGTCAATAGTATTTGTCATTACTGTGGCGTGGAAGCATGTAACGGTATTGATCGCGTCGATTCAAGCGCTGGATATAGTGTACAAAACGTTGTGCCAGCGTGTTGTATTTGCAATCGCATGAAACTTGATCATGGGAAATCAACGTTTCTTGCGCACATTTCGAAAATCAACAACTATAAACAGTAAAGCATAACAATGGAAATTGCGCGCGCGAAAGTCTTAACAAACGAATCTTTACTATATTAATCATATTGTCGTGTAATAGTGAAGTATGCACACACAAATATAAGAAGGTAATAAACCCTTTTAATTCGCGTGGCGCACCGCTAACATACCACCAGCACGGGTGGCCCCCACGTCTTTCGATCGCGGGCCCGACTATACCTTGAGCCTTTCGGCCCGGAATCATCTAGTCTGTGAACCATTTCCATTTCAGGAACTTGGATGCTGATTACCCAATCCTCGTCATTGTCACCATACCTCAGTTTTCTCTGAGCCACGAAGCCGTTTGTTTCCAGCGTTCGTTTGGTAGACAAGGCTCTCAGGGACTTCCAGCAATTTGACTCCGTTGCCTATCACGTGATAGACTAGCATCTGTCGCACTCTAAGCTACACTAGCGACTAACTGGTTTGTGTTGGCGCAGAGTGTGTAGTCTCCGCACCATCCAGAATACTTTTCAAGACTGTTACGATTCTAATGGCATTCTCACCGCCATCATATCGTTTCTATCTTCACGACGTTGTGCGAGCGACCGTAGATGGAGAGCTGACCTGCGTTGGCAAGACCCGTGGACAGGCCAATGTCAACAAAGGAGAAGCGGAACACGACGTTATCAATGCGCGACATGTTCAACGCACCGCTCGGCGACCAGTCCTCCTCGGGATAGAGACCAAAGTTGTAGTTGTAGATAAAGCGCTCAGGGATGTTGGTGTGTCGCTCCCAAGGCTGGACCGAGCGGAAGTAAAACGCGCCGCGGGTAGCAATGCGGTCATGGCCGTTGAGCTGCAGAGACACGGTGTCAATCGGATCAACGAGCGGGATGACGGCAGTCGTGGGGTCCTGATGGTCGAGATAGCCACCGAGCTCAACACCGTAGTTGAAGTAGCGGAAGCCTTCTTCGACGGTGCGCTGCGAGTCCTCTTGGTAGACCCAGTACAACTCGAGCACGGGGTGGTTGAAGTGAATCTGAACCTGCTTCGACGCGGTGCCAGCGGGGACTGACTCCTTTCCGTGGATCTGCAATTGAGTGATCAGATACTCATGGGGCTGTTGGGCGAAGACGCGGCGCTCCATCGTGTCAAGATACACGTAGTTGGCCGTGATAGCCGCATCAGACATCTCGCCGCCGGTAATGTCGGAGAGGTTCAGAAGGTTCGCACGGAAAGCATCGACTGAGCCACCGCGGAAACGAACAATCAAGTTCTCACGAGGAAGCAGCGAAACCTGAATCTTCGTCTCATGGTACTGCAGAGCAATCAACGGCTTGTGGAGAGCGTAGGCACGGCAGAAGTAGAACGGAAGGGGAACGTACAGGCGACGGCTCTGAGCGGCGAAGTCACGAAGATCTTCCTCCGCATCAAAGTAGCCAATCATTTCCTTCAAACGCTTACCGGGCTGACCAGTGAGCGACTCCCACAGCTGAAGGAACTCGCCATTCCACTTGTCAACGACCTGCGAGCCGACCTCAAACGTGACCTCCGAGATCATCGCGTGGCCAACGGCGTTCGCCCAGTAGATACGAGTCTCCTGACGCGCAACCGCAATGCTCGCCGGCAAGTTACCGAGACCCCAAACCGCCGTGTCGGTGAGATCGGTAGCCGCATCCAGACCGAGCGCTGACAGAACGCATGAGAAGTAGCACCAGCCCAACAAGTCGCCATTACGCGGCACACGGGCAGTCACTTTTCGCTGCGTCCACTGGCCTGACGGGGCGTTGTCTAGCGTGATATCTTGCTCAGCAATCGCAAAGTTCGTGTGACGCCTGTACGATTGCGCGAAAAACGTTTTCTCGGGATTAATTGAGAGAAACGCATCCTGATTGCCAAGAGCCGCGAGTTCAGTAAGAGCACCGCTTGAGTTGGACATTGTGTGTGTGTGTGTTTTTGAGGTGTGAAAATAAAAAAAATTTTCGGAAAAAAATATATAAAATTTTTACCACCAACCATTTTATAATGAAGCATCCTAAGTACGGTGATTATACTGACGAAGTACACCCGATTTTCCAACACCCCGGATATTTCGCCGACAAAAACTGCCGTATACTTGGAATCTATGGTAAAATATTACGGCCAAATCCACGTGGTCAGGTTACGGTGTGTTTGCATGGAAAAAAAATTGCTAAAAACGTGACACACCTGACACTGATGGCATTCTTTCCGAATATACTACCATTAGATGATGTAGATCACATTGATGGAAATCACAATAATAACCATGTGGAAAATTTACAATGGTTGACAAAGAAAGATCATGGAGAAAAAACAGCAAAAAGTATAATTGCAAAGGGTCATGAGAAACTTTCAAAAAAGATATATTTATTGGATGAAGAAGGAGGAAATGCACTTTGTTATTTCTCAAGCATTAAAGAGGCTTCAAAAATTCTTGGAATGAACGGCAATACCATTAGTAACGCTGCAAAATGTGGTTTGCGTGTAAATGGATATTATTTTGGTTATGAAATTCAAAGTGATTTGGATGGTGAAATTTGGAAAACTAGTGAAGCATTGGATATTGCACTAGATCAAGAAGACGTTCCCCATGAAAAGAAAGTCAAAGTATCGAATAAAGGACGTGTATTTTATGGACATGGCTTTAAAACACGTGGTGGTATACACAAGCAAAAAACTGAGTATCGAGAGGTATCTATACGAAAAAAAACATGGAGAGTGCATCAATTGGTGTATATGGGATTTTATAACAAGAGGGCCCCTGTGCGAGGAGAACGTGATGAGAAAGGAAACTTGCTTGTTATTAACCATGATGATAGAATGAAAGATGAAGAAGGATGTCCGTTGAATTATCCGGAATATTTGTCACTGAATACACATGGGAAAAATATGGAAGATTGGCACAAACACAAAAAGGCGATTGTATAAAATTCTCAAGTAGCATCTGCATTACACAGTGGAATATCATATGATGTCGAACCCAGTGTGATGCGCAAAAAAGCTGCTGCATTGGGAATTGCGAGAGTACCTGCTGATGGTGGAACGGCGGTTAATTTTTGCCATGTCGTCTGAAAGCTGCTTGTCGCTGTGCCGCTGGTGTTGATTGCTAGACCTCCATTTGGAGCTACCGCTTGTTTTCCAATTGCAACGGCATTCGACGCCCCAGTGGCAACATTGCTTTGTCTGCCCAAACAAATATTGTTGTCAACCATAGTTTGAAAAGCACCACTAAATGATCCGATGCATATGTTCTCGTTACTTAAAGTCGCGTTGTAACAACTTCTATAACCAACACAAATATTCCTGGATGTCATAGTCGCGTTGTAACCACTATTATAACCAACACAAATATTCCCGGCATCCATTGTCGCGTTAAACCCGGAAGTAGATCCTAACATAGTATTATATATACCTCCTATTGTAGCGTTCTTGCCAGCAAACGCACCCACTGCTGTGTTGTTTCTACCATTAACAGTGGAATTGTCAAGTGAATAATATCCAATAATAGTGTTCATATTCGCCAGTGTCGCTTGTGTAGAATTTCGTCCAGCACTAAATCCAATGACAACATTGCCATAAGCATTTGAAGTAATAGCTCCACCAATTGCAACATTATTATAAGCTCCGCCATTACCATTGTCTTGAATTGTATAACCACCGTATGGCCAAGGAGTGTGTTCCGGTGTGCTAATAATAACGTTATTACAAACTTCCGTTGCCCAATTTTCCAATGCGTTTTGATGAAATGTTAATGCATAGACTTGCTCAATGTTTTGACTATTTGCATCATTTCCTTCCGTAAGTACCTCAGACAACGTACTAGCACCAGTTGCGACACCGACAAGACCACCTTCACCGACAATCACCGTATCAGCCTTCATTACCCGCGCACTGACCGTATTTGCCTCGACATTTTTTGCCGTTGTGCTCTGTGGAAGAACAAACGCCATGTTTTTTATGTTCACAAATATTAAAATTTTCATTGTATCTTAGAAAATATCCATATTACAATGCATAGGAGTAGAACTGCAGCGATGATTATCAAAGAAAGTGCAAGCGGACTTAACTCCGTAGTAGTATTATCCAGTTCCGCTAAGGGTTTATTCTCATAAAAATTCGTTATTTTTTCAGGGGTCCATCGCACCATGTAGGTAAACGTACAAGAACGCAAGAATTTTGGAACGGTGAACGTTGTAAGCATTTCACTTTGACTGGTCAACGCACACTGTACTAGTTGATTGTCCGCTATTTCTCCGTCTAATATAACAGTAGGAAAAACATGCATAACAAATTCGCCTAGATCATTTGTGCAACGCAATTGAGTGTCTTTTGTTATTGCGAATTTTTCTGCACCATTATACCAATTTAATTGCATATTTTCGGGCTTTACTTTGAAAGAATATTGCATTTGTGTATCAGATGGTTTAAATGGGAACGACTGTATTGTTGCTTCAACCACAAGCCATTCTTCGCCGTCAACAGTGTAAAGACCTCCAAAGAGTTTATCATTCGATTTTGCATAGTAATGATTAAACTTCATTGTCGAGCATGAACCTTTATCGGACGTATTACATCGTAGACCTTCTCGGCGTTCGGAAGACGTTACCTGTATGTTTCCAGCTAACGTCAGCCTATTTTCTTCTTTGTTATACACGGAATTTTCCCATGCTGTTTCCTGATTTTCCGATGGATCAGTATATTGTTCGATGACAGTTGACGGTGATCGAAAACGTGGAGCCATGGTAAAGAGAACATTGCTAATCGCGTAACTAGGAGGCTTTTTTTGATTAGGACGAAACCGAAAAGTCATTGGATACATATCGTAAAGACTCGATTGATATTTTAAAAACTCAACCTCTGTATTTGTTGAGCCAATTGTGCATCCTTTTGCCTTTGCATCGGTGAAACATTTGTCCATTTTTGAAAGCGAAAAGAGAAAATTAGATTTCAGTACTTGCGTCGAAAAACCGTACAGCCCTTTGAATTCGACGTCGGCATATTGGACAGTTGAGTATCGGCTCTGACGTTTGATTCCTCAGTGAATACACACAATCTAGACAAAAACATAAATGACCACAGGGGACAAGAACCACGTCAATGTTTTGTTCATAACAACTTGCGCAAACAAGGCTATTGTGTTGAAAAGGTGTCTTTGCCTGTTGTTGTGGTAACAATGTACGAATTAATTTTGTGCGTTTGACAATTTTTGTTTTACGTAGAGAATTCAGCACCACCGTACGTTCTGTTGCTATAACAGGTTCTGGAAGGGAGGCATTATCATCTTGCTTTCGAGTAAAAAATGGACAAAAAAGTGGCATGAAATAATTTTTATAGTGGCTGTATAAAAAAATAAATGGGTTCTCTACTGTGTAAATTCAAAAAACCATCATATATGCCACTCATAGAAGATATTGAACGAGAATTATATTTAGGACAACATCGCGTTATGCAAAAAATTAGAGGAGATAATGACATGGATATTTTTGAAGAACAAGATCCATTTTTCAATTTAGATAGGCTCGATGGTAACTGAGAAAAACGCATTCGTCGATTGTGAAAACGTTTGCTTGCATAATGGGCATGTGCGACTTCTTTTCATCCACTCAAGTAAACATGCCCAATGAAATTCGTGACCACATAGACATTGTGAAATTTTGTCGCATATCTTGTACTCATCTAAACAAATAGAACATACGGCGGAAGTGTCACTTTCTACAGCCCTCCTACTGGTAAGACTTTCCAAATCCTCGTCGTTTTTCCAACGTCTTAACCATACTATATAGATCGTGACGACAAACATAATAAAGAGGCAATATACATTGTAAGTAATAAATGTGATCAAAGTAAAAAGAGAACATGATTGCACGATATATATTAACGATATTACATTGACAATAGTAAAAGAAATATTTATACCAAATGAAAACGACGCACATAATGTGTTTATACAGTCTGAATACTGCCATAATACAAATATGATAAGCAAACTACAATCCAAAGCAATCAAAAACATCGACATTATATACGATTTTTTAATAACATTCCAGCAATTCGATGAAGAAGATGCAACAATCATACATGCGGCAAAAAACAGATTTAGATAAAACTTTGCAACGAATAAATATTTTCGATCTCTCATTCTATCAATAAGAATAGCAGTATCCATTTATTTAAACAGAAAACAGGAAACATGTATAAAAAATGAAACGCAAAAATAATAATTCCGCGATGGACTAAAAATGAATGCACAACAGGAAAAGGAGCGTGTACGAGAAGAGTTGGTTGCACTCACAAAAGAATTGACTACTCGAAATGTGACGTCAAAGGATGTGGCTCGATTTAACCGCTTTGAGACATTAGAAGTTTTACAGCAAGCACGCGGGCGAAAACTTACCGAGGCCGAATCGTTGGCACTTTCACAACTTTTACAGCAGCCCTCGTTGGTGCAGAGTGTTCACAACCCGGCAATTCCAAAAAACTATTGTAATTGTACACAGCGTCATTGTGTCGAATGTTCCGCAAAACAGTTTGTCGACACTGCCTTTAGCGATAGTCGAAAGATGTCGTTTCCACCATCCGCTTCAGAACGTACAGGTATTATCAACAATCCTCCGTTTCCAATTTTTCGTATTGATTAATTATTTTTCTAAATGTTTGATAAAAATGAGCGCCTCGCCACAAGAAGTCGGTGCCGATAAACCATCAGTCTATTGGTCCGATACTGTAGACAAACCCAAACCGGTAGTCGTTTCTAATGGGCTCAATAGGGCACCGCAGCCTGTAGAAGAAGTTTCCGTTGCCACTGAAGTGTTTGAACCGTCTAGAGAAGAAATTAAAAAACTACAACAAGAATTGGACACGAAACCTACCTTTGATGTACAAAAAGAATGTGCGAGTTTAGTGGAAAAAAGCAACGCAGACTTAAAACAACAAATTACAGAACTTGAAAAACAAATACGTCATTTTCGAGGATCAGAAGTGGAGAGAGAGCGCAAAATTATATTATTGCAAAAACAAAACATTAATTTACAAAAACGTATAGACGACGCGAAAAAAACTCGTATCAAGAAATAAGTTGACCGCGGATTTTTTTGCAATGATTAGATATTTGTAGAGATACATCCTCGTGGTGGCGAAGAGTGGAAAAATAAAAAATAGTTGCGGTATGTGCGATAGAACGTATAAATATAGCGGCCAAGTGTTGCGCTTGTAGACGTAAAAATGGGCTTTGTAATCGAAGTAGAGTCGTTATAAGATAGGAAATACGCCGTTGAACAAAACAGACCGCTCCATAAGTAGTTGGTATAATGGTATTGCGTAGTGATCGACTGAACATAAATGAAACAAAACGTTTGGGATCACCACGGACAGTCATGGAAAAGTTCTGGCATTGGAGGAAGAGAAGTCGAATATCATCTATCGCACCCGGATTGTCAATACTCCAAAAAAAAATAGTGGTGTATATTTGCATAATTTTTGCTGCAGTAGGTCGTCGAATAACGTCAAAAATAGTCTCTCGTAAATCGTTTATTTCCATTTTCGCGTTTGATGCAAATTTAGAAAATTCGGACCAACTAAAAAATGTCACTTGTTATTTGGTTGTTTTGGTATTCAATTTTTGTAATTGGTCTTGTCACAGTTGTCCTCATTGCAACTGCTTCTTTGTATTTATATTTACATCCCACTGTGTTTCGCGTAGCAAAGACAATGTTTCTACTGTATCAATCCACACAGAATGCTACGAAAGTTGTTGCGAGAGACGTGTCTAGTGATGAGGAAGAAAAGGACGAAGAGCCGAAGTCGTTACGAACTAATCAGAAAATTGAACGACCGAAGAAACTCATTTTTACCGATGGATATTTGATGAGTGCAAATGGTCGATGGTTATCACCTTTAGAATTAGAGGGATATGTCAAAATTGCAAAATTCAACACCGACAATGAACGTGATGTGTTATTGTTGCGAGATAGTTTCGGAAATGTGCATCATATACCAGCAAATTTTCAAATACCACTGCATAGTTTGTCACGTTCGACTATTGTGACTAATATAGAAATGTACACGAATAAGTTTCCAGAGGTGAGCAAATTGTTTAAAGATCATCTTTGTTAGTAACTGAGAATATGTGTACCATTGTAAGAGATAATCACAAGAACAATCACAGCTAATGCACCATAGATATTTGTTAAGTGACATTTCCACACCTCTGGTCGACAAGGACAATTGTGCATAATATAGAGTAAATATAATAGCATTACATCAACAATGAGTTTTGACGCAACGACGCGATGCTCTGGATTCGGTTCCATTTGTTTTTTACTGCGGATGTACAAAATTTTTTCCTCTATTTCTATTTCGATTTCTACGACGCGCAAAACTTGGACGAATGACTGACTGAGTAAGTGGACCCTTCTCATCGTCTTCTGTGCTTTCGGTACTACTATTTTCTAACGAAGCATCGTCGGCATGAACAATACGACTTCCAGTGGATGCATTTTTTGCCAAAGTAATAACATAATAGCGCTGTGGACGAGCCTTTCCAGCGTATTCCTTAGTAAACCATCCTTGTTTTGTGCGAGAAAAATACAGACCTAGTGTTCGATGAGTATAGCTCCCTTCGCTATTGCGTTCATCACATTCGGGAATCCATCTGGCATAGTACCCTGGTTTTGTTATACGCTGAATGGAGATACTTTCATCAACGTCAAGATCCACCCATTCTTGATTTTCCATCTTTGCCGCATCTTGCTTTGCACATTCTAATGCCTTTGCACAAGCTTCTTCAATACTATCGCAAATGTATTGACCTCGAATAAACATTGGTAATTGAACTGCCTCCAAACCAGGTTTTGCAGCATAGTAACATACAAGTGCTTTGTCTTCCATTTTTACCAATTGCATATAAAACTTATTTTTCATACGCTACGCAATCATCATCGTTTATCATGGTGTTGGACAATATACGAGGACGACATGTTATAAAGTTATTATAGGAGGCAGCATATGCATCGATACAATGTTGTTTTAAGTCGATTGTGTTCATGATTCGTCGTATATTTTCAGAAAATTTGGCACGAAATTTTACCTTACGTTTATATCTGTTTTCTTTCCAGCAATCAAATATAATATCATGTACTTCCTCAAAAGTGAACCATTGAACATGTGATTTTTCAATAACACTAGTATCACCATGAACGTCAGGATATTGTATAAATAACTTGACTCGTCTAAATATTGCTGGATAGTCTTTATATGGTATCAATACAAGGTACGTTCGAAAACTACAGCTATGACGTGGATGTAAATCGGAATGCAACATGTAGTCTCCATTACTCAACTTTTCAAAGGTCTCGTTTAACGTCATTATGCAACCAGCAGTTTCTTCGTAAAATTCCCGAGAAGCTCCCCTTTCTATTGTTTCTCCCTCGTTTAGTTTCCCAGAAAAATCACTCCATCGGTCGCTTTCACCGTATGTCGGTTCGAATGATTCTTTTCCCAATAAGAAGAATACCTTTTTTTTAAGTACCGCAAAAGGCAAAATACCCGCGGAAGTAATGGGTTTTATTTCTATATCGTCATCATCTACAAGACACATTCTGTCATTCTCATCAAGAAAATGAACATATATCATTTATTTCCTTTTACAAACGGATTTCACCATCGACAAACAAACGCATGCAAATTTATTTCCAAGACCAGTCACACATCAACATTCCAAGTGTCCAAAAGGTGCTCTAACTCGTCTACATTGTCGCTGACCTTCATATTTGCATCTGAGAAGAAAAGACGGCGCGAAGCAATGAGATGTGGTTTGTCGCCTCGTCTGCTGGCTATTTGACGAATACTTGATTCTACGTCGTCACATGTTCGAAAAAAGAGATTATCGGTAGGGGTAAAATGATTTTCGTTGGTATCATCGACACTATGAACAATGAAGAAAACAGAGTGATATAACGGAATGACATGAATGAAAAAAGGAAGAAAATCCATAATATTGTCATAATCAATGTGAACATATAAATCTGCAGAATCAATGGTTGCCGATTTGATCGTCAAAACTACATCATCTCCCTCACGAATAAGTCGTAGTAAACGTTCACTAGCATCACGACGGGCAGAGAACACACTGATTTTCATATCGGAAACACTCGCAAACGTCTTTCCGTCAACTATTATAGATGCAGATGAAATGAACATATTTCCTAAAATTTGAGTGTCACAAAAACGAACTTTCGAATTTTCTAAAAATTGATCCAAATCACTTGAAATATTGGTTGTTTGTCCGATAAAGGCATGATAGAGATCGACGACTTCATAAAATGATTTTCTCGTCATTACTTCATTTGGCAATGGGATATTCATTATTTTTGCTGCATTGATGAAGGTATCATGTAATATTGGACGAATGTGATGTTTCTTCACGACAATATCTTCGAATAATGACAGCGGCACCAAATATTCTGGACATCGTGTAATTGCATGTTGTAATGTAAAAAGATATTTTTGTCCATATACCGATTGATTAATGAGTGATATTGGTTCGATGGTCATCACCTCATTTTTGAAAATTCCAGATTCACAATGACTCAAAATAGTCGGAGCATGTGGAAACGTTGCAAAAAAGAATGCACCAGGCTTCATCATAGACGCGACATTACTCATGAATGTTTCAAAACGACGCTTTTCATCAAAGGCATAATGTAGAGCAAAATGACAAACGACGAGATCAAATGTATCATGTATTGTCAATGGTTCGAAACAATCGGCACATGTGAACTCGGCTTTGTACTGTATGTCCTTTGCCGCGTTGAAACGATCCGATGCACCCTCCTTTCCGAATAGCGATTCACTTGAAATGTCAACAAAGTGTACAAATGATGGATGTAATTCATTGTACTTAAAAATGTCTGCACCGCGTCCACAGCACAAATCGAGAATTCTCGCACCAGAAACTATCGGAACATGAGATAACATTGTCTTTTTAATGAGATTGTTTGCATTGAGAATGGGCAGCGTTTGCAATTCGAGACGTGTGCGCTTTTGTTTGGCCATTTTCGCAACCCCATCATAATGCTCTTTGACCAGTAGAGATGACATGGTGCGTTCTAGAAATTAAAAAAAAGTTGGTGTTAGAAATGTAAAAAAATGCAACGCCGTGTTGTTACTACGACAACTTCCGGGAAAAATGTAAAAACAACTAAGCCACCTCCTCCTACCGCAAAGAAAGTTACACCTCCTCCACCAGCGGCGGCGCCAACTCCGTCAAAAGTGATTGAGGCGTCAAAAAAGGTCGATGAAACGCTGGCATTATTACGCGAACAGGAAGCATTAGAGCAAGAGCGAGTCAAGAATAAAACAAATACTAAAGTTCTTAGTGGTGAAATTGACTGGTACCAATATTTACAGCCAAAGGACACACGAGATATCAAGGCATGTGCGGAATTGGACGAATATAACCACGGTGTCTACGAACATAATAATGCAATGTTGCCAAAGGTGAATGAATTACTCAAAAAACTAGGACTACCTCAGAAGAAACTTGATCCTCCAACAGCTTATGTTCCTCGTGCACGCGCAGAATATGAAAAAATGCTATTTGATGAGAATTTTCGCGTTTTACACGGTATTAAATTTTTGGCGCAACGCAATATTTTTCCAGTTCGTGATTATGTTATCGAAGAATCATTTGTGAAAGCAGACGCTATTGCCTTTCAAGAAGAGATTGATCGACTTATTGAACAAGCTGGAGACAATGGAATTGATATATCGGCCGCTGTTGGTTCAGGGCATAAAGCAAATTGTACATGCAATAATAGATGGGATGGCAAAAGTGAACGATGTATTGGTGAGGGTGTTCGTGTACGTTGGAAAACCATGAAAGATCACCATTTCTTACGTCCTAGAATTTCCATGGAATCATATTAACTTTTCCAATTGCATGGCTTGATTGCGCACGCATGATGTATTACAGTTGGACTAGGCAATCTACATAGTAAACAAAGAGTGGTCATCGTTTTTTCTTGTTGTTTGTTCATCGTGGGTACATAGCTATCTTCTTCCGAAATTTCGTCAGTTTCATAGTTCATTTCTTCTTCTTCTTCGTCTATTTCAGAGGCTTCGTCATCATCGAAATCTTCGTCTCCTTCTCCAACAGATTCGGTTTCTCCAATGTCACCGAAGGATTCTCCAACGGATTCTCCAACGTCGAAAGATTCTTCTCCAAAGGATTCTCCAACGTCAAAGGATTCTACACCATAGGATTCTTCTCCGCCATAGGATTCTCCGAAGGATTCTCCACAGTCTTCTCGCAAAACTGCACCTTTTGTTGCGCTAAACTCGTCATGATCATCTACACTTGCCTTCGCGCGTTTATACTTACGTAATAAGCCACCTGTTGCAGCATTGTATAGTTCTGGATGTGTTTTGTGATAATTCATTTGTTTCAAAGTATTTCGTAAAGGAATTTCTTCTGGTAGAAATTCTTTCAATGGAATGCGTTCGTTCATACATCGCTTGTTATAATATATTCCATGCTGATATTCCGCACCACTACCGCACATTGCACACAGGCCAGTCTCTCTATATGATTGTAAGAGGGATTCGTTGTATAAAAGTAAGTCTAAATTAATTCGTCCGCATTTTCCCTGACAATCTGACATGGTTGTTCCAAAAACAACTATTTTATAAAATATGACTACGCAGTGGAACAAAAAGATAAATTATGCGATTGAAAATCAGTGGCCAATTGACGAAGATACTGGTGAACTGGAAGACGACGATTCAGAGTATAGTCGCGATAGTGTTCGTCGTCGGAACGCATTTCGTGAAGACATGAAAAATTTACGAAATACAATTGACGTCATACCCGTCGTCGAAGCTGGTACACGCAGTGACGATGACGAAGAAGAAGTTATTCCTAGCAGTTTTGTAGCACCTGGTGTTGTCTGCCCGTTGCCATCATCAATTGGAGATATTTCATTGGAACGCCGAAAAACTTCACCACATGATAATTCTACATTTGTGTTTATGGATACTGTTAATTCTGAATTATACACTGTTGAGTGGTGTACAAATGCGCTTGCTCGTGCTAAGCATAAGTGGTGTCCGTATGTAGAAAATGATAGTAATGTTCCCGTCGCACCGCCAATTGCATTTGCATGTTCGAGATTTGGCTTGTCATGGGACGGTGTTGGAGAAGTTCCATTAGGGATTAATACTCAGGATCTTATGAGTCGTTATATTAAGGAAATGTCTGCCATCTATGAATTGCAATCGCGCGCTTGTCAAAGTAACATGTTTCATGGAATGTTTGAGGCTGATTCAATGCGTATACTTCATATTATTTACATTTCGTATAATATGCTTGTGCTTGCTATTCAACAACGCAATGCCTTTCAAAGCGTATGGTCTTCCCCAGACGATCCGACGGTCTTTTGTTTGAAACCTGTTTGTGCAAATGATCGCGAATTCACGCCATTTCAACAGGCCTATTGGTACTTAATGAGGAAATTATATGAATTGGGTTACCGACGATATAAGAAAAAACTCCTCTACAGCCGTGTTATTAATCCTGATAATGTATTTACGCATACGTTTAAGTTTGAAGTGGAAATAGAAGACTTTGTTTATAAGATGATAACGCCATATGATCAGGCCGAGATTTGGAAAGGAATGACTAGCCAAGGTGTTCATTTCAGTTCACTAATCGATTATCTTGGTTCCGTGAATGATCCACATTTGCCGGTGTTGCAAAAGGATCGTTACGTTCATAGTTTTCGTAATGGACTGTATTTTGTGAAACATGATGTCTTTGTGCCATTTCAACAAGCCAAAATACCAAACGATTGTATTGCATGCAAATATCATCCTATTCTTTTTAATGATTACGACAAGTTTCGAGGCGTTGATTTTGAAGGTGTTACTGACGAAACATCTCCGCTTGGACGTCCATCGATAGTTGATACTGCCTATGACATTCCAACTCCACTCTTTGACAAAATAATGCTTGACCAGAATTTTCCCTATCAAGTTCGTGTTTGGCTCTATGTGATGATGGGACGTATGCTTTATTGGGCGCGTGACGAAGACAATTGGCAGGTGTGGATGTTTCACTTTGGAACTGCTAACACTGGAAAGTCGACCATGTGCCAGATTATGCAACAATACTTTTTTGAACGTCATGATATTGGCATTATATCGAACCAATTTGAAAAAATGTTTGGACTATGGGGATTGCGCGAGTCATTGGCAGTTTTCTGTTCAGAGGTTGGTGAGGATTTTAGCATGGATCGAACCGATTTACAAAGTATGATTACCGCCGAGACTGTCACTATTCGACGAAAGAATTTAATGAGTGATAATAGTTTTGATTGGGTTGTTCCCGGAATGTTCGGAGGCAATTATATACCCAATTGGAAAGATCCTCAAGGGGCTATGGCAAGGAGATTATTAATATGGTACTATTTGAATGCTGTGAAGGTGGATAATACGTTGTTTAAGCGAATGGAGCAAGAGAGTGGCAATATTATTTTGAAATGCAATCGTTTTTACAGAGCAGCGCTGATTCACGTTGGTCGACAAGAACTATGGTCAGTTTTACCTCGATATTTTTGGCAACAGCGCACTATGCTTCAATCCGAAACTTCACCCATTCATGGCTTTTTTTCGAGTGATGAAGTGCAAATCGTCAAGAAGCCAACTGGTGAAATCGATGAAAGCGTCTATATTCCACTTACTACGCTAGCGAAAATATTCAACGAATGGAAGAAACAGTCGAACAAGGGAGTTGTCAAATGGGCAAAGGACACCTATCAAAAGGCGTTAAGTGATATGGGATTGCCTATGCCCATTAAGAAACGACTACCTTATCCACGCGATCATACCCAAACGACACAACAAATGTTTGTAATGGGTATAGACACTACCGCGGAAATACAGCGCTTAGAGAATGTTGTGGAGAAACTGCCGGTCGTTTCCATGCGTCTTGACGAATAACCAATTTGAAATGCGAACTCGATTACAAATAGTTCAGCGTAGAATTCAAAAGGCCATTTCAGTTGTACGTGAACGTGGATGCCCCTCAATTACACGTTATTTGAACGACGTGCATATATATCCATTTTCAATAGCGAAAATACGTCCGAAGTTATTTAAGAAATTTTCGTTGCATGTCGACGAAAAAGAGGATTTGGGTGTGTGTTTTCAACAATCTAAAATCATTTTTGTAAACGTTCGTGATCATAGAACATCTCGAGCATTACAAAAAACAATTGTACACGAATTAACACACTACGCACTCCGTAATTACGAGCTCCCTGATGAGGAATTCCTAGCACTTCATGCAGAGCGTGAATATGCGCAATGTAGAAAGATCTATCTTACACGAAAAAGTTTACTTCAACAAGGGTATTTTATAAGAAACATTCGAAATCAAAACTGTTAAATATCCATATGCATTTGCCAGTGCAATACTTCCACCTCCTCCAAACGCACCTGTACCAACACTAAAACCCATGCGTAATGATGGCGTCGATGTACCGCTCACATTAACCACTAGTTGATTATTTGCACTAGTCGTAGCCCGATACCCAATGGCGACTCCAAATTGGTGACTAGACGTTACTCTATGTCCTATAGCAAGACTTCCATAGCCAGAAGCAATCGTTTCAAGACCAGATCCAGCACCATGCCCCAATGCTGTACTCAAATATCCAGTTGCAGAACATCGATATCCAATAGCAGTAGTAGTGTAATTTGATGTTTTACTGTGAGAACCAACTGCAGTAGAATTCTCTGCCCATGTATTACCCAAAGCTTCATTTGAATAAGCACCAATTGACACACACCACCCACCCAGCCGTGATTTTGATTGAGCACGATTACCTATAATTACACTATTAAATGATTGAAACCCGTCATTGGTATATGTTCCACCAGACATTGATGGTGAAAAGCCATGAGCGTCTTTTCCTATAATAACATTTTTACCAACTATGCCGCTAAGTGAAGTTGGCTCACAACGGCCGGCTCCAGATCCTATAACTACATTTTCTCGAAACGTTGATCGCGTGAATTGACTTCCAATAAGAATATTATCATATGAACCTCCAGACGTATGAGTATTGTTGAATTGTGGCAGACCTCCAAGTAAATTATCATTAGACGATGTAGTTCCAATGATAATATTCGACATTGGATTAGAGGTTTTTTGTGTACTTGCAGCGTAGGTTTGTTGAAATGATAAAGATGTTAAACCTGAAATTGATTGTAAATTTGCAGTCGAACCTTCAGTTAAGACATCTTCAAGATTTCCACCACCAGTTTCGACACCGACAAGACCACCTTCACCAACAATCACTGTATCGGCTTGAACTACTTTCGCACTGACAAAGTTTGCCTCGACATTTTTTCCACCAATAGTTGACTGTTGTAACAAAAATGCCATTATGTTGTTGTTTTTTTAGTCTTTCAAACATATTTTTTTTTTACATTGCATAGAGAGCAAGTTTGTACGATGTTCCAGCAATGCTTACGATGAGATATGTTGAAATTGCTCCAGCTGAACCGGCCGTTGCAAATGTCGTTTGTAAACTTGGTGTCGCACCACCACTCACATTTATGGTCAGCTGATTTGCCGCCGACGATTCTGCAGCCTTTCCAATAGACACACTATTTGTATGAGTTACATTGCCTCTAGAATTCGTACCAATTGCAACAGAATATTGCGCTAGCGACCTTGCTGAACGTCCAATCGCAATACCATCTTCTCTAGACATTGCTTGTGTTCCGATTGCAAGACAATTAGAAACATCGGATGAATATGTTACAAAACCCAAACTATAATCATTCACTCGAGCTCCTATCATAATACCATTGGATTGACCATAATAGTTATTTGTTGCATTAAGATTGTAGCCGCATTTGAAACCAATGCAAATGTTTTGTGAACAAAAAGGTGTGTTTGTGCCACCATCATTGACCCATGATTGTTGATAACCACATTTAGCGCCAATATGTATATTGTAATATGGACTTGGTCGGGGCAACACATTATTCGCAAAACATGACGCACCATCTCCGATAACAACATTATACTTTCCACTGTATGTTGTCGGTTCAGCAGAATAATAACCGCAACCAACAACGATATTACCAGCTGGTTTTTGTGTTGCTGGATTCCCCCATAACAAGCCATTTGCCGGTTTATAATTTGTACCAATAGCAACATTTTGATAATCGTAAGGTGTAAACTTTTCGAAGAGAAGAGATCCTATTGATGTTATTGTTAAATTATTAGCGGAATTTCCAGTGGCCAGTACTGATGCTAGTGATGGTGCTGCGGGTGAAGAAATAGTAATGTTTGCCTTCCCATCGCCAGCATCTGTCGCATTAACAGACGAACCGACAAAGTTTATCGTCGTAAATAATCCTAGTGATGGATCCGCTTCATTGGACACATTGATACCAGCACCAGGTCCACTCATACCACCTTCACCGACAATCAATGCATCAGATGACACGATTTTTGCATTAACGGTATGTGCATCAACGTTCGAGTTCCCAACACCAGCGCGTTTGAGAATGAATGACATTGGGGATTGTTTTTATGAATAGCAAATATTTTTTTTTATAACTGCGTTCACATGAAAAAAGAAAATTATCACAGTTTATAAATGAAAATGGTCTGGGTTGTTTGTGAATTATGGCAACCCGATACTGAAGAAGAAAGCACGCAAATTCTCGCTGTTTTTACTAATGAACGTGACGTGCGCAAGTTTATAAAGCAGTGTTTTCTTACGCGCAAAGAAACATTAGAGTCGATTGAGGAAAGTGTATCAACTGTTGATGTTTGCCTCATCGACATACATAGTGAAGGGTCTGGAATCGATCGAACCCTAACTGGAAGCTATGACAAAGAAGAAGAAGGGTACAACTCAATGGACTATTACAATATCACCGCAAAACAATTTGAACTTCAAAAATGATTATTTTACTCACAGCGGGTCTAGAAAGTAGATTCAACAATTTGCAACAATGATATGTGACACGGTTTATCGCACTTACTCATAATTTCTTCAATATTACATTTTACCGTTAATACTATCCACCCATGTACAAATGGCTTATGCTTCAAAGACGAACGATATGGATCATTTACCCATTGATAAACGCCAGAAATTTCACATGTAACTATGTCATATAATTTAACTTGATCACCTAATGTCATATGTGCGCCACCTCCTGGTTTATCATGAAAAAATACATCCCAAGAAAGAGGCTCGATCAGTGATAAACCTGGGCGTAGTTCATAGTTTTCTAAAAGTTTGTACTTTACTAAAGAACTCATACAATGAATGTTTGGAAAGTGAACAATCGTCTTTGGCCCACTTTTCATTACGCGACCAACCAATGTAACACCAATTAAATCAGAAAATATTTTGTTTAAATCATCTGTATTCATTTTAAAATTTCATTTATAAAATACTTTACATACACTTTCCTTGAATAGTTATTTCAGAAACCAAAAACGCCCCACCAATTGCATTTGAGAATAAACGACATTGAGGATTGTTTTACGAATAGAAAATATTTTTTTTTCATATTGCTATTGCAAACTTTCCTAGAAAATCATCCTCATCTGGCGGTGGTGCCTCTGGCCAATACAAATATTTCCAAATTGATCGGATCCACTTGTTGTTTTGACGCAAGCAATATGACCAGCCCCCGCGAGCAAAGCGGATAGCGAATTTCATACCTTCTGGTACATGCGAGTTAAACTGAGGATGTTCGAAAATTTGGTCGTAAACTCTTTTCATGAGACGTGGCATCTTTGGCAGCGGCGTTTGCATAATAGGCGTTGTTTATTTCAGAAACTCCGTCATTTTACACACACATTCCTTGAAGAACTATTTCTGAAACCAAAAACGCCCCACCAATTGCATACATAACATGACTACAAGAGTGTAATAATTTGTTTTTACTCGTACCACCTTGAATACAATAGTAAATAAACCCAGTCAACACATACGCCGTCAAATATATATACGTACTATCGTTGATTCCAGCAACTATCATTAATATAGGTAAAATTACATGCGACACAAATTTATCAAGATTTGTCAAGGTAGCATTTTCTAGCCAATGTGACCCGATTGATCCAATAAAAAGAAGTTTCGTTAAAAATCCAAAAAGAAAGCATTTGTTGTAAAAGAATAAGAAAGATGGAATAGACGTTAAAAGTGTTGATGGAATACAATAATTCATTTGGTTAGTGCGTACGTATAATCGTTGCGTTGAAAGATAGTGGAAGTGGAAAAATATCATCATACTGACAAATATATGATACTACGACCCATATAATGAGTGTCACGAAAGTTTCCATCAGTACATCATTAGCGAAAATGAATAAAGCAGATAGTATAAGTAAGGAAATATGTTCTAGAAATTCACAAAATATCATTTTTATTCGGTTGTTGTAACAATGAGTCCATCTCTTCCAATAAACAACTCATTTTCATAGCCTCCGTTTCTTACGGCTTCTTCCCATATTTCATAGTGTTCGTCACAACTGGCCTCAGGAATGAGATGTGTCAAAATCAATCGAGGGACATGTAAACGACTCATTTGTCGAGCCAATGCAGTCACATCAGTATGATAGTCGGCAATACCGTTTCTTTCTGACGATATTAACATTGCCTCGTGCACAACAGTACTTTTTCCTGGTCTAATAAGTCGTTCAATAGCGTAACATTCACGAGTGTCCCCAGAGATGACAACATGACCTTCCCCGTTATCGTCGACACTATAACCGACCGCGTTTTCCACTGGATCATGTTCTACTAGCACTGAATACACACGTACGCCTCTTTCACTGTAGACAATCTGTGGCTCATTGGTTGGATCAAACGTATGTACTTGTAGTATTTGATGTGTTTGTGGCACACTTCCATGGTGTAATCGTGCTACAATGTCCCCTACATATGGCATTAATACTGTCGATGCAAACAGAGAGCATAATCCACGTGGTGCATAGACTTGTAATGGCGTAAACTGTTTTCTATAATTCACACTCCATCGAGTCAATGCCAAATCTGCCAAACCGCTTACATGATCATGATGAGGATGCGTCAGAAATACTGCAGTGATTTCACTTGGACAAACTCCAGCTGCATGTAGTCGCATAACAGTGGCTCTACCGACATCGAACTGTAATACAACGTTTGCCAATTCAGAGAAGACACACGTTCCTGGTCCGGCGCATTGTGCAGAAGGAATTGGCGTACCGACACCAGTCAACAAAACTTTCATAAATTTGTTGTTTACGAACATGAGAACCCGATAGAACCAAGAAAGTTGTCATTAGAAACACCGTCGATCCGTGATACCTTTTGACCGGCCGGACATGCATACGTGAACGCACTTCCTCCTCCACCACCAACCTTTCCTAGGGGTGTATCATTACAAAAGAAATGTAACCCATCTACACCCGATGCAGCTCCTCCAGTAACTTTCGCGAATCCACTTGTACAGCTTTTTGTATATTCTGTTCCTTGACCAGTTTTCGGCGCATGTACTTTTCCAGATTTACACTTCACACCCAATGTTGACATGTATGGACCAGACTTTCCATATACTTCAGTCACGTAGTCATCACTAGTTTGATCACATTGAAAGGTAAATGGCTGTCCACTCCATTGATCCACTGCGGTTCCGAACTTTTGTGCCGGTTCTTGACGTTTAATAGCGCACTTCTTCGCCGTTGTATCACAATACTCCTTGTCTTTGACACAATCACTATCAGCAGCACAATTAGGCATACACTTTTTGGATGTGGTGTTACAATACTCCTTGTCTTTCACACAATCTTTGTCTATGGCGCACGAAGCGACACATTTTTTCGTTGTCGTGTCACAATACTCCTTGTCTTTGACACAATCTCCATCGGCGGTACATGGAGCAGTACACTTTTTCGTTGTAGTATTGCAATATTTATTGTCTTTACAATCTTTATCACCGGAACATTCGCATTTGTCACTACCCATAGCACAAGAATACCAATTTCCCATGGCGTGTTTTTTATATATTCTACAGAAATTAAATTACATTAACATTTCCATCTATTTCCACATCCTTTTTCTACACAACGTACGAATGTAGTCATTGGTTCATCGGCCCCTCGTGTTTGCGCCTGTGTAAAGTATGTATTTCGTTTTCCACATTTTGAACATCTATAGAGCGAAGTGTATGTTTCAATTCCAGTATCATCGTCATTAGTACTAACTACTCGTTGTAAGTGTATTGGGATTTGAATGTTTTCCCAGCGCTGAGGCCATAGTTCGCGGTGTGATGCATTGACCAACCAGTGCCCAGACAAATTTTGCATTTTCGCTATCTCCGGCGAGTGACGAATATTGTAAATAATTGATCGTAATCGCGCAGTATATTGACGCCACGCAATATTATCCGACATTATTTTAATAATCGATGCATAGAGCGACGTTCGTTCATTGACACTCCATGTAGTTTCATCTTTCTGAAATAATTTATGGATTTCATTGACATAAAATAATACATTCATCAATTCAGCTTCCACACTCGCCAGAATACCAACGGAAACTTTACCATTTGCAGACGATATAAGTACTTTCAAACTTTTTCGTCTAAAATTATCACATAATTCAAGTGCATGTTGCAGATTCATAAAAAGTTAGTGCGTCTAAAATTTATTTTCTATGAGAGTAAAAAAACACACACACACTCAGCATGTCCGTTAACTACGAAATTAGCGACGTGTTCAACTATAGCTACACTGGCACTATCTCGACAACTGGCACTGGCAGCGGCGCGGTGGCTGAGGTTGCGACTGCTGACGCTGATGGCGTGTATGCAGCGCTTACTCAAGGGCAGTACTTTGTTTTGTACTCAGCTAACGACACAACTGGCTATTATTTGTGGATGGATACTGTTGGCGATCAAACAACTGGTGACCCTGCTCCTCCCGGCCTTACTGAAATTGCGCTCAATGTGTCCGATGCTATGTCCGACAACTCAATTGCCTCTGAGATCATCCAGCGAATTAATGCAGTTGCCGGTGCCAATTTTACTGCTACCGGACCTATTCGCGAAGTTACCACTCTTACCATTGGCAACCCTAACAACCTTGAGCTTGGTGCCAACCCTGCCGATTATGTGATCTTCTTTAACGGTGCTGGTGCGCAGCATTACTTTTGGGCGTCGAACGGTACAAACACTGATCCCGCTCCTGGTGGTACTGGTCATGCGGTTACATGGAACGCATCGGCCAACACTCTTGCCTCAAACTTTTCTACAACTATTGATGCCGTTACCGGTTTTCGTACTTCAGTGCTTACAAACGTGGTTACGGTTACCAATATTGAAGGCGCAAGCGTGACCAATGCATCCACGTCTGACGCCGTTGAGTTGGCCGTTGTTGTGACTACGAATGGTGTTGGTCTCGTGACTGACGAGCTTGTGACGATCACCAACGTTGCAACTGGTCCTTGCACTGACATTAACAACACCAATGCCACGCTTGCGCCAGTGACCAGTCTCGATGTTGCTGTTACCACGCAAGGTCGTAATGCCGCTTCTTCCAGTACTGGTCTTATGTATCGCGACGCCTCGAATAATAATGAGGTGCGTCTCTTGGGAGCATCCCCTAATGTTGGCTATGTGCTGACCACAACTGCAGCGAACGTGATTGCGTGGGCGTCGCCGTCAGGTTCTAACAATACTGCGTTTATGGCCAACAAGACTGCTCTCAGCCAGACTATTGCAAATGATGATCTGCTCACAACATATACTACCATCACTTGGAACGAAGTCATTGATGAGGGTACGGCGTTTGCAACCAACGTATACACTGTTCCATCCACTGGTATTTATCACTTTGGAGTTGATCTTGAATGGTCCACTACAACGAAGACAAACAAGGGTGAACGTGTGTGCCGAATTCGTAATACAACTTCCCCTGCTACTCTTTTGGAAGTCCGCGAACAGGTTAACTCCGACAATTCTATTGCTTTTTGGCAGCGTTTGTTAACTATTGCGCTTGTGTCATCATCACAGGTGGTTGCTGTTCAGGTTACTCAAAATTCCAAGTCAAACCAAACTGTTGGCGTTAATTCCCAATTCTTTGGCTACATGATTGAACCTTAAGTAAAATTCGTATTAGTATAACCAACCGTATTTTCTCCTGGATTTGAAATAATGGAATTTGATAATTTTGCATATTTGGTCGAATGTTCGGAAATGTTGAAAAGATCTATAATTTTATTATCCATGTGCAATCGCGACGGATTATTAAATGAGGCTATTAACGACTTTCAATTGCGCTTGACACACTGCAACAACGTACTTCTCTCGCATTCGGATACAAAGATGAAAGCATTAGCACTGGTCGCCTCGGAAGAGTTATTATCGGCGCGTTTAAGTTGATGAACATTCTTTGAGTGTGGATTCCAAACAATGTCGGTAAACTATAAAATTAGCGATATTTTTAGTTACGTGTATACCGGCCAAATCTCCACGACTAATACAGGTGCGGCAGCTACTGCAGAGGTATTTACCATAGACACGACGGGTGCGTTTGCCACTTCAACTCAGGGTGAATACTTTGTCATCTATTCTGCCAATGACGCCACAGGTTATTATGTGTGGAATGACACTGCTGGTAACGGTACAACTGGAGATCCAGCGCCACCGGGTTTGACGGAAATTGCTGTCGATACCAGCACAGCAACCAACGACGCTCAGATTGCCACAGCTATACGTTTGGCCATTGATGCGTTAGGCGACTTTAGCGCTCCGGTACCAGTTGGAAATGTTGTAACGGTCACAAATGCCGCTACAGGACCGACTACCAACGTCAACAATAGCACTGCAACACTAGATCCATGGCAGAACATTGCGGTGGCCGTTACTACACAGGGATCGGCGGCACCATCGTCATCAACCGGTTTGCTCTATCGAGACGCATCGAATAACAATGAGGTTCGTGTTCTCGGTGCATCGTCTAACATTAATTATGTGCTAACAACAACTGCAACAAACGTTATAGGATGGGCATCTCCAACTGGCTCAATTGGATCAACGGCGTTTTTGGTGCGACCAACTAGTGCGCAGACCATTGCATCATCGGCAATAACATCATTTACAACGGTTTCGTGGGGAACAGAGATTATCGACACTGGATCAAACTTCGCGGCGAATGTATATACTATTCCATCAACTGCCCTCTATCATTTCGCAGTTATACTTGAATGGGCTACTAGCAATAGTTCGAACAAGGGTGAGAGACGTTTAGAAATTGCAAAAGACCCTGGTGGTGGTGGAGAGACTGTATTAGTATTAATTAAGGAGCAGCCAAATAGCGACAAGACCATTACGTTTTATCAACACGCTTCAATTATCTATAATGCAACCGCTGCACAGACGATTGGTGTAAGAGTAAGTCAGAACTCTGGAAATGTACTTGATGTTGGTACAGAATCGCGGTTCATGGGTTGGTTGTTAAGTGCATAAATACAACACACTTACTGAAGACTCTGGATCTTCATATTGATCGACTAAAGAAAACTGTACGCCTGCGTTCCTATATACAGACAGGACATCTCCCAAATACATTTCTACTGTTACAGATTTGTCTACGAAATTCAATGTTACACGTACGTCACTCATACAGATCATGTGTATATCTTGAATTCCATTATAATATGTAGTAAATGAAGCTTTTTTCCAGACGAGATGATCAATGTTCTTCTTGAAATGCTCGGAAACGACTATACGCAAATACAATGGGAGATCTAGCGAATTGTAGGTTATGTCCGTAGATGCAGTAGAGATGAATCTACATAATGATTGAAATAAAGAACTTTTCGTTTTATGACAATACACGTGTTCGGAAATTTGCATTTTATTAGTTGTTTTTATTGTCGCGCATATTACGTAAATCGTGAGACATACATTGAACTAGACCTTCTAAATATATAATTCGTTCATTCATCGCTTCCATTTTTTCTTGTATCTGTTGTAGCCATTCATTTGAACCAATCCCCCCGCGGTGTATGTTTATAAAATCTCCCACTCGAAAAGTATGAATATTGTCACCATAGTTCAAAAGAATTTCTCCGTTTTCCGCTTTTTCATGACCAAAAGAAACGCTTTTATATTGAGGTTTTTTGTCATTCCAGATCACAGTTGGGGCGGCGATAGAAAATCCAGCAGACATTATTTTTAAAAAAGTTGTTTTCAGTAGTACCATTCCCAATTACCACCCCAACCACCACCCCAATTATATGTTGGTTCTGGTTCGTTATATTCCATGTTTTCGCCAACAGCGTAATTATTTATTAACGTTGCGCAATTTACAGATATATGATTAGCAGAACCAACATGTGAAATATATATGTCCCAATTCGGATACCATCTTCTCACCAAAACACCGTCGGAATTTCTTTCTATTTTGTATATACGACCGCTGATTGATTGACCAGACTCATTACAAACAACATTCCGACCCTCTAAATTGAGGCTCATTGGTTCCCCAAGTTGAGTATGTTGGTAGAGATAATCACAATCAATTGTTCCAGCGTCAGCAGCTCCATCGGGATCCCATGAAGTCCAAATGTTCCAGTCTGGATAATGGCGTCTCTTACCATCTTCAACCTTAAAAATACCACAATTCTTAGTCGTCCCAAAATTCTTTCCCTCCAATGAACCAACAATAGGCTCACATTTGCACTGTCCTGGTGTGGTGTTTGTTAATTTAAGCCCTGTTCCACATGGTTTGCATGTCTGTACACAAGAATCAGGATCCAAAGTACTGTCAGCAGATGCTTGAATTGGACATTGACAACGGGTACATGTTGGATCTGGTTTGAAGGCTCCTGGACACCGTAACGGACATGTGCAAGAACAGTCGGTTTGATTCAATGTAAATTTCTCATTTGCACATGCCGGACACGAACATACACCAGTGGCAGCGTTTTGAACTGTTTTAGGGGCCGTGCAAGCTGGCCATGCGCATACACATGTATTAGGATCTTGAGGCTGTCCTGGTATAGAACATGCAGGACAAGAACATGCACCAGTTGCACCGTTTTGAATTGTTTTAGGGGCTGTGCAAGCAGGCCATGCGCATACACATGTGTTAGGATCTTGAGGCTGACCTGGTATGGAACATGCTGGACAAGAACAAGAACCAGTGGCGGCATTTTGAACGGTAAAAGGTGCTGAACATGGTGGCCATTTGCATTCACCAGACGTTGGGTCTTTAACTTTTGGTCTTGGACATTCGGAAGTATTATTAGCTTTTTTGGAATTACTAGTATTAGAACTTTCGCTAGTAGACTTTTCGCACATTGATTCAAATCCAAGAAAACATAAAAGTGCCTCCATTTTTTTTATTTTTGAGATAAAAAAAATAATTCACATAGATAAAAATGTTTCCACGAACTCTGGGAGCACATTCAATAGCACCAAGTATACAAGCGCATCACGTTGCAGCGGCAGTAGTGAGCCAAGACCGATGGGCAGAAACACCAGATGAACAGCCAGTCTGTGACGAAAGTACCTATCGATGTGAAATATGGGTACCATCACCTGCATTTACATTGCCGACAGAGAATGAAAAGAAATTGGCAGCGAAAAACTTTGCATTGCAACGAGGACAACGTGATTGGAATTATGTCAAAGATGAAAAAGCGTCAAAACCAGGATATATTGTCGTGCGAAGACCACCACCAGTTGAAGCAGAACAATCGTTTTTCAATTTTGGAAAGTAAAAATGGATGCACAAAAGCTATTTCTACATAGTCAGTGTTTCTTCTACGCATACTCACTTGGTTATTCATTGGACCATGGTGTGGTAGAAGTACTTCATAAATTTATCGAGACACATGTAGATGATTTACCCAAAACTGTGTGTAAAATAAAACCACCGTACAACTTTGAAATTAACAGTGATTGGTTGACAAAAAACGACTTTACAGAGGATGTACGCCGTCGCATTCAGAATATCCTATGTATACTCATTTATCATTCATGCGTTTTTGCCAATGCATCTGGGCGCAAAATTGTGAAAGCCGATGACATGCTTTCAGTTACATTATTATCCAGTGAAATCATCAATGTTTGTTTACCATAAACAATAGATAAAAGTTCTGATAAAGCCTCATCACTGGTGGAACGTGGAATTTCATCTTCGTCACTGCTGCTGTCAGATGAATTCTTACGCAGTGGCGAAGGAGAATATATTTTCTGACGCAATGGAACTACTATTGAGAGACTACCAACTGCTGTACAAATAGTGTCGGAGTTTTTCAACAATTTTCGTATTGCCCCGTTGATTGTCGCCGCAATACGTAAACTTGGCGTAATGACATGACGTTGTACAACCATTCTTTGCGCGTCAAAAGACAACACTGTTTTACATTCAAGTACTTTTTGTCTCCGCAACATAATTTGATTACTTCATTTAATTTTTTTTCTCAATAACTAAAAAATGCCTATAATTGTACAAGTTGTCAGCGGGTCAATTGGTGCAGGAAAAAGCTCTATTTTACATACTCTACGTGGGCTTACAGCATATGATCGTAATGTTTATATTTTGGATGAAAACGTAGCAGCATGGCAATATTATTTGGAGCGAATGTACATGAATCCTTGTAACGAGACGGTATTTTTGTTTCAAATGGAGGTGGCGTTTCATATGCATACGGTGACGAAATTTCTCGATCAATTGACCGATGCACATAAGAACGATGATGAAAAAGTTATCGTCTACGTGGAACGATCACCATTGGATGTACTTGAAGTATTTTTACCATTGAATCGTGATCGCCTTTCCGACGAAAACTATCGGTGCTTGGTGACCATGATGCAAGTGTATGCAAATCACGCGGTATGGCAAAACGCTAATTACTATTACATTTCTTGTCCGTTTAGAATTTGTGCCGAACGGGTAAGAAAAAGAAGTCGTGATGGGGAACAAAAGATTGACGACGACTATTTACAACGCGTAGAACATCTCTATGACGAAATGGCACGAAAGGTGAATGCACGAGTTCTCAATAACTATGGACGTAATGCGCTTCTCCAGACAATTACGGCATTGACCGAAAAACTTTTATAAACTTTTTTTTATATTTCATGTATAAAAATGCCACGTCGTCTGACCAATGCAGAATATGAGAAACGAGATATGCTTTTGAGTAAATGTAAAGCTGACGAACGACCTACACGTGATAGACGCATATTAAAACAAGGAAAGGGGATTTGTGTGAAAAAACGTCCTGAAACACCATGGATTCGTTTGTTGAAGAATGAAGGATATTTGCAGAAAGGTGAATCATTCAAACCAATCCCAAAACGTGGATCACCAGAGTATAATGCTCTGCAAGCTAAAATGGGAAAACCACCAGTAATCGTGATTCAAGAGAAACCAGTTGTCAAGAAGGTACATTTTGCAAATCCAATCATAGATAGAGAAGCGACTCCAATAATAGAAGAAAATATTGTTCCATCTGGTCGGTTCAAAGGCATGACCAAGGACGAATTTTATGAACGAAAAACAACTACAACTAAGGAAACACAAGAAATTAATTGTAATGATTATAATGATGATGAACAAGAATGTGATATAACGCACGGGGATAAGTGTGATTATGACGTTAATTTACGCAAGTGTGTTCGTAAAGGTGAGGTCAAGGACATAGAAGAAGAGGAGGATGAAGAAGAAGATTGTTCATTTTTTGACAAAGATCCAAAATTATGTACGTCGCCTTGTTATTATAACTATCAAAAAAAGAAATGTTTGTCAGAAACTGCAGCCCCGCAAAAATCAATGATTGACACAATTTGGGAGTATTTACAAGCACCTGTTGCGCCAGAAGATCCAGGTGATGTACCTAAAGATTGCGGAGAAATTTTCATGACCGGTGATATTAACGTGGATGAGAAAAATTGTTTCAAGAACAAAAAGTGTTATTATAATAGATTAGCAAGTAAGTGTGAACGATCTGACGAATTTATCAGAGACGCTATTGAAGAAGAAGAATATGTACCACTACCACCGGTTTTCACATCATCATCGTCCCATAAACAGGTTCCTATTGGCGTAGAGTATCAAGCATGTGGTGATATACCTGATCAACAAACGTGTGACACCTATAAGAACCTTCAATGTATTTATAACAGGCAGTCGGAAAAATGTGAAGCATTAGATGATTTTGTTGAAAATACACAACTTCCAACAATAGATGAAGAAGAAGATGACTGGATTAGTGATGAAGATGAAGAACTCCCCAATATACCCTTACCACCATCATCAACTACATTACCAGCTAAGCTCACCGAAGAAGAAGCAGAGACGTGGAATGCTGCATCTCTTGCTGGTGACGTTTTAGGTTTGATGGGTAATATAGCGTTAAATGTTGCAGGTGCTGGTTGGAATTATATGACTGCATCTGAACCAGTTGAACGTTATGGTGTTGTTGAAGATTTGACTGAATCCACTGAAGGAGAATTGACTGAATCCATCGAAGGAAAAACGACCAAACGGGGAAGGGCTCAGAGAGAAGCTGAAAACCTATGTAAAGGTCAATCGAAGGAATGGTGTGTAGACCCGTGTAAATACGACGAAAGCACAGGATGTTATAACCCAAATGCTTAAAAGTGAAATTTTGTCAACAGTAACATTAATTCCGATAATGTAAGACGTTTTGTAAAGTCAACAATGAACGATTGACGAAAAATCCCATCTGCAAATGACGAAGGTATACAAGGTTCATATGTACACCGAATAATGTGAGTGTTAGATGTAAAAGGAGGTCGTTTGTATATAATCTCGTATAACATCACAACAAACGCCCATGTATCACGTTCATAAGAACTTGGTATTCCTAATAGAAATTGCGGTGATAAATAGTCAGGGGTTCCGCCTATACAGCCAATGTTCTCGTCATTTGGTGTGAATTTTGACAAACCAAAGTCGCATAATTTTGTCACATAACGTTTCGTTAACAGAATGTTTTCTAACTTAATATCGTTGTGAATAATGTGGTGTGAATGTACATGTAAAAGAGCTGAGCCAATTTCTAAAAATAATCGTACTATTTCTATGTCATTCGGTCGAGGCGAATTATAAACAATGTCCATCAACGAAGGTCCATCAACATATTCAAGAACAATACCAACGCGCATAGAATGAAATCCATAACAATAAACGATATTACAATGCGGGGGTATTTTCAGTAAAATTTCGAATTCATGTTTCAACTGATCCACATATTTATCTTCAGTTGCGCATTTGATAACAAAACGTTTATTCTTGACCTCGTGAAAAACTCGCCCGAAGGTTCCTTCTCCGAATGATGCATTTAAAAAAGTGTATTTTTGCACCGATGAAACGACAAAATTCTTTTTATTGATAGGACGTAATTTCATTTACTATTAGTCACAACAATAAATTTTACTTACATGCGCATTTGAAATTATCAAAACAACCACAACGACGATGCTCATTCTCGTGACTCTTTCCTTCGGGACAGTTCTCGCATGCTAGACGATAATCTTCTACAGTTTTTCCACTCCACGCTGGACAATCAAATGGTTTTGCCTGCACCGACATCTTTGCTGTAGATTCAGATTGATATATGCTGATGGTAAAATGTTGACCGCACGATTCACACAAATACTTGTTTGGCGATGTCAAGTACAGTCGCTTTTCGCCATAACAACTTGGACATACAACAATTCCAATAATTATAGCATCCGTCGCCTCACGATGAATGACACGTCGAACTTTTGTGGGAGGTTCATTAAGTTCATATTCATATTCTAAAAGCGGTCGACGAGCTGGAGGTGGGGGAGGTTGTTCTCCTTTTGCCAAAGCTTCTACAACTTGAGCTTCCCAAGTTCCCGGCCACCAAGGTTGATGGGACAACCACTCAGTATAATTGTCGTCCCGAATCATGGCTGAAATTGGACGTCCTTTGTATTTTCCAAATGTCACGAAAATTGTAAATTGATTCTGTGTCATAAAAAAATATTTAGTTGTTGCAAAAAATGAACAAAGCTCTAATTATTTTATTTCGGTTGTTTGTGGTGTTATGTGTGTTGGCAGCATTTTCACTTCTTACTTCCGGTATACAATTTGGTTTATATAATACTGTGAAACCATTAGAAGATTATTGGTTGTTGTTTGGTGTCACATATGCAACTGTCACAATGATTTCTGCGGTTGCAATGGGTGTTGTATGGTTTTTAAAAAAATGATTTAAAAAATGAGATAATTTTCAAAACAACAATCAATAAAATAATAGCACCAATAGCAAGGACAGCCAATTGTGCCGCTTCCACAGCTTCATTTATACCTTCAATTACTGCTGCAAATGGATCAGTAAATACATCGGCTTTGCATGATTCGTCTTTTTCAGTTTTCAACACTGCATAACAATTTTGCCCCCACGCACAATTTATGTCCTTACTGGCCGGACTACACGCCCTAGCATTGTTTTGTGGATCAATGCCTCCAGGAGAACTACCAAGACCACATCTGATCCAGTTGAAGTCGGCTTTATCCCAAGCGTCTTTTTTCTCCTGACTAATAACTCCATTTTCGTCCTGTAGTAGTCTAGGATAAGCAGGATTTTTTGGATCTGCGTTTGCACAATACTTTGGATCATTGTCTGGCCAATTGTCACAGCGTCGAATAGTTACGATTGTTCCTGCGCCATCACAACCACGAATATAACCTTTTGCGTCTTTGACTCCTGTTGTAGTTTCATCTATAGCAGGCTTATTTGATTCTGGATAGTAGTCTACACCGGGATATTCAGCCAAAACTGCATAGCATTCTTGGATATCTTCTGTACAACCTTTTGTCGCATCTGCTGTAAATGGACTGCATGCAGTAGCTCCAAATCCTGGAAACTTACCGCCCGGAGAAGATCCCACAGCGCATTGAGACCATTTTATTACCGAGTCCTTTTTTGGCGCGGCTGGATTTTTCCCCTTCATATAATTGTCTTTACACTCCGTAGCGTGTTTCCAATCATCACATTTCATCAATTGCACCTTCCAGTTACGACCGTCACGCACCTCATGCATTTTAGACCATTTAACTTTTCGACACTTTGTTCTAAATGTCCAATTACCCAAATCTTCCCATGTTGTTGACAAATTATCATATCCCTTATCTTGGCAGCTTTTTAACATTGCAGCGTCTCTATTGAAGCCGAAACCCTCCTTTCGAGCACTTTCATTTGAATAAGGTTTGCTCCAGCATTCTGCATCTCCTAGTTTACACGCCGAAGGTTCTGAACATGTTGCATTAAAATACCAGTTTCCACAATCGCGAATTGATACTTTTTTGAATTCCTCTGGTTTGCTGGCACATTCTGCAGCAGCATGCATTTTTGTAGATAAACCCAATGCACCCCAATCATTTTCAGTACCTTTACCCCAGTCTTCATCGCGTTTACATTCAGTCCATAATTCACCCGGTTGACCTTTTGGAGCAGGTGGGGGATCTCGACTCAATACTGCATAACATTCAAAAGCATTTGCACAATTGAATGACGGACTAAATTCACAACCTAAACTAGGTGCCCTTCCTGGATCTTGTTTATGTAAACAACGATACCAGCCAGCATTTAGTTCTCTAGGTCTGTCCATACACCCTTTGTAGCTGTCTGCACCAAAAATTCCTTTATAAGGCCAATTAATACATTGTTTATATTTGATTTTGTAACCATCTTTGTCAGTTCCTTCTAAGTATGTACCGCCTCCAGGTACCCAGTCTGCTTCAAATCCACCTCCCATTTTTTATTTATAACTAGATTTTTTTTTTGCGTCTATTTCATTGGAAATGTTTTCAAAACAACTAAAAATAGCTATGTGTGGAATTTTGGTACACATTGAGGCAAAAAAAGATGAATATTCAGAGGAAATGCTCCATAATGCTGCAATGACAATTTCCTATAGAGGACCGGATGACAACCAACGCTTACATGTTGACAATGTGTATTTCGACTTTTTTCGTCTTGCGCTAGTTGGGCTGGATCGTGCGAATGGAATGCCTATTTGCGTCGACGATTGTGTAATTGTTGCCAATGCTATGATTTACAACTATGCGCGATTGCAATTGCTTCACCAGTTTTCGCTACAAACAAGTAACGATTGCGAAATTATTATTCATCTATATCGAAGATTTGGAATCACTGTGATGTTGCATTTACTAGAAGGCGTCTTTGCATTTGTTCTTTATGACAAACGAACATCGACAGTGGTTGCGGCACGTGATGCAATTGGCATTCGACCACTTTTTTATGGGATGACGAGATTGGGATCAATTACGTTTGCAAGTGAGCCGGTTGCATTGGCAAAACTTTGTGATGCGCGAATTTCTGAATTTCAACCTGGCTCGTATATGACAGTGATGAGTTTGCGTATTAGAGAAAATGAGTTTGTCTTATCGCCTGCGTCTTTTGTATGGTGGATGACCAATGAAAAAATGCCACAAGAGGATGAACATGATACTCGCGGAGATATACACAAATATATTTCATACGGTTTTCACGTGTATGAGTTATTGCGTTCGGCGGTACAAAAACGTCTGTTGGGTGAGCGTCCAGTTGGTTGTTTATTGAGTGGCGGTCTCGATTCTAGCTTTGTTGCAGCATTGGTTGCCGATGAAATGAAGAAACGCAATCGTGCACAGCTGCTACACACGTTTAGCATTGGATTACCCGAGTCGCCTGATCTTTTGGCAGCACGAAAAGTTGCTCTCCATATAGGTTCGTTTCATCATGAAGTTGTTGTAACGGAGCAGCAAATGCTTGATCATCAACAACAGATTGTGCGAATAACACAGAGTCCAGATGTTACTACCAATCGCGCCAGTACTGCTCAATCGCTATTATGCAAGTATATATCCGAAAAGACAGATATCAAAATTGTATTCAATGGTGATTGTAGCGAAGAGATTTTTGCAAGCTACAAGTATTCACGAGCTGCTCCAAATGATCAGGCGTTTTATGAAGACAACAAACGGCTCATTGACGAGGTACACTTTTATGATGTCTTACGCAGTGACCGTTGTATCGCACACTATGGTCTAGACGCACGCACTCCATTTGCCGATCGTCAGCTTGTCGAGTATGTGATGCGAATCCCGCCAAAGTTCAAACGTCATGATGGGAAAACGATTCTGGAAAAGTACATGTTGCGTCTATATGCTCAGCAATTCTTGCCAATGGAAATTGCGTGGCGTCCGAAAGAGGCATTCAGCGATGGTGTGTCGAGGCCAGAACGCAGTTGGTTTTCAATTGTTACTGAGCACTATGATAAGTTTATCGACAGCGGAAGTGATTTCGCAGCATGGGCAAAGACATCAAGAATACCGACCAAGGAGGCGTATTTTTACTATTGTCGTTTTATTGAAATATTTGATCAGAAGCCGGAAACAGTTCGTCAAGATATTCTTCAATTGGTACCTCGTTACTGGCTTCCCCGCTTCGTTGGAGACTCGGTGACAGACCCATCCGCACGAGTTCTAATGTAACTGCTGTTTTTTCTTCACTGGTAAATTTTTCAATTCATCATCTTTATGAACACATTGATAACAGATAAATTCACATCGATTGGTAGAAATTTGTCGCACCTGAACCTCTGTATAAAACATTGCACATCGTTGACAATAGCGCGGAGGTTTGTCGCCTAAATAGTATACTTTTTCTTTTGGAAGCTGATGATAACCGCGTATGCTTAACCAAAAGTCTCGAAAAACGTCCATTCTTTACACGTTAAAATAAAATAAATTTACTTTTCCTCTTCGTTTTCGTCATCTTCCATTTCTTTCACAGATAGATAACGAGAAACAAACTCCGCTGGCACTGATTTCACAAAAGCTGCACGATCGTACATTGCCAGACCATTTTTGACACAAACTGGTATGTTTGCAGGTGTCATAAACCATTGCTCATCAACTAACTTTGTCGACAAAATTCCATGCATGTGAATATCTACTTGATTGATAAGTCTTCCCATTTCACGAACGATAATATATGAAGGAGTTGCCCAAGAGGTGTGTCGCAGTGGCATGAGATTAGGCGCACGTAAAAGATACGCATCACCGGTTATTCCATTCATTCGACGTCGAATATCTAGTTTCGTTGAAAATACCACAAAACGGCAACAAATTAAACACACCTCCGTTTGAGCGGCAGCGTTTGCGTCAAATCCATTTTGGTCGAAATGAACGATAACATTAAGATTTGTTCCATAATCGAATTGCGTAGTATCCAACGACATGATTTGATGTTGATACACACCATTGCCTATATGTGTGACAAATTCACTTCCATCACGAAGACGTCTCGTGTATGTTTGCTGAGCGGCAACACCAGTAATACCAAGTGCTGTAAATTTCTTGTTCTTTTGACTTTCCAACAATTCAGATACACACTGTTCGGCGGTGAAATTGAGTGCATCATTCATGAACGTGATCTGATTCTGTTTCTGTAACATCACGGTCAAACGACGAACATCTTCAATTTCACGCAGATCAAATTTAGGTATTTCTTCTTCTTCAGATTTCTGCTTCTCTGCCAACGCTCGCGCAATAACTGGTGGCAACGACGATGGTGATGACATTGGTTGTTTCGTCACAAAAAATTCTATAAACAACCATCATGTTACAAGAATTGCGTGAATGTGTACTAAATTTCCAAAAATCGAATATTGAAAATATCGAAGATTATGTCTCAACGCAAATAGTTTTACCGGAACGATCATATTTGACACAAATTGCTCAAATCGGTGGAACACGAGCTTATGTACGTCGCTCATTTGATGTACAAATGCGTCTTAGATGCTCGGCGGATGAATTTATGACAATGTTTTATAGTGTCCATGGAAAAACCTACTTAGATATTCCTCTTTTGTATGAGATTTATCATGACAAAGAATCCGGCCGCGAAAAACTCAATTTATACTTAGACTGGAGCTTCTGACTCATCGTCGTCTGACATTTGAAGTGTAGTCATTGCTGGACGAGCAGATGGACGTGGAGGTAGGGCTCGTGACACTGGAGGAGGAACATGTGGACGCGTTGTTGGTTCATCTCGTCGTAATTGTTGTGCCTCTAGCCTTTGTCTAGTCGCTGATAAACGAGCCTCTTCTTCTTCGCGTTTTTTTCTTTCCATTTCTGCCTGACGCCGCTGCGTTTCCATGAGATTTTGTTGAATGTCTTGCATTCCACGTTGAACTTCATTTCGTACTGTTTGTGAGACGTTTTGTTGTTGGCGTTGCTGTTGTTGTGCCAAGAAAGAGACCATTTTCGCTGTTTCGTTTTCGTTCACGGGATAATCACCAAGGGGGTTTGTATTCGGTATACGCGAAGGAACACGGGGTGCAGGTGGTTTCATTTGTGGTATATTGACATTGGGAAGTGTATTGACCGTCGGACCTCCATATTGATGGTTTTCCTCAATATGTGTCAATTGTGCCTTTGCCTCACGTAACTCTTGTTCAATACGATTCTTTTCGAGACGTTCCGTGTGACTGAACTCCTTGGCATACTCACGTGCCAAACGTTCTTGAAATTCCGGATTACGACGCAACAATTCACCTGCGTACTTTGGATCGGATGTTGCACGATTGGTCATTGAGAACATTATCATTGACGGAATATAAAACGATAACAAATCAACCCACCAAATCTTCGAACCGACTGGACCAAGCGTTTCCGCGACACCACGCTCGAGACAATCATCATACTTGTCAATTTCATTCAGGATATGATTGCCAAAGCCTTGTAATTTCAACTCAATTGGAAGCCATTTGCGACCGTCGACAAAGTTTGCCAATGACTCATTTGCCTTCACGAAGCCCATGAAACCAGCTCGCCCTTGTTCAATACGTCTAGCCCGTTCAGCCATAATTTCCATGAGTGCAACTTCCGACAGCAATTCTTCCTCACTTGAACGATAGTTAAACTTCTTTGAAGCCTTCAAACCGCGACTTTCTAGCTGTTGAATTCGCGCAAGTAATTTCGCCTTTCGCACGGCTTTCAACGTTTCTTCTTCGAGAGGATCAATTACAACATCATCTTCACTTTCATCTTCTTCCTCATCATCGTCATAGTAATCGCTATACTCTTCACTACTTTCCGATTGTGGTAATGTTGGTCGCGTAATTGGTACTGAGCGAACGGGAGGTGGGCGTTGTGAAGGAGGCTTTGGCAATTGTGCAATGCGAGGTTTTGGAACTGCTATCTTAGACGACTTGAATGCATCGCCAACTTGCTTTCGCATTTCATGACGTTCAGAGCTATCTGCGCTTTCATCCTCCGATTTGTTCACTTTTTGTATTTTCGGTGTTCGGGCTTTTTTAGCATCCACAATGTCCCATAGTGAATCATCAATGTCATCATCGACTTTCATTGATTCCGGAACTTTTTTAACCTCTTCTTCCTCTTCCTCCTCCTCTTCATAATAATATCCATCCTCCTCTTCAGTTGAATAGTAGCTACTCTCATCATCCTTTTTCATTGGGTTTGACGACGGTGGAGGAGGGATGGGAGAAACAAGCGATGGTGTTGACATAATAACGGTTTTGCGCGGAGGCTGAGTTTTTTTCGGTAAACTCTTTGGCGGATCGACTGCTCGAATTCCAACTGCCGACATCTCTTTTTGTGAATAAAAAAAATAGGTAAATTACTACTTAGACGCGAAGAAAAAAAAAGTGCTCCCGCGAACGGACTTGAACCGCTGACCAGTTGGTTAAAAGCCAATCGCTCTGCCGACTGAGCTACGCGGGACAAATATGAAATAAAAGATGCAATATAAGAAGCTAAAGTTTTACTTATTTACAAAACGAGAAGGCGAATTTGCGCTTGGGCGGTTCCAGAGCCAGTCACGGTGGCAATGTTAATCGTTGCAACACCAGTCGACTGCGCAGTAATGGTCAGCGCACCACCAGACGTAATACCGCCATTGGTAACATAGGTGGCAAACAACTGCGACTCATTGCGAATCTTGGCATTGTTAACAACAAACGCATATGAGGCAGCATTCGACAAGAGGGCGAACGTTTGAATGCGCACATCGTTGCCGTCGATGCTCACAGCGGTGTTATTGCTAGTGGCTTGGGCGACACGCAAGACCAAGTTATCGCCATTGGTGGATGACGCGGATTGAGCCTCAAGACGACCCTCAAGTTGCAAGTGAGAGTGACCAAGACTGACTTTTTCGCGGCGGTTAGCAGCACGTTGGGGGCCTGATGAAGACATTGTGGTTGTTGTGTGTAGTTTTAGTACAAACAAAGAAAATTTTTTTTAAATGCACTTTTCACAAAATGAGTGAACAAGTATTGCGAATCGTCGTTGATAATATTGATGAAAAAAAATCAGTAGCCCCATTGCGAATCATGCGTCTGAACAAGGCTTTGCGAAGGTATGTTATTGACAGTGGTAAACATAAGATAGAAAAATACTTAACATATCATAAATCTTCGCGTTTTGTGCGTGATGGTGGTAATTTTGTTAGCATGGGTGAATTTCCAGACGCCATTATCGTTGACTGTGTTGGTAAATTGCCAGAAGACATTGGTAATCATGGATTTTCTGTAAGTATTGTGATGCCTTTCGCAATAATATTTGATGAAACTACAAATGATTCTCATTTTATAGTTCACCCAAGAAGTGAATTGGCACGACATCAATGGTATGCTGGAAGATTACATGGCGAGGTTATTCGTGTACATTATGCAAATCGTTGTAAAAATCCTGAGGAATATTATCTTGAATATTATAATAATGGAGTGCGGTGTACAGAAAGTTGTCGAATGAAGAAGTTAGACGATACTGCGCAGCACGTTTATGTCGTTTGCTGCCATGGTGATAATACATCTACAAATGGATTATTGCCTGTATCATATAAAACACGACAATGGAATGAAATTTGTCGCGGTTTTTCAGACAAGTTAATGCAATATTACTACAATTTTCTAGCCGACGACGAATCAGCAAAACGTTTGTTAGGTATTACTAATGAAGGAATGTCGCAAGTAGTAGAAATCTTGGAGGAAACGTCAGATGAAGAATAAATATTTTTGTAGATTAATGCAAAAATGTCTCTATATCCAACTGCTCCAAGTACTAGTTTGACTATAAGTGCAGCGAATTCAAACCCAACTGGAAGTACTGGATTCAAACACAAACATTCTCCCTATCAACATGTATCAGCACAACAAGTCACTGGTTGGGGTGTAACTGCATACAATAGATTTCATCCGCCAATAATAACCAATGCAAATGACTATGCACTTGAGGAAGGTTTGGTAGCGTATGATCAAGATTCCGAACGTCTGTGTTATACCGACTCGAATTTGATTTGGCGTTGCATGGCTGTCACTGATGATCTTGCAAACATAGTGAAAGATGCAATGTCGGCAATGTTGTTGGTAAGTAATCAAGTAGTCTCATCTGGAAATGGCTATGATATTCCAACTACTGGATACAAACGTCTGGTAAACTGGACCACATCACTACCACGAGTATCATCGACAAATTGGAGTAATGCAACGGGTTATTATACCGCGTCAGTTGCAGGCGCTTATAATGTTCAAGTGCAGGTGTCGTGGAAGGAAAGTGAACGAAATCAAGGGATACGTGTGTTGAGAATAATACACACGAGTTTATTGCTTGTATCGACAATTATGTGTGAAACTGTATCTAATCCAAGTTCAAACAAAAACGTCAATACCATACAGAATGCGGTGGCTGGAGTAACGATGGGTATAGGAGATACATTGCATATTGAAGTGGCACAGACTAGCGGTATTCCAAAAAATGTCGAGGGTGGGGCAACGTTGGGTAGTTCTGGCACGGTTTTACAAATTACACAGGTAAAATGAAATTTATAGATCACATAATCGCGCCTTTTCCAAATTTGTTATAACTCGCTGCATCTGTTGTAATTGTAAAGTACTGATAGCAAAACGAACGTAATGTACATATGCACGGTTATTTTTATATATGATAGAATATGTTATAGGAATCATATTTTCTGTTTGTGTGAAATTACTTGTATATTCTAGGACCGCACTTCCCTGTAGTACTGTGCCTTTTTCTGCCAATACTAGTTTAATAAGTGATGTATCGATTGGTAGTAAAGACATGATCTGTTTCTTTGTTGGCGAATCCTTTTCTGCATAGCTCAACAATAATGATCCATTTAAAGTATCATTGTCTCCGCCTTCTAGATAGAGTTTAGAATATGGATTATGGATGTTAAATTCGGCAACGAAAAGTACAGAATTTCCATCTTCAGTACCGATTGCAATGGCGTCATACATTGGGCAACCGTGTTTCGACGTGCCGTAAAATGCGTCAATAATTTGAATATTGAGAACTCCGCAGATCATTTTTATTTATGTTCATAATTTTACTTTTTTCGAGATAATATCGATTCGTAAAGGTACAAATTCATTGGAAATGGCGGTGATGAAGCCCATGATTCGTCGAAATTTTCTTCATTGCGCAATGCTATAATACGGTGAAAATCATTCAGTGTAATAGGAGTAATAATAATCGACGAACATGTTTGGTCCATGCGAAAAGAGAAAACCACCTTTTCTTCTTTTGAAATAAAACGGAATATTGTGTCATCATATTTATGCAATGAACTCAAGTAGGAAAAATATAAAGATCGACTACGATAGACCATAGGAACAATATTAATAGTCAATACTTCTGCGCTATTGTGAATCGATTGTAATTTTTTAAACATGAAAAAAAAGTTGTTTACTATAGTATAAATTATGATACAAAATGATATTATATTTCTTGGTATCGGTATTGCATTGCTTGCTGTGTTTATATGTTTTTTTGTAATACAGAAGTTTATATATTGGTGGATTGAGCGACGACGACACCACGCCACTATACAACGTCTTATCGACGAATTGGACTCTATAACGTGACAAAATTTCTTGGTAACCCTTCATCTTGTTGTTTGAGTGCGAAATATTGAAATACATCAAGTTCTGTAATGAGCGCGACAAAGTCATCATACAATTTTGAAAATTCTGGCAGTGAACGCAGTATATATATTGAAATCGATCCCTTGTACAGTTCGGCTGCGGCGATATTGGTAAATTGTGATATTGCTGTCGTGCCAATTCTACCCCAACCTTCGGATACATTCGCTAACGCAGAATTGGTCTTTGCGGAAAGTAGTACAATATCTCGTCTATATCGACTCCATTGTGATTCACCGGACGACGACGCGAACGTTCTAGACTGTTTCAATACATTCTCACTAAAACGACGTAGAGTGTGCACAATGTTCGGAAAAAATTCTCGAGTTACTTTCAGAAATTCAGGTACACCATGATACTTTTCCTTTAGCTTATTATTACAAAGCGGACATACTTTGCGAAGATATTCGTCTATATCACTTAACAATTCATTGTCCATAGCAATAAAGGTATTTTGAACGACTGGATCATTGATGACTTTGTAATGTTCTAGACCTTCAAATATTGATCCGCGAGCGTTTAACAAATTATACGCTATTTGATTGGAGGAACGATCATTGACCAAGGTAGTAGCCAAATTCTTACAAACGCTATACCAAGTGTCTTCGAGCTGTAAATGCCATTGTCGTACAAATTCTAGCTCACGATCACTCAAAGTCTTTTCATAACGAAGTAACATCATTTTACGATCATCCATTTGATTACATGCACGATTATACAAATTTTTTTTGCCATTTTGTATATACGACGTGAGACGCTCGAACCAAATAATACGTTCGAGTAAAACATGATCTACAGCGTGCTTAACAACCTTTTTTTCATCGTCATTTTTGTTTTCATCTCCGAGGAAAATATCAAAATCACGTTTCGACATTTTTAGTTGTTTTGTAAAATGTATAAAACTTTATTTTCTGTCTTTGACTCGCGATATATTCCACAATTATCTAAATCTGGAATTATTGAAAATTGGACTGGTATATTTTCCTCCTTTTTTGAACGTTTTCGTCTGTGCAAACGTGAAGAGGTTCAAGTGGTGAATCCAGGTGTTGATATGCGCGTTGATAATAATATTGCTTTTATTGTGAAAACAGTGGAACCAAGAGAGGTCTGTGCAAATACATTAATTAATTCCTCTCATGAATGCTCCAGTATTAATGTGAGCAGAGTTTCTTTTATGCTGGCGGTATATGACTGGTCAAGAAAGGAACTCACAAAATTATATTGTATTTGGCGTTATGAGGGAACATCGATGCTACAAATATTCCCCCATATAGACATTACTGGAAATATTGAAAGAAGTAATACTCGTTGGCTTGAATCGATAGATTTGAATCGTTTTGCAGAGGCTTTGTTGGAGGCTGTGAAATATCTTCATGAATGTGGCATTATCAATCTAGATTACAAACTTTCGAACACATTGTATAATCCGAAAACTGACCAATTTGTATTTTGTGATTTTGGAAAGGTATACTTTACTGACAGAGATTCTGAGGAAACAACTCATTTTGGTGTTTTCAATGGAAAAAATGCTATTGTCGACAGTCGTTGTACACTTGAATTGGCACAGTTTTTTGCTCTAGTTCAAATGCAAAAAAGTTTGACACAAAACATGAAAACTCGTTGGCAGAAATTTATCGATCAACGTGAAAAATCAGCCGCAGAAATTTATACAAAATTATTTTCAGGGCGGATATAAACAAATGCGGTTTTTAGTCAGTATAGTTGATAAAGACGGTGTGTCGAAAAAGCATATGAGTACTTCGTCCGTTGTGAGAATGGACGATAACGAAGAATTCCGACTTCTGTTTGAAAGTGAGTGGAAACTACCAGGACGGGTCGTATATTGCTATGATGGTAGTGATACTTTTGGAGTGATCAGCAGTATTCGCCAAGGAGATATAATTGCCTCTAAAGAATCGTTCATATATCGAAGAACATCGCGAATTGGAGATGCTCGTGAAATGTATATCACATTCTTACGCGATGGAAAACCAGCAGATGAAAGGAAAATATTTTTGATAAACAACGACTATTATGAAGATGGCACTGTCGTACACCATGGTCAAGCCCGCGATGGAAAACTAGTAATAGGACGAACCACACGTCATGAAGACGACCCAGACTTATTTATGCGAGAAATGAAAAAGTAAATTTATTTTCCTTTGACAAGATCATTACAAAAATGCATCTTCAATTTGTATCCGATTTACACTTGGAATATCAGTCACGTTATCCATTTATTCCGCGCGTAGCACCTCACATTGCTCTACTTGGTGATATAGGTCGACCTTCAAGTTCTATATATCAGCGATTCATCTCTAATCTTAGCAAACGGTTTGTCACCGTAATCATCATTGCAGGAAACCACGAGTATTACTGTCAAAAAAACAATATACAGACCGTTGGGCAAATTCAGGCGCAAATTGAGTCATTATGTTCAAATTATTCGAATGTTCATTTTCTTGAAAACAGAGCGCTCACCATCGAAGGAGTTCGCATTCTCGGCATGACGCTGTGGACGGATATTCCAAAAGAACTATGGAGATTGGCACGTAAGAAAATGCAAGATTACCACCTCTCGTATATTGACTGTTATCCAGAGATTAACGTCGGTGTCCCTTTAGCCCCTGAACATACTAGTGCTTGGCATAATGATTCAATACGATGGCTTAAAGAAGAACTTGCCGCACCTGGTTATCAGAATACGCCGATAATAGTTCTTACACATCATGCTCCGTATCACATAGGTACCAGCGATGAACGTTTTTCCAATGGGCCATTACAATGTTGCTATTCTACTGATTTATCACCATTATTTCATCGACCAATAATCGCATGGGCATATGGTCATACACACTACCCGTTTGACAAAAAAATAGGTACCATCCGTTTGGCATCAAATCCATATGGCTACCCGAATGAGTTGTCCACCTCGTCACAAGCAATAACACAGCCAAAAGTTTTTATTTCATAAATTCAACCGTCTCTTTCCAGTCTTTTGCGCCGATCAAATAACCAATAATACCGTAGTCGAGAACTTTGCTTTGTTCCCACTTCAGTTTTGAGTCTTTGTCTGCTATGTCGTCCATTGTCAAATTACCACGAAACACTTTAGCGGAATATTTCATAAACTGTTCCTTTGTGACATTCCCATAAAGAATTTTCGTATCTAATTTTTTAGAGTCAAGTTCGTCTCTAGCCATGCCGAAATCAGTTAACACCACTGTCGATATTACGCCATTTGTGTCTAGTTTTTTGAGAATATTTTTGTTACTCAAATCGAAATGTCTATACCCTATGCTGTGCAACATTTTAATTTGCATCGCAATCTGCTCGACAATATTTTTTGCATTTTCATTTGTATGATATTGTTTCCGAATGTTCTCAATATCTTCCTCCGTCAACGTACCATCATACTTTTCCATGATCATTATTCCAACTTCATCATTGTTGTCCTCAAATGTATCTACACATATATGTGCATCGTATAAATGAGGCGCACATTTTCTATCGGACATCTTTTTATGTATTTCATGTTCTCGGTAAAAACCAGTTACAGTTGTAACATTTCTAAGTTTTGTAATTATATCATCAGGTGTCAGTGGAATCATTTTTGCAACTTTATTGCATTTACCATTTTCATAAATATCATAGACAACAGCAGTGAGACCCACGTTTAACTTGGCTCCCCTTCGATATTTTTTCGGTATGCAACATGGATTAAGATTCACTTTTGTGTTATCTGCCAAAGTCTCCTGTAGATAATTTTCTTCTTTTGCCATCTTTACCTCGTACAATGGAACGTTGTTTCGTATAGATTTTTTCATTTTTGTACACTTTGGTGGTGGTGCATTCTTCTTACATGGAGAAGCTTTCTTTTTGCACACTGGCTTCTTTTTACATGGCGCAGCCTTTTTCTTACATGGAGAAGCTTTCTTTTTGCACACTGGCTTCTTCTTACATGGAGAAGCTTTCTTTTTGCACACTGGCTTTTTCTTACATGGCACAGCCTTCTTTTTGCACACTGTTTTACGTGGTGGTTCCTTGCCAACTAATTTTTTATAAGCAGGACCTCCGACTTTTATGCATCTTCCTGTAAGTGGATTAATAATATGTTTCCCACGTTCGCCTTTTTTCACACACGTTTTTCCACTTTGTAAATACCGTTTTATTTCACAACAACGGTTAGTTTTTGGATTACGAATTTTAGGTTTCGGACATGGAGCAAGTTTCCTCATTTTTTTCTTTCAATTAATATTTTTTTTATTTATGATAATAAAAACATCATGTATAAGTCAAAATCAATGAGTGAAGACAGTGGGGCATCCGTTGATTATTACTTATGGACAACCGGTGTTTCATCCAAAGAAAGAACGTTGCCTCCACCTCATCGCAAAGTTTCCGAGATGACAAAATGGGAACCTTTGCAACAGGCACGTTTCAATGATTACAAGATAGCAGGTGAAACTATTGAACGTTCATTACGAGCACAGGATGACTGGCATTTCAGTGATGTCGGTCAAGGTGCATTTTCCTTCGAGGCGCGTCAAGCTGGTGGTAATTTGGTTATTGCATTGTCTACATGGCATCACGACGATACGCTAGGATATTATATTGTACTTGATGACGACAATCATGATACATATGTCCTTCGTGTGAAAACTCTTGGTAATAACGGCCTATTGCGCGGTCGCGTGGAAGGTGAAAACATGACGAGACAACGAACGTACGAACGTGTGCAAAATAAGATGTACGTTGACAAGAATTTTCGGTTACAATTCGATCGCCCGCAGCAACTTTGGGTAATGTATCAACAAGGCGCTATTGTGGTTGGAAGCGGTGCAACACCTGGTAGTGGTCCAATTATTCTATACATGCGCCCAATTGAATCCGACCAGAAGCGACGACAAAATGGTGGTGATATTTATTACTTCGGATTCGCACGTCATGGATCTCGATGGAAGACACCGGTTCACATTCAAAACGTTACTGCATTTAGGTTTCGTGAGGCTGGACCAAATTCTATTAGTGGTGGTGGAACCAGTGATTTATTTCCTCTTCCTCCTTATCCTGTTATTTAATAAAATATCACATATCTTTTACGCCAATTATCTTCCTTCCCTCTTCTTCTTCTATAGGACCACTTATTATAGCGTCAGTCGGGGGAGCGTAAGTAGGAGAGGGAAAGAGGAGATAGCGCACATTCATAACCCACCAATGATGTTCAATATCAGGAAATTGTTCTTTTAACATGTCTCTCCTTTTTGCTAATTGAATAATTATTTTTACAAACCCAACTACACTCGCATTATCATTTATTCTTTTTTCAATTTCCTCTAATGTTTCTTCTTCTTTTCCCCAACTTCTTATTATTTCTAGTCGTTTTATTTTGTTTTTTTCTATATCAGCTAAAATGTCTCCATATTCTCTTACTACATTCGTTGGCGGAATGTCGTTTTCCAATACCATGGAATTATATGTATCTTTTAAAGCCTTCAATGTAATTATTTGAAATAAAGTGTTTTTTGGCATACCTCTTACTACGTAGTATAAATGTTTAATAAATGATATGTAAGTGGCTTTTGCCATTTGATACAGTAGTATAATTTTCAATTTACCAATGTTGGTATAATTTTCATTTTTATACTCATCATCCATTTCTTCATATAATTTATTTATGTCTGTTCCGTATGGTGTTATTTTCTGTATTAGTATTTTTTCCTCCTTTTTTTCCTCAGACTCCTCTTCTTCCGTAGTTTTTTTTATCAGCGACACCATTTTTTCCGTGGTTTTCACTCGTCTATCACCTACTAATTCACTCCGCAATTTTTCTCGTTCTTCGGCTGTAAATATAATGTTTCCACCTTTAATATGATCAATTAAAAACTCTAACAGGCGTTTTCGTATAGGAACCGACTTTGTCCCCAATCCTGTTTTTTTCCAGAGGATTACTACTGGGTCATTTTCAGACCGCCCGTCCATCAATTTCTTGTTTAATTCAGTTTTACCTGTTTGGTCTTTTATTTTTTGATATTCTTCATAAGTTGTAATCTTTTTGTCTATTAAATACTTTTTTAAATCTTCGCTATCCAAAATCAAGTCAAATAATATACCTCGATTTCTTATTACGTCTTCAGTTTTTGGAGAACCAAGGTTTTTTGACGCCGATGATGACGACGAAGCGGCGGCGGCGATTATTTTCGAAGTCGGTTCCGGTGGTGGTCGAAGTCGATCTCGTGCTTTCTCCAGATCAATTAAGTTACCATTAACGCTATCTTTTGAATTGTTAATTTCATTCTTTTCAAACACCTTTTTAACAGCGTCCTCATAAGACTCGAAACCTGTGTATCGCGCCATTTGATTTAATGTGTTTTTTGCAACTTCGTCCAAGCCATTAAAGTAGTCAATAAACTCTTTTTCAGTATTCATTTTTATCACACGTATTTATTTTAATTTAACGCGTCTAGACATCGATAAAGTGTTTCATCCAAAGAGAATAAATGCCTCTTGTAATTAAAGATAAGCGTTCGGGAGAAGAGAAGGTTTGCGGAATCGTATGCGAGAGTCTTCAATGCGGTCATTGTTTATTACCAGTACAGCCGAATACGGTATTTATGGCATTTGATGATCCATATTTTTGCATTGTACATGAAACGTGTGTACCGTTATTCAATTTTGATAAACAATCACGCCGACCAAAGGGAATAGGTAGAGAAACTGCGATAAAGGAATTGGATGAATATCAAAAGCAATTACACACAATGACTGAACGGCCTTGGTGGCAAAATAAAGCGCCGAAATCGTATCAAAAAGCGTTGCAAGATTTACTTTTATTACATCAATCTCTACGAACGTCTCGTGTCATTGCCTAATTTACAGCTTCAACACTTCCATGTCTCGCACTGAACTCATAATAACTTCGAGAACAACGAATAAGACAAATACAACAGTGGTTTGTGCAAGAAAGTTCAGGATAAACATGAGAAAAGCCATTCCTTGACTTCCAGTACCATTCATAACATTCTCAATGGCACTAAATTCCGCCTTTTTGGAAATCCATGGCAATAGACCAGTAACACTCACAGATGCTACGATAACCGCATACATAAATGGAACTAAATACTTTTGCACGGGAACCGCATCTGGAATATTCTTAAAGGATTCAGTCGTGACAACAATCATTACAATTGATACTAGCATTGTAATTCCAATACGTCCAAGGCAATTCAGAGAAACAACGCCATCCTTAGCGCAAAATTGTTTAATATCCATGAGATTTCTAGTGCGTGCTCCAACATCCTTGATAATAGACGACTGATCAGACATTTCGTGTGTGTTTTGTTTGATATTTAAGAATTTTTTTTATCGAATAAAATATGGCCGATATTATTTGCACTGAAACGCTAGTTGCTTCACTGCGAGACCCAGACGCATTTTCCGCAAATATAGACCGGTACCTATATATATCATCAAGGCCACTAGGAAACGAAGGAGCATCTGGCGTGGTGAAGCAAGGAGATTTGTCTGCCGATAAACACGCCGTCATTATACACTTTGATCGTATCGAGGATGCCTTTGCTATATCACGTAACGGATCACCACCACCACCAGAAGAATTTGTTCCAGATGGCGATATTGGTGGTGTTGTTCGTCATCTTGTTCGTGCAAATAGCGCATTTGGACCGGTGTATGTCACAGTTGCAGACACATTGGTTGGCAGTGGTGTGGAAACAATACGAAAAGTCATTGCTGGAACAAATATTGAACTGTATTGTCATCATGGTCCACATCCATCGGCACGTGGGTTACATCCATCGATGAAAGTAATCGATGACGAACCATTAATTACATGGTCACAGATACTTTTAGCTGCAGCAGCATTTTTTCTACTCTATTATCTGTACAGACGATATTGGAACGTTCATACAAATGACGAAAAACATATGTCACATAAGATTCGAAATGCTACTGAAAATGATGATGATGTTCGCTCTGTTCTTGATTCAATGCGCGCGGTTCAATAGAAAAAATAATTTGAGTTCGTTCTTATACATACATGATCCTCGTTGTGCTCGATTTGAACGGTACAATTTTGGATTCGACACATAAGAAAAGAACAAATGGGGTAATACATGATGCAATGGCGAGATTTAAATATGTCTATTACCGACCATGTATGAAGGAGTTTATTACATGGCTTCTACAACATCCACAAGTCACAGTGGCTCTTTGGACATCGAATATCGCCAAGAATGCAGACTCATTAGTAGAGTTGGCTTTTTCACAAGAGCAGCGTAGTCGTTTGGCGTTTGTGTTCTCACGTGAGCAGTGTATATGCTATCATGACTACACTAGCAAGAAACCATTGTCATTGATAGCAAACAATCCAGCAATAGAACAATTCTCGAATGTGATAGTGGTCGATGACTCTCCTGAAAAAATCCAATTTTGTCCATCGTCCAAGGTTCCAATTGATTATTATAAAATAGACACCTTTGAAGCGACACCAATAAGCATGGTTACTGATCGAGGTTTGTTAACATTGCGAAAGTATTTAGAAGATAAATATTTAATGAAACAGTAAAAATGTATTCCAAACCAAGAGAATTCTCTTCACTAGTGTGCCCAACCGACATTTACATACGCCAGGTTACAGGATCATTTCCACAAAGCTGTCGAAGTACTATAAGAGAACTTGAGGACTTGCGAATAATGAATAAAAACCTAGGTATACTGTATTATTTCGCGATATATATGAAGGGTTGTAATGATAATACGTGGGATTGTATTTTGCACGTTTCACAAGCGTTTTTCACTATTTATTGCAGCGGTGGTTTTGATGTGGAGTTTGATATATGCAGTCGATTTGCAAAAAGAGCCAATTTGTTTGAAAAGCGTTATGGTGTCACTAGAATATTTCTCAATAATGAAGATGTAACTACTAAATTATACAATAGCGTATTACTTCGATAAATTTTCTTTTTTATCTTGATACAAACAATGACATCTCTTGAATCAATGTCACTTTCTGTTTTACTCGGTATCCCACCGTTGGACAATACCGTTTTAGAACAACTGGCAGGTGCATATTCCATTAAATTTCGTCAAATTGTGTTTTTGGACGCTACAAATCTTGTTCAAATGTGTAATTTTATGAGAAGGTGTCGCAAAGAACGACAAGAAGGGAAACAGCATCAATATTTGGTTTTCTTTCATTTTATCCCACACCGTGAATCATGGCATCTTCTAGACGTACATGTAGATTTAGGTCTAAGTATTATTTTATATGGTGGTTCTTGTGTTAACGGAGCTGTGCGAGAATTACTTGATTACAATTGTCGTTATCTATTGCACTGGAACCGCGAACCATCGGCATATTTCATGTTTGATAGACAAAAAATCAATTATAGTATCGTTCGAACAGCCGTCACAAATGTACGTGATATACATACGTTATTTTCTAATTGGTGTAGTACGCTAGCAACAGCGAAAGAGTCATATCCATCGTTAAACTCATTCCACTACAATAACACACAACAACATTATGAGCAATCATCGAATCAACGTCAATCGAGCCACACGTCTTCATCTGGAATGTCGGTCGCCACTGCCTGTTCTATTTTACATATTGACGAGGCGCAAAGTCATAGTGTTGACGCAATAAGAAAGGCTTTCCGTACGTTAGCTAGAGATTGTCATCCCGATAAAAAAATATCCGATCATGAACGAAAAAATGCTCATGACACCTTCACAAAGTTAAATGAAGCAAAAACTTACCTAGAGAGTTTATTTACAAAAACGTAAGTATAGAATTACATATAGATTTTGATGATAATAATAATGTGTACATATTTTGCACAAATCCCTTTTTCAAAAGAAACATAAATAACAAAACTATGGTAATCGATGCAATCAACGTGGATAATACAGTGCTGTCTGGCAATTTTGGAGGCGGAGAATCCTTCGGAGAATCCTTCGGAGAATCCTTCGGAGGAACAAGGGACATTTGTTTAATATATGGTGAAAACTTTTATACTGTTAAACGCGCGCCTCCCATTGTAGGTGTATATTGACGCCATGAAGAGCAATGATCCGATCAATGGTGTCAGTACGTATAGCTGTGATTGAGCGTGTCTTTTCTGGAATATCATTGAGTTTTTTCATATTTGATAAAACATCCATGTTGGTAGTATTACAGTGTGTAACGAGAAAACTTGATTCGTCACTCGACATTTGTTTTCGTGCATAATCTTCTGAAATTGATATTAAATCACAGTCAAAAAGTATTCTGATGGCTGAATTGACAGTGACATAATAGTTTTGATTATAGCGGTATAGATGAATCTCGTGAATTTCGCTGGTTAATGGATTACATTTTCCAACATAATAAAAAGGAAGAAATCGCACATAACCGATAGTCTGCCCTGGTTGAATAGTGTCATCTTTCAATTGTGGATCACTAGGTACACGTGGGATCATGCATACTTGAGGCTTGTAACTATGTATTGAACGAGACGTTATTTGGTATCCTTCGCAAAATGGAACATGATAAACACTACAAAGTTCCAAAATTGGCTTTTCGGTATTCATGACAATATGCTGCTCGGTCCCATCTGAGAAACGAACGTGAAAACATAGTGTTGCCGGACGTATACCTTCCATTTTACAATAGTTGGTAAAATTAATTTATTTATAAAACAACGTAAATTTCCGAAATACTATCGGTCTTAAATTTTCAATAACCAGTAAGAGTCTGCTAAAAACGCAACAATACAAAAAGATAATAGTAAATTTTCAAAATCTGTCCTTGCATCACGCTTATTAATAAAATAGTAAATAAGCAGTGCAAAAAATGGAATAGCCATGCGATCTCCAATTTCTCTCTGAACACAGATATCCATGTTTTTTATACATGTTTCAAAATATTTTTTTATACAATTCGTGTTTTCTTCACATACACAACGATACAAAGAACAATTACCATACATAATGAAAAGTAAAAAACATTCGGTGCCTCCATTGTCAAAAGGGCAATTCGTCGTGTTTCTTCTTCAGTTGCATCGGTCGTTGTATGCATCATAATGTAGTGATTATCTGGTTGTCGTGTATTTACCACCACTGTTAGACGTGGACGAACACCTTCTGAAGAATAATACTTTTTGCGAATGCAGTCGACGAATCCATGACCGGTTGACACTGTAAGATAGGTAAAGAAATTCAGCACTGAAATAATTATATAAAATCGGCTCAGCGTCTGTAACATTTGATTCTTAGACCATTGCTTGATATGCAGCACATTTCTATCGTGTTCACGCAAGGCTGTTCGTGATGGATAAACCTCAAATACTTGAATAAGACGTCGATGATTTTGGCCTACGTCGACAAATATTCCACAGTGAATAAGCCCCGAATTAAACAACATCAAATCACCTGGATGCATTTCAATTGTCTTCTTTTTCGTAATAAGTTGCACAAGCGCATCAGCAAGATTAAGCGACATATTCTTGTGTGAGCCAACCAGAACGTTTACATGTGCAATGTCCAAATACGACAATAATGTATGTGATGGTACCATATCCCTTCCGCTGTTGCATGAAAACACGTCACGGTGCCACACGCTTGCGTCTGCAGAATTGTTCCCGTCACTAGCGCGATATTTAACAAAGTCCGCGTTCCAGTTTAAGGATGTGTTAATTGATTTAATCATGAATCCATAAATATATTCTTGTAATCGCATATAGTCAATTCCATCGACGTTAGGGTCTGTCATAGCAGCACGCGCTTCGTCGATGGCACTACTAGGAAGAATGTCTCGAAAAATAATAAATCCATCGTCTGTCAAGTTTCCTTCTGTAGTCATTTTTTACATATTCATAGAATTTTCTTTGCACCAACTAAAATGAACGACGAACAATTACATCAATCAACATCGTATGCACAGCAATTAGCACATTATGAATTTGAACCTCATGCAATTGATGAAAGAAAATATATTGCAAACATTAGTGACTCGCAACGTCGTGGTGTAGCATTTATGATATATCGTGAAACACATCGTCAGTGGTGTCAGTTGGGCGGTATTATTAGTGACAGCCTAGGCACTGGAAAAACGTTGCAGACACTTGTGACGATTGTGGAACAATTATATTCCGTGCGTCAACAGCGCAATCACAGTGAGATAACATTAATAATTGCGCCGTCCGTTGTGTTGTATGAATGGCTTAGCCAGGCGAAAAAGCATTTACAGCCAGAGACGTTACGTATCGTTGCCTACCACGGAGCCGATCGAAAAAAACCTGCCAATGGATCATTTGACGTTCTATTGACCACATATGGAATAGTTCAGAGAGAATTTTCCGAGCATCGAAGGCCAAACGGTAATGGACATTTCACTCACTGGCACGCTCCAGACGATCAAGAGAGTCCATTTGAAATACTTTTCGACCGTGTTATTATTGATGAGGCACATAACATACGAAATCGAAATACGACAACACATAAGGCTGTTTGTGCGATTAATGCAGAAAAACACTGGGCCATTAGTGCTACGCTCATTTACAATAGAATTGATGATTTATATGCGTCTTTACATTTTTTAGAAGCTGAGCCATATTGTACGTGGCCTGAATTTAATAGTGCGTTTGTGGTTGGTGTTCATGATTCGCATTTGGTCAATACAACATTAGAAAAATTACGACAATTTTTACTACCGATTCAAATTCGTCGACCAAAACCAGATACTCTTCCACCTTTATACGATGTTCGACTGTCCGTTGATTTGAACGAAGATGAGAGATTTTTTTACGACACACTTTTGAGTTATACACAAGATACCGTGAGTAGACTCTTTCGTGTACATCGCTGGCTGAGAAATACTGGATGGGCTCGAGCGCACACCAACCTCGCATTGCGCGCTCGTCATTGTATTTTGTCTTCTGTGATGCGATTACGTCAAGCATGCGTTAATCCTCAAATGGTAATAGATGCCTTCAACAAAAGTCACTGGAACACGATGCCATTACCTCCATCTGAATTGTCAGGGAGACTTTGGGAAGGCGCATCAATACGACTACGTACAATTCTCGATGAACGTTTAGCTGGAAAAGACAATGAATGTGGAATATGCTACGATGAACAAGCAACTGATGCACTTATTCCATGTGGTCATACATTGTGCCCTACGTGTGCAGAAACAATTTTAGCTTTGAGTAACGTTGCGGCGCGATGTCCGTTTTGTAAGCAGGTTGTTGAAACACATAGACCAATCACAGAGGCTATAGAAAATAGAACGGCGGCGGTTAGCGATGACGACGAGGTCATGTCAATTGAGCGAACATGGGAACCAAACAGCACAAAAATTAAGGCAGTCATCGATCACTTTCAAAACGCATTACGTAATGATCCAACGACAAAGTGTTTGATATTTTCACAATGGCGCTATTCTCTTGATTGTATATGTCGCTGTCTTCGTGAAATTAATATTAATTATTTGCGTATTGACGGCACGGTAGTCAGCAAAAAAAAACGTATTGACTTTCAGGAGCGCTTTAATAGTGATGCATCTATACAAGTTATGGTTTGTTCATTGAATTGCAGTAGCGAGGGTATCAATTTACAAGGGGCTAATCTTGTATATATTGTCGATCCTTGGTGGACTGATACACGTGAGGAGCAAGCGGGAAATAGAGCACATCGTATTGGACAGACACGACCAGTTACTATTTATCATGTTATAACAAACAACACTATAGAAGAACGAGTATTATCTATGCAAGCACGAAAACGAGAATTAATGGATGTAACAAATGGAACGCGTGATTCGGTTTCATGGGATGAAGAAGTTGTCCATTTACTTGACTCATGAATCATCATCCATTTCAATAACTCGACCAGTAATTGGTTTTGCCTCCTCACTTGGTTTATCATCCGATTTTTTCACATCGTTAGAACTCATTGATGTAGTAGTTTTGACGACAATAGTTGGTTTTCGTACAAGCACATTGTTGTCATGTGGTATAATTTCCCCATCCTCTTTTTTCTTTTCTTCCTCGTTTTCGTCATCGTCATCGGCTTTCTCGACATTCTGCTGCTGACGCTCTTCATCCGCCCATGCTACCGCCTCTCCTACCAAAAGTGTAATTGTTTCTTTTCGTTGAAGTTCTTTTTGTTTTTGTTCCTCTTGAAGATCTCTTTGTGGCGGCGGAGGAGGAGGAGGAGGAGGAGGTGGTGGCGGTGTTTCCTTTTTCTTATTGTAAAAATTATCAATGTCTTTCTTCATTTGCGCCTGGTCATCTTCGGAAAAGAACATTGAAATAAATGGAAAATCAATTATCAATGCGTGAAGTACACTAGTTTGACGAATGAGAGCGTTTCGTCTAACCAATAATAATATAATGAAAACAATAATAGTACAAATGATAAACGTTTTGGTTCCAAACCAAGATGGTACTTCAATGCCGAAAAATGTGTGTGAATCCAAAGGCGGCGGTGTAGTTTCAGCAGGTGTGACAAGTTGCACTGCCTGTTCTCGCCGTTCTTTTCGGTCGGCAAGACGCCGTTCGATTTGTGGTATCATAACTGGCTCATGTGCATCAATAATTCTAGCTGGATTGGCCGCTGCCTTAGATAAACGATTTCCGAGCCGGCGCTTTTGTTTTTGAGAATCGGTATCGCCCATGTTTTTCTGTATATTTTGTTTTACTTTTATTTTGTTGTGACGCGATGAATTTACATATACGCGAGCAAAGCAGCAACACCATCGACACCAAAAATGGCCAATAGAATACTCTCGATCTGAAGCGCAAACGCACCGATGACAAGAGGGGCACCGATAACTAAAGCCCATGCTGCAGTTTGATTGTCAGTTTCGCAAAGAGAAATAAGAACGATCATGGTCAACGCCGACGCAACTGCTACCAATGCAAGAGACAACAATGAACTGGCGCCACGTGACAAGGTTCCATACGCAACAGCAAGAACCATCGCCATGATAAGCACAACTCCAATACGAAGAGGCTTACACTTACGTCTAATATTTTCATATTCGCGGTCTCGAGGAAACAGCGGCGGTAGTGGTTCTGGCACTGACTTTGATAATGGTGCATATTCAGATGTGTACGACATTTGTGTGTAGTTTTTAGATAATGACTATAAAAGAATTTCATAGACGTATAAAGAATTTTTTGATTGCGTAGAGTGAATCGCTTTCTCCCTTCGACAATGACAATTGCGGAACTTGCGAGTAGCGATAACAGCGTAGCATACACGTCATATATTGCATCACACTGCGCAATTCCGCTTGGTGTTTTGGGTCTTTCAGTGATTTATATGCGCGCAAAAATGCCTCTGTCATTGCACCGCATGGTTTATCGTTGAATACCGTATCTGCACTTGTCTGCGAATCACGGCATCCACTAATGCAAATAACTACGCCCTGCGTTTCTTTATATTGTTGACTCATACGTCTGTTAATTCTGTTTCGCCAATCATTTGCATTATATTCATCGGGAATGCGACGTAATTTCAATAGTTGTGATGTATCTTCATAATTATAGCGCAAATCAATACCTGTACCACTATGACAACAATCCAAGAGTATGGTCAGCGAAACCAATGGAGGCAGTTGGTCAATCAACGTTGTACGCAATTCATCATCCAAAATATTTGCACCAACCGCAGGACAAATGGCTTCATCCATACGATCATCTTCGTCATTAGAACGATCCGGCACCGACGTTCCATGACCACTATAGTGTAAGAAAAGTTTGTCATTAGGAGATGCTCTGCGCACAAATGAGTTCATCTCAGATAGAATATTTGCACGATTAGGAAAAAGCGTCGAAGTACGTGGTAACTCATCGGTCATTACTGTGCACTGATAACCAATACTAGAAAGCAATTCCTGCATGGATTTGACATCATTAATACATCCTGCAAGAGCATTTCCTGTCCCAATATAGTTAATTCCAATTAATAAAGCGCTGCGCATGTTTGTTTTTTAAACGCATGTAATTATTTTTTTCATCTCTTGTGTTTTTTATGTTTGTTTTGTCCATATAAAACTGGCGGTGGCGCATAATACACGGGTTGTTGTGGAACAATCTGCTGCTGTTGTGGAATAAATTGCTGTTGTGGAACTTGTGGTGGCATTTCAACTACAACCATTCTTTGTTGCGGAGGTGGGGGTTGAACAAGAGTTTGCGGAGGTGGAGGAGGAGGTTGTTGTACAATGAATTGCTGTTCTGGTAATTGTTCCACATCATCTTGTGCATACTCCATCATTGGTTCTTCTACAAGTGGATGACCAGACAATAATGCACTCGTTTCAGGTCCGCTATATGTGTACAATCCTTCAAATAACATTCTTAGCATAACCATAATAAGAGCAAATGTTGCAGAAAAAGATAGAATTTGATGACCGTCAATGGCACGAACAGTATTGACTTTTTCTGGATTTTCCTCGTCCTCATATGGTTGATTGGATGCGCCTGTCCATGATTTCATAGTGTCCGATTCGACGACCTCATTGTAAATTGTAGCGCCGACTAGTGAAACAAAAAACCAAAAGGCGTATAGTTGAGCTGCGCGCCAGAGTAGAGTAGGAAGTGGTTTTCCCAACAACATTCCTACGGGTGCATTGGACATTTGTATGTTTTTAATAAGGACTAAAAAAATAATTTTACTGTTGATTAAGTTCACGCAACCGCTTTCGTTCTGCCTGCATAAGCACAAACACATGCACCTGTTTTACGTCTTGACGATCCACACCAATCTCGTTCTGAAGATTAGCAGACGCCACCATTTGTTGCAATTCTGACAATTCCTTTGCACGAAGCGTTTCACGGTATTGTTGTAATTGTTCACGTTGTTCTTGGCTAAGCATTTTTTTTGATCTAGTAACACAATTTTATTTTTCTTCTTCATTTTCATCATCCTTCTTTCTGTATCGTGCGGAATTATCAACCACCTTGACGCATGCAGAATCCTCATCTGAAGCGTTGATCAATCGCACTCGTCTAGTCGGGACCAAAAGAATATCGTAGATTTCATGAATATTTCCCTTGATTTCAACCTTTTGCGCAATTGAAAAAGATGCAAGATCGATAAAGAAAAACCCACAAACCGGTGTCGTCTTCTTGGTCTCAAGGTTTTTTCCAAGCTCCAAGTCTTGAAATCGGCGCTCATGACGATCTAGCGAAGACCCAACAATTGCAAACCTACCATGAAATTGCAAACCTCGTAAAAAACCAGGAATAAAAACCTTCGGTTCAAATGTTCCATTTTCAAGGTTGATTGTACCAAGATGACCACTACCGCTATTCAAAACCCATAGTTGTTTCTTGTACCAACGTGGGCTATGCGGCATGGACAAGTTTCTCGCAACAATTTTGTCATTCATAATGTCGATAATGACACCACCGCCTTGACGATGATCGCGCCAGCCGTCATGTGCATCACTTTCACAAATACATGACGCATACTTTGCAAGTCCATCTACCCAGCATACATCGTTAAAGTGACAACGATCCTCTCCGCGTAATTCAGTAATAAAGGACGGTTTCCAAACAACATTAACATTCACATCCGGCTTTGTAATGTCCAATTGACATAATGCACTAAACTTGGTTGACACAAAAAACGGAGATTGAGGAGATAAAGGATATATACCGTGCACATCTTGTTTTCCAATGAGATGAGCTTGTCGTGGAACTAGTGTAGCTGTAAAGTTTCCTCCACCTCCACTATGTTCATCGGCTTCATTATACTTTTCTCCAGCGTCAACACACCGCAAAAGTCCGCCATTACTAGCAATCCAAACCTCTAAACAGTCTTCGCGCTGTGATAAACCAAGTGCGAGTGGGTGAAAAAACTGCGAATAATAACATGATAACTTGTGATCATCTGTTGCGCCGAAGGCAAAGACCAAATTCGACTTATAGGCAGACAGCAAGAGCGAAAGGTTGTTGGAATAGAAAAATTGTGCAGCCTCTGGAGATGCGTGAATTTCAAATTGCGGGCGTGAAGGATTTTCCATCTCGTTTGCGCCTCGTTTGTGCGGTGGCAGCTGATTTTTCGTCTCAACACTCAATTTAGCATCGGCTGGAAGACCTAGAGCACCGCGTATTTTTTCCGAATCTTGTTCCGATACCTCCATTTTATGACAAAAAAACACTTTTACTTTTACACTTTGGGCGCACACCACACTCGCATCACGGCAACCCATGTAATATTCGTCAACGTCACTCCTGTCACACTCAAACGCATACTCGTATTCCCATTCACTCCAGTAACGGCAAGATCAGCGTCTATTGGCAAAGCCCATGGATTGTTAATTGAACGCATACCCTTATACAAAGATAACAATGTTCCAGTCCGTTCAAATAAGTAATTTTGAAAGGTATATGATGCACTATTCCCTATGGAGGTTCTAACTGTGACTGCACCATCCACAACAACAATTTCGTTCGCATTTGTCAAATGAAAAAATATTGACTGACTCGGAACATTGTCTGTTGTAACTACCGTCAGACGGATTGTACGTAGCGATTGTGTAGCCAATTCATTTTCTATACGTGTGGATACGCCACTTCCAATTACCGCACAATCTGAATGCGATGCAATAGCGGTATTACCAATTGCTATACTGGATGCAGTTGACGACGATGTAGTGCCTATTGTTACACCATCCTGAGCCACAGCAGACCCGCCTACACTAACACCATAGGATGTTGATGCTGCATAGCCGATTGCCACAGACGTTGTGCCGTTTGCATCAGCAGCATAGCCCACTGCTACAGCACCTAAAACCGCAGCAGTATTTGCCGTAGCACCAATCGCCACACCTTTCATACCGACTGCGCTGGCAAGATTTCCAATGACGACGCTTTGCTCCTCTGTGACAGTGGTATTTGCACCGATTCCAATTGATGCATAGGCATTATTACTGACGTCTCCATTGAGGCCTATGGCTATCGCGTTATTCACAGTGTCTGCTATACATGAGGTTCCAATGGATATAGTATCATTACACATTGACGCAGTGGCCCCGTCTCCTACGACAACATTTCGTAAACCTGTCACTGATGCATTTCGACCTATAACTTGATTATAATCTCCAATATTTACCGATGTTCCAAAACCAATCATTGTATTATATGATCTCGCATTGGCATCATTTAGACCTCCAATCATGATGTTATGATCGTTTCCACTTGCACTATCATGACCAATGATAATACTGTTGTCGGAGCCGCTTGCCATTGTATTGTTCTTTCCGATGCTAATGGTATTCTGTGCTACACCAGTGCCAGATCCAAGCAAAATACTGTTTTCCCCTGCAGTTTCGTTTTCTGTAATACCTATAACAATTGTGTCGTCGCCATCATTCACAACAATATGAGGAAGCGTAATTGCTGAAGATATAGACAAGGAGGAAATATCGGCATTTTCAATCGTCGCGACATCACGTACAACTAGTGTTTCTCCATCCATCTTTTGAGAACTGGTAACTTGCGCACGTACAATTCCGAATGTTTCAATGTTATGTGAAAGTTTATCAAATGTTGACTTTGAAGAACCTGTGAACATGGTCAATTTTTACAAAGTAGTCACGAATTTTTTTTTACGTAGAATAAAAAAATGGAAACATCTAAAATTAATTTTTCTCCAGTAAATTTTGATGTTTCGTCAGTCGCTTCTACAGCCACACACGTGTTGCAGATGATATTACGGATAGGTTCATATCAAAGGTAACATTTCCCATTAAGATGTTTTTTATTGTTGTTGGTGTCATTGTTTTGGTTTCTCCATTAATTCATATTGGAGTGACTGAACCACGGCCAAAATCAGCGATTGAATATTTTACAAAGTTAAACGAAAACACTGCTGCATTAACTTCAGTAATTGTTGGAAGTATAATTTTGTTCTTGGTGTTTTTAGCTAGCAAAATAAAATAATTTATAAAAGTCCGACTGACGGAAAAATGTCTCCATTTATCAGTGTTGTAAATAGTGAAGATGAAGACGACCCGATTTATATATTAATAGTAGATGAGCACGGTAATGCCACTACTACACGTGATGATACAGACAGTAGTGAAGACGAAAATGATCCAATAATAGAAATATTTGAGAATGCTGTTTTTCCAGACACAGCGCATGAAGATCGGATGGATATGAGCATACAAGAATTTCATGCGCATTCCGGAAATGTTGTAGAGGCAATTCAATGTTTGCGACGTCAGTCTACTTATAGAGTGCGCGAAACACATGAATATATGCCATACTATCGAGAATTACTAGCAAGTAGCGTTTGGCAAATACCACATGGCGAGACACGCGAAGATTGGTGTTATGTAGAAATTGCTGCACATGGAGGAGATGTCGAACGTGCAGAACAGTGTATCCAACGTCAATTTGAGACTGGACAATATATTACAGCGTTACAGGATGTGTTTCCACAATTTACCCATGAACAACTTCTTGAAAGTATTTCAACATGAACACTGAATGTACTAAATGTGGTGAAATTTTTACTATTTCAAATGAGTTTTCGGATACATGTTATTTTTGTTCTATTCGTCAGGAAGAGGTTGATTTAGCGAAAACACGAATTCCATTGTATTCGATTGATCGCGGTTTGTTTTTAAACTCATTTGTTACCCCTGTTCTACGCAATGCTCATACAAGTTTTGATTTTAGTAATGGTGAAACTCCTGCTACGGTTCTGAGAAACAGAAAAAAGTATCCATCATTCTTTTGTGACCTTTTACAGAACAGGGCAAATACACTTTCTATTTTTACAAAGATATATTTCCCTATTGTTAATCTTGCGCTACTCACTGATTATCCATGTCCGAAAGATACGTCGTTAATTTGTTTGAATGATTTTCCTTCTTTGAGTATTGAACAGTTGATATTAATCAAAGGTAGCATAGTTATTATTAATGTACACAAAGAATATACAATACAAAGTGATGAAGATATATACAAACTGAATTTCGAAACTCCACGAGAGGATTCAGTCGTCATCTGTGTGTAAATTGACACGCGTTGGAGCCGGTGCGAAACCTTCCTTCTTCAGACGCTCAAACTCCGACGTCAATTTTCTTTTCACACTCGGCTGTATACGAGAGAGAGTTTCTTGATAAGTGTCCGTATAGCATAATTCATCAATATCTTCACGCGTCATTCCGTATTCTGTCATGCGTTCACATATTACTTTTGGATCAACACCATCCGCTAACGAACGAACAAACATGCAGTAAATGTAGTGTAGATCCGTCTCATCGACGTGAACTTTGGAGCTAAGATCGAAAAGACGTTTTTTGTTAGTCTTTGCCGTGCTCAAATTCGCCAATACTTTTGGAAAATTAATCTTTTCTCCTCCAATTCCATTTTTCACTAGCGAAGACGGTATGAATGTTGCAAATGAAGATTGTACTGGTCGAAGTGAATACTGTTGCGTGCTTTGAATGGTCGCGTCAACAACGTCTGCAAGAGCAATTGACTGAGAAATTTGAGCGTATGTGTCCAATGTATCATTTGTGGAGAGATAGTTTTCAGCAATAAATAGCGGAAGCATGTCGTCGTCGTTGTCAATGCTTATCATTTTGTTCTCTCGAAACCTTCCGCCCAGTAAAGAACGCGTAGATACAAATGGTGAAATATCTTGATCTACTTTCGAGCGCTCAATCAAGCGTAAATCATCCATAATAGACGAAGAAGATCGTAAACGCATCATTCCAAGAGTCACAAGACAATGTCGCATATCACCATTTGATTCAGTCGCAATCATTTTCAAAACAGCCGGAGAAACATCTAATCCCTCTTGTCCACAAATAAATTTCAATCGTGCTAAACATTCACCTTGCGTCGGAGGCCAGCAATCGATACATTCACAATGCACCTTGAGTGTTTTGACGCTATTGGCATTACGATCATTACATATACAGATAATCGGCGTCTTTGTGGTTTGGATAGCTTTCACCAATTCTGCTGCACCACCAACGTCACCACCACTCATACCATCGACTTCATCCATGATAATACAATTTGCATAGCTGTTCACATGTCCATCAATCGTCATCGATAATGTCGCCACTGCACTGTGAATAACATTTCTCAAAGAAGCTCTACTACGAGTGTCTGATGCATTCATTTCTATAATTTGGAAACCACTTGCCTGTGCATATATAGTCGCCATGGTGCTTTTTCCTATACCAGGAGGGCCACATAAAAGAATCGCTCGTTTTTTCCCAGAAAAATCACCTGACTTCCAACGCTCAAAATAACTTTGTAACAATTTTCTAGCTTTCATATTTCCAATAATATCATCGGGACTTCGAGGTGAATATTTGTCGACTAATAAGTTACTGATTGGTGTCGGTTCATCATTGATACATTTCACCTTTTCCGAAAAGAGTTCAAACACTTGTGTTCTTGTCAATTTTTGTACAGACTTGTTTTTTTCCAATTGCGCCTGACGACTTTTGCTAATTTTCCCCTCCCCAACCACAAGATATTTCAAATTATTATCGATAACAAATACAATCTTCCCACCGTGTTTAAGAATATGTTGCTCTAATTCATTTCTTAATTTTTTATCCTCATCGATATTGTCGTGGTAATCACCTATGATACAAAAGGTGTTTTCCATTTTAGTTGTTCCCATGAAAATTTACAATACAGTACATGGAATCTTTTGCGGCTTTTTTTCACAGTTGAAATTTGTTTGAACAGAACATGTCTCGTTCTTTGCACACACAGGACATGTTTTATCAACGCATTTATAATCTGTCTTGTCAGAGCAAGTTTGCTTATCAGAACATTTTGGACATGTTTTTGGCACAAACGTGTAAACGACATTTTCCCAAGGACCGCCTGTATCCACCAGAAAACCCTCTCTTGGTGTACAGGTCTTAGAACCGTATTTTGCATAACTTGTTTCCGCGACAGCAGTCTTTTCCTTTGTATCTGCCCAACATTCTCCGCCGTATTGTAGACCAAAATGTGTATATCCTTGTCCACTTGCCCATTCTGCACATTTCTTCAGGTTACTTTCACTAGCATTTGGAACAATACCTGGTGCCATGTTCGGAAGCGCCCTTTCACCCCTATCATTGTAGCATCCAACCTTTTTTATCAAATTTGCTCCAACGCTTACATTTTGTACAATTCCATCCGCATCTATCGTATGTGCCATTTTAAACTGAAAAATATAAAATAAATTTATGAATATTCTTGCTAGAATGATTACTGGCGTTCCGGAAGGTGATTTTCTAATACCATATGAGTGTCTGAGGTCTGAAGAAGAAAGAAAAAATAGAAAAAAACACATCAATGGTGCCACCGCTTGGGAATTTTATAACGCTATTCACGAACACGGAATTTCGTATAAGGAAGGAGTTTTTTTGAAATGTATGTGTATTCGACACAAAAGAATGGATTTACTTCAAGTCATTTTACGTTTACATAATAACGACGAAAACACACCCCTTCCGCCTCCTTTGTATTATTTTCTTCAACATCAGCTGCAAAATGATGATGAGTGTGCATTACAAAATAACAAAAAATTACATTCGATTAAGGAGTAGTTAAACCTTAGATCGTTCTGATACCTTGAGAATTTTGTTCATCTTGCAACCACACTTTGAGCATTTTCCACTCACAGCGGGGACCTTCGACGGACCCATCTTCCACTTCTTGCACGCAACCATTGACATCTTCTTCCGGCACGACATGCAATAGCCAATAATTTTTGCGCCAAGACAGCTCTTGGATTTCGGTTTTTTATTTGGACACTTTGACTTTGACTTCGACTTAGGGGGCATTGTGTTTGTTTTGTTTACTATCTATAAAATAAATTAATTAGTCAAAAAATATTGATTTTCCCCGAAGAGGTGAACTATGTGTTTCCAACATATCTTCGCGTAAACCATTAAAGCTCTCTACAACATCATCTACTGCTTCATCGAGAACCCCTTTCACTTCTGGAATAATATTATTTCTAAATACTTCTTCAACAATCTCCTGAATACTCTCACGTAAAGTATCCTGAACAGTCTGACGAACAATCGATTGAACATTGGCCTGAATTTCTCGAACAATAGAATCGCGCAATGCCCTAGAAAATAAAGTAGAATTCTCACATAATTTCTGTTTCTTCTCTTGAGGTGGAGGTGGCAACTCTCGTTTCATCGGACGTGATGTGACATAAAACCATTGAACTTCAAATGGACGTATGAAATGTTCTCCACGTTCATAATTAACATTGATACGAATGGAGAATTTGTCATTATTGAATTGCGATGATAATAAATGTAATTGTAGACGAAAAATGAATATCTCATGAGCCGGAACACTAGTTTCAACACGTTGTAAAGTAACAAGATCTTTTTGCGTGCAAAGTTTTCCGCTACTATTAAAAATTTCAACACGAAAAAAGGACTCGCCATCAACAAGACGGGTAAATGTTTCCTCACTTATTCGCTTTTGTAACTCATCGGCATTTCCATTGTTAGGACGACAAACAACAACAGGTGATGTCAGACCAGCAGTAACATTAACCTTCTTCTCTCGCTGAACCATACGTAATTGTTCCATATTCATACCGCGGCGTCCTCCCTGTATCTTACTTTCACACATAATAGTAAATGCACTTCTATTACAAACATTCAATAAATTGTTACTATCAGAAAATGATTCAACAAATATTGGCGTAAGAGTGAACATTCGTTGGTTTGACAAAGAAAATTTCTGAAATTATGACCAATTTTCGTAATCTGTTTCAAGTTTTGTATATTGAGGTTGAATGCTATCCGCTAGTTCTTTCTTAGTTTTTTCGACCGTAATTGATATTGGGGCAAGAGGGAATGTTATAATCGACTCAATCCCGTATTTGTCAGACTTTCTTATATGGACATAGAATTTGCGTCGTAACAGTTGTTTCACCGCTCTATCGCTTAAATTACCGCGAAAACGGACCTCAGATAGATGCAGAATTTGTGCTTGTTTAATTGCATCCACTATTATTCTTGTTTCATTTTGTTGAAAAACATTCAATTCATCCCAAATATTCGAGTCATCATCATTGTCACCCATCTATGTTTTTTCGTCATTTCGGAAAAAAATTACCATACTATTGTCAAACCAAGTTGTTCTAAAAGTTTTTCCTTTTCGACACGTTCACACTCATCAACAGACGCAAAAACTTCTCGCAAAACTTTTCTTCGTTCGGGTTCTCCCTCCGTATAACAATGATCACAACATTGCTCGTTAAATATATTATCATGTTGATTACCATGTGCAGTTTCGTCGACACATTTGAATACATGCTCTGGAATAATTGCTCTAAATGCAAAGTATACGTCATCGAAATCAATAAGTAGCTCATCAACGCGATCAAGCATTGTACAAATATCAATTTCATCTTTCGTATACGACTTAATAATTTCAACAAATTTGAATGCAATCTCCACTCCACAAATATCACAAATTTTATCAATAAATACTCGTGAATTTTCAACTAATTTCATGCGTTCTTCATTTGTCAATTCCATTTTTGTTGTTGGTGCGTTCAGATGACGTGTTAATATCTACACAAAAAACATAAAAACAAAACATGTCTAGTGATGAAATCAATAGCGATCAGAAGGGGTTAATGGCACGTTTGGAAAAAATTAGAGCCTCATACGCATCTAAAACGGCTACTAATCCACCCGAAAGTCTCCCCGGTGATACATCAAATGTTCGTTCCATATTGAAACCACGTGCGCTTCAACAACGGAATGTTCCACAGGCAAATGCTGTGGCTGATGAGACACGTAATGCAAAAAGTTCCGCGAACGATACAGAGAACAAGGCTTCGGCGAATCCACAGAATGTTCCACGGTTGCGACCTGACGTGTTGCGACGGAATGTTCCACAGAATGTTTCACGGAATGTTCCACAGAATGTTCCACAGAATGTTTCACAGAATGTTTCACAGAATGATGTTTTACGGATGCGTCAACAGTTTGAACGAGGAAACTATAGTCAAGACAGCAGCGGCTCTGGTCGTATTATTGCCTTCGCGTGTTTAGGTTTTGTTTTTGCATCATTTTGTGCAAACATGTTTTACATCAAGAATCCGCCGGAATGCGCTGAAGATAGTGATGATGAAGACGAACAGGAAAAGAAAAAGAAATGTAAGAAAGATCGATTTGAACGAACTGTTACGGCGGGAATTGTGGGCGCAGTGTTCGGCGTGATTCTTTATTTTGTAAACGGTTCTTAATGTTATCTTTTACATGTATCGATCCATGATGCAATTTCACTATATCCACCCATATTTTTACCATTAACCCAGATAGATGGATAGGCTTCTGGTGTTTCGCCATTTGGTAGTTTCTTGGGTTCTCCTGTGCCTCGAACATACTCATATTCGGTAAAACATAAATTACGGCTGTAGAATTCCTCCTTTGCCTTTTCGCACCACGGGCAACCTCGAAGAGTGTAAATTTCAATGGGACCACATGTGGATGCATGACACCAACAATTTGAAGAAATACACACTACGGCAGAAATAATCATAAATGTAGCCACACATTTCCGATATCCCCATAATGAAATTGATTCCTCTCTATATAGTAACACTCCAATGATGATCAAAAGAGCATTTTTAAGATTTCCATGCATTGTTTTTACTTGGTGTGTTTATTTTTCTTTGCATCGCGAGAATTATTTGCTCCAAGTGCAGCGGGCGGGATATCTGCAACATTAAAACTGTTGACGTTCTTCAACACCGGCTCTGCAACCATGCTCTTCCGCGCGTTTCCACCAATCATGGGACCTACCATGTTATTCGACAGTAACACAGCATTCTTTGCCCTGTTTGAGCGTGACATCATTTCTTCATTCTCCATTGCTTGCGCGGCGTTTCCATTATTTTTCTCTTTTTTTTGTTTAACATCCTTTGCTTGTTTAGCAATTTTTTCACCATTAACCGCATTGTTCACGGCAACTGCGACGTTACGAGAGGCAGCCTCATTCATACCGTTGGCGGCAGCAGCATTTGCGGCAGCATTTGCGGCAGCATTTGCCGAACCATTCGCAACTACCGCATTACGAGTCGCATTGGCCACCGCGTTCGCCTGTGTAGCATTTCCACCGTTTTTCAGTGTTGCATTTCCGGCGACGTTTGCGGCAACATTGGCAGTGGCCATCGTATCTGACGCCACAATCGGCATAGATCCAACGTTTGCATTCGACACGCTTGGTGGAAGATATGTCTTGTTTCCAGCTTGACGCACGTATCCATTGGAATTTGGTAACTTATTATTCGAAGCTGGAACATCCACACTCTCAACAACTCCATTGGCTGTAAAAGGAGCTCCAGCAGATGCGCTATTTCCAAAGACGTTTGCGCTAGCAGGAATTGGTTTGTTCCACGCCGCATTGCCATTTGCCGAATGATTTGCACCGACTTGTGCCATTCCATTATTTTTAGCAACGGCCGCCAATTCATTCACCTTGGCATTACGGTCAATCATGTTTGCAGCAGTTGCAACTTTGGTATTTTCCGCAGCCGCAACCGCACTATTCACAGCAGCAGCAACGTTACGAGATGCAGCCTTGTTCATTCCATTAGCAGCTACAGCACTTGCGGCAGCGTTTGCGGCAACATTAGCCGAACCATTCGCAACAACTGCATTACGTGTCGCATCAGCCACCGCATTTGCTTGTGTCACATTCCCACCGTTTTGCAGCGTCGCATTACCAGCGGCGTTTGCGGCAACATTAGCCATCGGTGCAACGTTTTGATTAACCGCACTATTCACAGCAGCAGCAACGTTGCGAGATGCAGCCTTGTTCATTCCATTGGCAGCTACAGCACTTGCGGCAGCATTGGCGACAACATTAGCAGAACCATTTGCAACAACTGCATTACGAGCCGCGTTGGCAACCGCATTCGCCTGAGCGATATTACCACCATTCTTCAATGTTGCATTTCCTGCGGTATTTGCAACGACATCTGCAAGAGGCAATTCTTTCTCCTCTTCAAACTGTACTCCTGGATGGTGTGTTTGTGATCGTAAACCACCGGGAACATGTGGCAAATACACCCCCCATTCCTGTTCTCCTAAATACTGGGTTGGCATAAAGTTTGGAATTGGGTAAATAGTCTCGTTTCCATGCGGCGTGTCATAGAAGTTTCCAGCAACGAGACGACGATGCACTTCACCTCGTGCAAACGTATCGGCTTCGGGAGTCTCTTGAATACTATCGTTAAACGTTGCAGCGCGTTGATGACTTCCGTCTGGTACAGGTTCAGCTAAAAGACGTTTTCCATTGTTCTTTGACTCGAGAGAATTGACGACTAGAGGGGGGGCTGCTCCGGAAGGGGCTAATGATTGACGTTCAGCAGCAATGGCGACTTCTTTGTCGAAGACAGTATCTTGAACACCGGTAGGTCGCAAGACATTTGATTTCGCGTACATGTGTATGTTTTTACTGTCGTTGTTATAAAATTATTTAAAACTTCTTCGATTCAAAAAGTTGTTTCTTATTGGCATTATTTTGTGTAGGAGCGGATGGAAGATTTGGCGTACGTGACGGTGCTGCGACGTCGGCGGAAATGACATTCGGGTCACGCGATTCAAAATTACGAGCACCGGCCTTTTCAGTATTGCTTGTGACGTTATCACTGAGAAGAACGTTTCGCATCGACTTATCAGTAAACGATATTAATTCATCATCATCTTCCATAATTGAATGACGACGTGGTTCTTGACGATGTTTTAACTCCTTTGCACCTTTGTCAAGCATTGCGCGACTAATATCTTCGGTACGTGTAATTGCGCCAATTGGAAAATCATTTTCTTGTTTCACAGACGTCATGTATTGTTGATACGCATCCTGACGAATAACCGTAGGTGCTCGCGGAAGACTTCCAAGTGACGTCGGGCCATTTGGATTGAATAATGATGCATGTTCAGTTGCCTCCGTGTCAAGTTGAAAATCAAGTTTCTCAAGGACGACGTTGTTCATGATGTTTTTATGTTCTATAAAAGAAAATAAAAATGGATGTGAAGAATAAAAATGAATACATTTGATGATGGTGAAACAATTCCATTGACACAATATTACGGAATGAGCGCTCATGGAAGACTTTTCGCAGAATCATCGCAATTAACTCTGCGTGCTACGAACGAAAATTCTGATATAAAATCATTTGAAGCTATTCAATTAGATAATCTTCCTAAACGAAGTGGCTGGTTTTCACAACGCAAAACAATACGTCTGACTGAGCTAGAAACGGATTATTTGCAAAAACCAACTGCTATTTTGGAACTTGTGGAAGATAAGCAACACATGGCTCTGTATCGTGGATCAATGACAGCAATGGGATACCATACGAGTTATGAATTACGTATTCGCACCGACGTCGATTTCAATTTACGAAGACGTAATATTATTGCTATTGCAGAAGTTATCAGAACAGAAAGACTCGAAGGTATTGCAGCAATGTTAGGTTTACATGGACAAATATGTGTTTTTTATGATACTTATAACATATATTTTCAGGAATAGTTTGTAAAATTTTTTTGACCAACAACCAATTATGACAAATATAGAGCGGTATTTACGAAAAGTAAACATTCCATGTGACGTTACCATTTTGGAGGCGATGATGACTTCATATGTACCGCGACCCACTCAACATGCCCTTTCTTGCCTATATTTACATTTGCTTGATAATCGAACTATATATGATGCGGAAAAAACTCTTAGAATTTCGAGACAATATTGCTCAGACCTGTGTTCACTATGGAGTGCATTTTTGTTTAATGCATGTGGTCGCGATATTCTCCGTTCACTCATTTTGACGAAAATTATCGATACAAACACACTTGTATATACATTGTCTCAAAATGATTCACAAAATATGCGCAAGAATTATCCCGACATGTTTCACGCGATTTATGCCGATTCTCTATTGTCCATTGATTTACATCTTCTTGTTAATGTTGAAGTTGCGCATCAAGCATTTTTTTGTCGAAGATCGCCGCCACAAGAGACTCTACTTCAAAACAGTATTGAATCTGCTTTGCGAATCGACTTTTTTGAAAGAGCATGGGCCTTAAACTTACAATGGAATTTGGATTTTTCATGCAAGGTTCAAGACAGTGTTTGGGCGATTCCTCCTCAAGCACGTCAAGATTCTATATGGTATGTTCCAAGAAATGTAGCTGAGAAACGTTTAGAATGGATATTCCCAAATTTGCGTCGATTGCTACGGTCAGAAGAGGCACGAGATATCGGACTAGTATTGTCGGGAAGCATGTTACCACTTTGTGCATTGAAACATGAACAATTTACAGATTCCGAACAGAATTTTAAGGATTTTTCCATGGAAGTATATAAGAAATTTTCAGTCGATTTCTTTACCTGTGTTCCACGTGCATCGTCGTCAAAACTTCGTTCTACTTCATATGCTATACGCGATCGTTTTATTGCACTAATGAATCAACAAACTGGTAGAAATTGTGTTTGCGAACGTGACGTAATATGGGCTGAAGATGACGAATCGTGGGCAATGCGAAATAGACGTGGTCATACCTTCTATTTCACTGTGGAGTCATTACCACCAATTCAGCTTATTGTGATGCATGATTGTTCTTTAATAGAGGCTATTTCCCAACAACATTTACCTTGTGTTCGTGCGCAATACGACGGTGATAATCTTCTGGTATCCGCAACATGTTTCATATCGTGGATGACAAGATTCATTTTTGATAGACCACTATTCGGACGTCATATCAATCAGCAAAGAAAATCGAAGACAGTGTTTAAGTATGCGATGCGAGGTTGGGGATTTAGTGTATATTCAATTGACGATCTCCAAATGCCTTCGACACTCATGACATGGTTGCAAGACTGGGATCGTAAGAAGCCTTTACCATATTATCACCTGTTATATAATCCAATGAGTTGGCCAAAATGGATGACGCCAGATCGTGTAGCAAATCTCCTTGAATGCGTTGACGTCTAAACTAAATTTATACAGTGTTCAATAAAATGTCAACAGCGAAGGAACTTGCAACATTTTTTGAAGTAAAATATATAACGGTGACAGATGTGATACAATCAGGTGGAGAGTATTTATGTAAAGCATGTGGGCTTGGCAACGTTAAACTGAAACCGCTTGTAAAGTGTTCATTGAAACATAGATACTTGTCACCGCAATTAGATGAAAATAATGTGTACATGTGTTTTGTTTGTTTGAAAAATCACTTTGAACAAACAGATGAAACATTAGTCATCGCCTACAAATGTTACAACAAACAACGAGTCCGAAGAGATTATCCGCGTATCTTTGAAATACTCACATGTTTTCCTGAACTTAATATGCATCCAACAGTATGTACCTTTTTCGAATATATGAACAATGGTCGAACGTTGCCGCCGTCATTGGCATCAGAAGTTTTGTCTATTTTACATGTTTATAACAAAGATCAAATGTTGCGTGAAAACTATCTTTGGCTCATCACCAATCGCACTCTATATGATGATGCAGAATATCTACTTACGAAACATTCTGGAAAACACGGAGTATGGCCAACAATAGACGAACGAGAAACTGTTTACAATTGGCGTCTAGGTATTCATGAGCCGGTGTTCAGCAGTGACCTTTTGAAGTGAGTTTCATTTTTGATTAAAAAATTCATAACATATTTCTAAAAAAGTATGTTGTTTTTGCTGTTTCTTCATAGTGTTCGTGCTTTGCCACTTGCTTCATGTGCCGATCAATCTTCACAATTACATGTGATACAAAGTGAGTGTGATGTTAATAATGAAAGAAATGTGTGTTTGTCATGGGCCGATGGTAGTGTGAAAAGTGGTCAGGACACAATTTCTCACGTGTGCGCTTCGGTGGGAGGTGTAAAAACCGAAAATTGGAATACGACGACGCCAATTTGTGTAAATGCTGCTGGAGGAAGCTATGTTACATTCGGTGTCAAAGATGGATCGTCATGTAGTTTGCCAGGAGTTTACAATGTTGAAGGTGCTAGTGAAGCTGTCTGTGAGGGTCCGCTGAATGTATGTGCAGGTGGAAACACGCGAGAGTGCAAATGGACAGTGACTGTTAATTCTTGCTGCTGTGAATGTAGCTAATTCGGCAAAAGTAAATGGACATCGCTGGTGGAACACATTTCTTTCATTGCATCGCTAACCGAACAATCCGTCACAATAATACATTCGATAACGGCAAATATATTATCTTTGTGATTCTTTGATTTTTCAAAATACGTAAAAAGACGCGGCCACGAAATTGGAATTTCAGGTAATTTAATCGGTTCTGATAATATCATTTTTTGTTGTTTTGACGAATATGGCCACCCCGTACGCTGGAGTTTTGCCATTAAAATCATACCAGCGTCGTATAAATGCCCTTTTCGATAATTTTGTTTGTCGCTTCAACGATGATGGATCGACTATGATCAAATGGTTTTTACTACAACCAACTACAACTGCCCAATGTCCAGCGTTCCATTGTATTTTTCTGTTTGTTTTTTGATATAAAATCAACACTGGATTTTTTTGTGTTGCCATACACACTTGGTCAATTGTAGTACGTCTGGTTATTTTAGCATTCAATCCACGTTTTCGCAAATACGACGCGAGTTGCCCAGCAGTAGAACCATATTGTTTATTTGTTCCAACCAGTCGAGCGGTCTCTCTTTCCGATTCCACTTCTAGGTTGTAAAATCGCATAATACTAATTAAACACGTAGGCCCACAAGTATATGAAAGCTTTTGAATTGTATGTGGAACCGCTAATGTTTTCATTTTAATACATGCACATAATTTTTATATCACACAGTATCGCCTGAACTTGTTGAGTTATAATCTTCAGGGTCGGAATCCTCGTCGGCACCCCTTCCCCTCGCCACATCTTTTAATGCATTTGTTATTGCCTGTAACGCCTTGACTTGTGCTGACATTTCTCCAGCCGTCAGACCAAGAGACTGATCTGTTTTGTGTAACTCTGATGCGGTATCTTTTAAACTCACTCCAAGTGTTTTACATTCATCTCCATAGAGTGCTAACATTTGAATCATACGAGTGCTTTTCCTTTGTAGTTCATTGAGATTTTCTAAATGTTTTGTCATTTCAGCAATTTTCGTTTCTTGACTAGAATTTATACGCTCCAATCGATTGGCACGCGCGTCACTTTCTGTTGACAAGAGACGTAATTGGATCAGCTCGGCAGCGGCTTTTTCACGAGCTTGTACGACTTCACCAATTTGTACACGATATTGTGCAAGTGTTTCGTCAAATGATTTTTTTGTTTCGGTGAGCTCATTATTTTCGTCTTCAAATCGTTTCCGCTCTGAACTCAATACATCGACACTGTTGCTTAGACGACTATTTTCATCTCGCAACTGTTTCATACGTGCCTTGTATCGTGCATCTGCCTCAGCAAGTTCTTGTTCTAATTTAGTCGTTTGAGCAGCCAAGTTGACCTCAATCATAGCTAACTGAGAAACTTTATTTTGCAGCGTAGCGTTGGTGTCATTTAGCTGATTTATTTGTGCGTTAGTTGCGTTGATCAATTGCTGTACTTGACGATCACCAGTACGACTCAATGCACCAACACAACAACTCAACACGGTAAATAGTGAACCAACGCCTAAAATGAGGTCTGATTCAATACTTTTATCATTATCGCGAATTTTTAACATTGATCCATAAACTATAAATGCAGAAGAAACAACAAAACCAATGAATGCTGTACAATAACGTAATAATCGAAATGTTGTACTTAAAAAGTCTGACATTTTTTGTTTTTATTTTATAGAAGTATAACAAAAATTATACACGATATAACACACAATGAGTTGTCAACGTAGTGGAACTTGTGCAAACGAGCAAGAAATCAGCCCATGTCTCGGAGGAAATGTATATAAAACTGCACTATTTTTTGTGGTGGTTTTTTCATTTGCTGCTATGATGATTGGCCCTCGTCAATGTTACGTTTACACACAGTCATTGTTTGGCAATAGCAGTGATTCCTGTGTCAAGTGCTCAATTAAACCTGCGGAAGTAGTTGGTATTAATGAATTTTCCCACGATACAACACTGACAAATTCTTTCATGAATCCGTCAAAAAAGTTTCTCAGTGAGTGGCATTTGCAGCACGTCGACAAAGGAGGATTTTCATTTGATGCATGTGCGCCGATGGGTGGTTTGATTGTTTACTTGGTTGACAAGCCAGATAACGATTCACAACAGAGAGGTTACGCAATAGTACTGGATAATAACCGCGATCCTCCGGAATCTTTTGTTTCTCCAATTCCTGGATTTCCATCAAAACATCCCAAGTCACGAGTCAATAAGGGCTTCAAACTGAACAGTGATGAACGAGGTTGTATAAGGTATTGGGTTGTGTATGACAATGGTACAGTGTTGGTTGGTGAAGGCGAGCAACCATCTTCGAAAGCCACAGAGTCAAACTCGAAACTCATTACGTGTATGCAAAATGACTATAATGCGCCAAAAAATCTTTACTATTTCGGTTTCGGTATTTTGAATAAGAATGAAGAAGGTATAACCATCAAAAATATTCGAACCTTCGCTGCTCCGGATAGCGGTTGTCAATGGTCAGCAATGGTTCCTCAACAATGCTCTAGTTTGACGCCACTTTAATCGCCTCTTCAACGGTCATTTCTTCATCAATTTTTCCATCTACTTCAAATGTTGGAAATGCATGGATGTCTTCTGGAACGTTTTCCTCCACTATTGTTATTTTGGAAGAAACGTCTGGTCCTGCTATGCTAATTGCTTCCTTTGCATCGCTGCAATTAGGACACCATGGAGCAGAGTACATTTTGATTTTTGTGTCCTGTGAGTAATCTTCACTATTTGCATACGATTCATAATCCTTACCGCCCTTGTACAACAAAGCAATTATGAAAACTAGTAAGGCAATTGGTACAACAACGACTATACCAACATGAGCATCATTGTAAGTCGATGTCGTCATAAAATACAATAATGCAGAAATAATTCCAACAATAGTCACATAACACATAATGTTCATAGCCAATTTGAATTTCGGGCTTGTATTATAATATTCTCGTAGTGTGTTCATTTTTTAATCTCATGATATTTTTTTTATGCGTATTAAATTGGTACAAAATTCCATGAACAAATAATTAAAAATGAAAATTTTGTTCCTTATTGGACGACCAAATTCTGGAAAAACCACACAAGCAAATTTACTAGCAAAAGCCGGTAATTGTTTAGTGGTTTCTCCAGGAGACTGGCTACGTTCATTGAGCAAAAATCAACATCATGACGACCTTGGATCATTTGTTTTTCACAATTGGAACCACGAATCATTGACACCACTTGTTAAAGACTATTTGGATAAAATTTTGGAAACTAGTGAACTGACAGTGGTTGTCGATGGATTTCCGCGAAACTGTGCTGAAGTCGAAGCATTACCGTCACTATGTCGTGGACGTCCATTTCTCGTCATTGAATTGCAATTATGTGAGGAAATGACAAAAGAACGCGCAAAAAAACGTCAAAGAGAAAATGATGATACAGAAATTATTTCAGACATTCGCAATCAATGTTACAACACAAATATTGAAGCCATTAAAGCGGAATTAGAAAAACATCATATTGAATACGTGTGTTTGAAATGCCAACGAGACATGAGTGCATTCGATATCCACAAGCAAATTGTCAGCACACCGATTGTGAAACGAATTGCCATACCTCCAAAACCAATCAACGCTACACTGGCACGACGATATTTTACACGTGCAGAAGCGATAATTAGCGCGATTATTATACAACGTAGCATGAAAATGGCACAAAGTACACGACTGAAGAAACAATTTTTTGGCACCCATCCAATTTCGCTTACAAGAGAAAATATGAACCGCGTTTGTACATATCCATATTTGGTGTCACTCAAAGCAACCGGCGTACGATATATGTGCTGTATTTCTGATGGTTTTATATACTTATTGTCACGATCAATGGATGTATTTGTGTCGTTCGTTGCTAGTCGTGACTTGGATGATTTTAACAATACATTGATCGACGGAGAATTGATAGGAGAACAAGAGGCTGCACTTTTTATTGTACTCGACTGTCTATGTTACAAGGGCGTTAATTGTATGCGAAAGGAAATAGCGGAGCGGCTGCAAATTTGTCGTCCATTGTTGGAATACTACTCGGATGGTCATGGCGGTTCGTTTTTTATGCGTCAACAGGGATATGTCAAACGTGAAAATTTGGATACACTTTTGAGCACCGCGTCGTCTTTGCCGTGGGCGATTGATGGTATTATTTTTCAACCAGAGAAACTACCATATAGATTGGGCATTGACTATAATATGTTTAAATGGAAGCCTCTTGGTGAAAATTCAGTAGATTTTTACTATAATGATGAAAATCTCGGCCTTTATTGCAAACGTTCTGATGCTGCGAAATCATCAATCTTCATCAATGGTTATGATATGATTCAATTTGGTCGTCTGTTGAAGTCTATGAAGCCAAATTGGTTGCGCGATGGTATGATCATTGAATGTGCAGCACTTCCTTCAACGGCGCATACTGAAATCACTATTGAGGATGAAGAAAAAGAATTATTGAAACAATATCATAACATCATATGGCTTCCACGACACGCTCGGCCCGATAAGACGACGGGAAATATTGACTGGGTTGCAGAGGGTGTTGTTCAAAGTATAATTGATGATATTACTCAAGATGAAGTGCAACGACTTTGTTCAGTTCCGCGTAGACGACCTAGCTAGTAAATCCGCCTGCTCATTTCCTGTATTACCTGCATGACCTTTTTCCCAGCGTATTTCCACAGGTATAGGATAGGTATCGAGTAAATTCCACAATGGTTCAATAATATCACGATTTTGTATTGTATTGTTTTTGAAATTCGTTTTCTCCCACTCATTTCTCCAAATTGTCAAACTATTACATGCATACTTGCTGTCACAAATAATCACTATTTTTATCCCGTGATCCACTACTTCTAGTGCACGTCGAATAGCCCATAACTCAGCACGATTATTAGTAGGATTTGTCAGCGGAAATGACTCTGACAAATTTTTCGCGTGACCATGACCGAAATATACCCCAATACCAGCACAGTTTTCTCCTGCACTTCCATCAACCCATACATACGTCGTGTCCTTTTCATATGTCAAAGGAAGATATCCGAGTTTGGAAAATTGTTCTGCATCTTCTTGACGAATAAATTTCTTCTGTGTGCATTTACCACCTTGTCTCGTTACATCCTCCAGATACTCCTGAGTTGTATTCCATTGATCAAACACTTTATGCGCAATTTCATTACTATATCCCCAACTTGTAATATGTACACCGTAAAAGTATTGTCTTTTTGGAATTTTTGCGTTTAGTTGTGTATGCAAATTTTTATTTTATTCTAGCAACGCAGGACATGACAGAGTTGACATATCAGGTAGAATGGATTCGAGATATTCCAAACTATGATCCATCTAAGGATAATGTTGACGTGGTAAAGTTGTATGCTGTGAAACTGAATGGTGAAAAAATTCTCGTTCGCTCCACAATTATTGCCACTGTGAAAAGTCTACGATCTGCAAACAAAATAACATCATCTCGTTCCGATCTTTCTCTACTCACAGAGGGTAATATGTTAGATGTTATTTGTCAAGTTGGCTACGATCATTTTGAACTATGTATTGGTAAAATGCCAGAGAAAATACCTGGCAGTAGATCTGTACAATTCCCTGCTAGCGCATTAGACAAAAATGGAAGTACCTCTGGAGATATTATGTAAATTACTTTTTCTTTTTCTTATGCACACTACATTTTTTACCTTCGCCGCTGAGACATGAACAAAAAACAAAAGGCGGAGGTTGTAATGGGGTTGGCATGTGTGTTATTTTTTAAAAAATTGCACGAGATTTTTTTCATCATAAACGCGTTTTACTTTTTACATCTGGCCGAGGTTGCCAAGGACTGGGACTGGGCCAGCGGGTGGGGCAGCGGCTTTGGCGAGAGCAGCGGCTTTTGCGGCGGCTTTTGCAGCGGCATCGTGGGCCTCCTTGGCAGCGGCCTCTGCAAGTGCCGTATCAATTTTCGTCACCTCTTCACGAAGTAGCTGAATTTGCTTCTCAAGACGATCCTTACGAACCCGAAGTGCGTTTGGCATATCGCGGCGAAGATTCGTTTGCAGGCACTTACCAAGTTTGTTCCCCTTTTTGTCGGAGAATTCCTTGTACGAGCAGCCATCGATCTTGTCACACAGCGCGGCACGATCCACCAGAGCCTTGGCGGGGTCCTTCGTGCGTGCCGTCACACGGAGGGAATCACGATTGCACTTCTTTTGCTTTGGCTTTTGTTTGGACTCGTCATATTCACATTTTCGCCCACGGCTAGGCTTTGTGTTCGGAGAAAGCTGTTTCATACCAAGTTTGGCACGAAGTTTGCACTCTGAAAGCGATGAAAAGCTTGTCTTGGTAACCTTTTTGCCTTCCGACCGAGCCTGTTTACGGGCACGCGCAAGAAGTTGAGCTTTTGACAGTGGCATTGTATGTGTGTGTTTTTTTGGTATAAAGATATTTTTTTTTTCATTAGTCATCAGTGTCAAAAATAAAAAATATTGTCTACGGTTAAAAACACAAACAAACATGGCCACCAACAATCTTGGAAATGTTGCTGGTAATTCCGCGCTAAAGAACGGTGCCAACAACCAACAGGCAAACAACATTGCAAACTCGGTGAACAGTGCGGTCAGTAATAATTCGTCGAAAAAAGCTGTCGTCAAGGCTTCCATTAATGCGTCTCTCGGTAATGGTCTTACGAAAAGTGCCGCGAATAATGTCGGTAATGATGTTGCCAAGTCTATGAACGCGAATGCGAAGGTTAATGCAAACTCTAAGCCAAATGGAAATAATTCTCTTCAGCAAAAAGTTGCAAACGAGGCTGCTAACGCTGGTGGTAATGCGGCGCTTAAGAATGGCGGTAACGTTGCCCAATCTAACGCCGTTGCAAATGCGGCGCGTGAAGCTGTCAACTCAAGCCCATCGCCAAACGCTGCCGTCAATGCTGCTGCCGTCGCCGCCGCAAACGCCGCTGTTGCCAACGGTATGAATAAGGGTGCGTCGAACGCCGTCGGTAATGCAGTTGCGAATGCTGTGAGCAATGCTAACGCCGCTGCCGCATCCCAGTCAGTCCCACAGTTTCCCGCCCCTGCACCGGCACAAGCTCCTGCGAATGGTGGAAATTTAATGGCTAACAAGTTGGTTTCTAACGCCGCTGCACAAGCTCCTGCGAATGGTGGAAATTTAATGGCTAACAAGTTGGTTGCTAACGCCGTGGCCAATGGAAATGCCCCTCCGCTGTCGGATGCCCTAGTTGACCCGCAAACTCGTCCCGCCGACGGTCGTCTTGGTTCATACGTTCCGGCCGATACTTACTTGCACGGCGCTACTCTGGAGAGCGGTGAACTTGGCGCGGCGCTCCAGAATCGTCCTCGTCTTGGTGCTGCATGTGCCGAAACCGATCGTGGTTGCACCTTGTTCCGCGGTGTCGCTGACAATGCTCCTGCCAAGCCAGTTGCGTCGTTGTTTCCACTAGCCATTGAGTCTGGTGACGGCTTTGATGAAGTGCTTGTGGACGCGCCTTTGGAGCTCATTTACGCAGATTCGCTGATGGGTGATGATGTGAACGTTTTGACTACTACCCGCAATCAGTCGCGTGATCTTCGTGGTGAGATGGCGATTGAGCCGGTCTACACAGTGGATAAGTACGGTGTCTCAGAACCCGGTATTATGGCCGGTGGATACACGCCGTCGTTGGGTGGTTATCAATTGCGTAAAAGCGTTAGACAATTTATCGCTTGAAGACTTAAGCAATTGATTTACGTTTTCTGGAAGCGTCGTGAATGTTCGGGATAATTTAAATAGCAGCTCATCGCTTGAAAGAGTGAAACGTTATCCATGCAAACAAACCAATGACTAAGTCAATATACAGATAATGAGATGATGGACGATGATTCATTGCGGCAACGGCAAACATTGCATATAAAATTGCATGAACTGGTCGCAAATTATCCCACCATATTAAATCTCCGAATGTCTCAGGGCCGTGTGTACGTAACCCGAAAATAAACAAAATAGTAAACCCTAAAGCTGGTAAAAATGCAAATGGAGCTATTTTCGCGAGCGTGTCGGTACCTTCATAATGTCTAGCGCCTTCAGCAAGAGCAAGTCGACTGCCCATACATCCAATGAGAAACAGAGCAAATCTTTCTTGATTCATTTTTTTCTATCGCGCCGAAAAATAACTTTACATGGATGATAGAACAACATTTGGTAAAAGATTATCAGATGCTTTTTTACCAAAGCTTATAACAGATTTTTTATATACAAAGTACGTAAAAGTTTTTGATACCTATATAAATGGCTGGAGCTTCATGCATCTTTTATCTGGTATTATAGTTTCTATGAAATACGATTGGCATGCAGCTTTACTTATTCATACATTATGGGAACTTTTCCAGGCAATCATCGGCGATAATGATCCGACTTTAGAAACATTAGTTGATGTACCATTAGATACATTATTTTTTATGTTTGGATGGTGGATTGGTAAAAAGTTACGTGAGAAAAAAAATGTTTTATGAATTTATTGCACCAACGAAATGAAAAATTCGCAATTTGAGTTGTCGTTATCAAAAGATACACTTGAACAAAAAGACAGAATTCATATCGAATATTTTTATGAAAAGTCTGCTGTCATTGTTGTTGCATATACAGAGATGAAAGATGGAGTCAATTTTGGCTTCTCATTGTGGAAAGATGACGGTGGTGCATTTATGAAACGCGGAATACGGGATACTGCAATTGCGCGTCTGAATAAGAAGCCGCTCGTATTGAAAAGAGCTCCGAGAATGCCTCTCCGTTCTATGAAGGTCGGTGAAACACAACAAGAATATACAAAAAGTATTGCATCGGTTTTGACATATCGAGACCAACTTTTTACCATTGCCTTCTCAATACGCCCTGGACTTTTCAACGCATGGCCATCACCTCTCTATCAAGGAGAGTGTGAAAGTGATGAGAAATATGTTGCAAAACTGCGAAAGGCTAACGAAAACTTCTTCAAAAGACATCCTACACTGTCGGCTACTATCAACATCGACGATATGCGCAAACAAAAATTAGAAATCATTGAACTTCGTAGAAAGTTTTTGCGTGAGGCGGTGATGTTAGGAGGATACCGTGTTAAACCAACATAATATGAATTTAAACGGATTTTATATTAGTAAAAATGCAATAAAAGAGAAACGAATAAATGAAATATTATCGTGGATAGAGACGTTATCAGGCGATTTTGCTGGAATGAAAATTATCGAGTTTTCTCCAAAACGTGTAATAAGATTTTATGAAAATGTTTGTTTTCGCAAGAAGATACCCGAAAAATTGGATCATTTACGTTCGTACGTCACGGCGAGAGTATTTGGTATTGACGATTATAACCATATAACATTGGACAAACTTACTTTTGGGGATATATTACGTCGTGAAGAATACTTAAATAATTTTTTAAAAAATACTATTATATGCATTTTTGGCGGCGATGTATGTATGAAATATGGAAACAAAGAGAATACATTAACGTCAGGTGACATGGTTATTATAATGCCTTCTGTATGCAAGGTTCCTTATTCATTATCAGTCATGAACGATCAAATAGTATATGCTATCTCATTCCGCGAAATATAATTTATCTATGTACAAATAAAATGCAAGCAGAACGTTGTTTTTTGGACGACGTAGCGGCGTTTGTACATGCTAACAGGTTCATTCTGACGGTTGTATTTTTGGTGACCTTGACAATTACCTTGTCTATGGATTATCGCCAGTGTGGTTTTCCTTTCAATATGGATGTTGGAAGTATTGCTTGTTCTGTTCGTGATGATGATCATACAAACGACGATTTATATACTGCATCTTTTGTATACAATGTTGCATTTGTTCTACTTGCATTTACATTGTTATTTGTTATGTTGCGCAATACGAAACGTGTAGGATATATGATTTAAAAAATAAAATGTTTTGGATTAAGTAAAAAAATGGCGAACAAATCAATGAAAACATATGATCCATCGAATGCCGGATTTACTGCACAATATGGCGCTTCTATTCATAACGAGGCTTTTCACGTAACAAAAAATGGGCTAGTGTCACCAGTTATCTCTCCACTCAAGGGTGAAAATGACGAATTACGACGTCAATATAATGCTGTTAAACTGGCACTTGGTCATCTCAATAGCAACGTCCCACCTACACAATATGATCACATGCGTTTGCAAGCGGAAAATGCGGAAATTCGATCAAAATTAAAGGCGGCTAAAAGTGTTCTTGATTTATGACAATTGAAGGAGAACATCGTGGACACTAGCATATGATTGCTCTACTGTAGACTTGTTCACCACTTCAACACGAACCACAACCGGCTCATTAGTAGTGGTAATGTTCACATTTGTTAGTGGAAGTTTGGTAATATACGAAGAATATGAGTCGACATAATTAGACAGTGCATTGCCATTTTCATCGACTAGACGAACACGAACTGGACCATTGTTGTTTACTCCGGCTCGAGCAAGAACATAACCAGAAGTAGCAGTCGATTGAGCTGGAAAGAGAGAATATGCGACAATTTTTGTTTGTGACGGCTTTACCTCAACCGGTTGACCACATGAAAGAGACACTGACATTGTTTTTAGTATTTTGGATGCATTTTTCATTTCGTTATAGAAACGCGACAGAATGTGAAAAGCAAAAAAAAATAATAAACGTAAAATGACGTCGCTATACTTTACTAATGTTATCCGTGGCGGGTTGGCCGTTCCTAGTATGGCAGGTCCGTGGTATCAGCGTGTACAGTCAACTCTTCAAACATTACTTGTACTACACAATCGCATGTATAACGCCATTCCATTTATTATGGCGAGGTGTGAAAATGATTACTTGAAAACACTTTTTATTACCTTACTGATCCAAATTGCGCTATGTATTGGCGTCGTTCTTTACGCGGTCGTCGGTGCAGTTTCATATACAAATAAGTTTTTTTATGATCTCAATACTGGAACGCTGCTTACTTTTGACGACGATATTCAAGTTGAGTATAGTGATAAAGAATCTACAAATGAGGAGGAGGAAGACCATGAGTAAAGTGTAAATTATCCATAACATTATTGACAAGCTCGTCGTTTTCATCTATGGCACGTTTCATTGCTCGTTGCACATTATTTTGCGGTTCCCAAGATGTCCATGTATCTACTGCCATATTTGTCTCTTTGCAAAATTGACATTCACACGAAGATCGAGTAAAGCAATCCTCTCTAGTCATTGCATTTTCATTGACTATATGTTCTGACGCCCATTCTTCATCGCTACCATATTCCTCCCAGCACTCTGCGCAATACCATGGTTCTTCCTCGTCTTCTAGTACTTCTTGTAACGGACGATCATCTTCGTCAAGACAATCAATATGAAACCAATCGTCACAACCGTCACATTGAACTGCGTCTTTATCATCGTCATCCTCATTACAAATAACACACAACGTCGCACATGAATCACAAATATACTTCTCATCGTCATCCCATTGTTCTCGCATAGGATCAATACATAACTTGTGAAAATAACCTGTGCATTGTTGACATTGAATGCAGTCATTGGCCAAACTTTGATCATTGTCACATAGTTTACAATGGACACGACGCATTGCCAATTGTAGTCTCTTTGCGTAGTCAGTGTTCGAATAATCTGGCATTGTTTTTAAGACATTCATAAAACATTTTAAAATTAGAAGTGGCGCGCGCAAAAAAATAATTCATTAGCGGTAAAACATGGGCAACTGCTTAACGAAAAAAATAGTGACATCTCCGCCACATGAAGGTACATCATTAACGTCAGTCGAAGTTCGTGATATAATAAAACGAGCATTTCGTATCGATAACGACGCAATTATCTTTATCGGAGATCGCGAATATTTTGCTTATTCAATTGACAAATTACAGGAGTTTTTAGCGGAAGACTCTGTGAATAAATTAACGTACGCGAATGAGAGACTTGATTGTGATGATTTCGCGCGAATACTTCAGGGCCGAGAGCGCGAGTGGTTTTCAAAATCTACATCGGGTAGTGGCGCGTCGACATTAGGCTGTGTATGGGGAGACTTGCGACCATCAGAGGAAAGCACCGAACCAAATTACCATGCCATGAATTTCTTTATTGATAGTGAGCGCCGAGTTTTTATGATCGAACCGCAAAATGATGAAATTAGACTCATCACTTCCAATTCAACGCATTTTTTTGTTGAAGTTTAATAAATGCCGAAGGTTACCGAATATGTTTACGACATTTCAAAGCAAAAAATGTTTACCGTAAAACTAGCCAACACAAAATACCTACGTGATAAATACAATACAAAGCTATTTACTTGTGATGAGTGCCAAGAGCCGCTTCACGTACAATACTTCACTGTGGTCACATGTATTGTTCCGGTTGTATTTCTAAAACTTCTATATCCAATGGGTTTCCTGTTTTCTCAATGACTCAAATTATTTCATCCCTCTTTATTTACCGCTGCCCTCTATGTAGAGATACATTTCTCATTGATGTAAAAAAATATCTTTAAACTGGATTCTCTAATTTCTGATCAAGAAATACATGATTTTTTGTTTCAACATCAAAAACACGTGATCTTTTAAAACCGCCTATAGAAAAGTTTGGATCTTCTGAAGGCATCGATGCTATAAATTCCGGTTTCACTTGAAGTCTTCCCTGCGGCAAAGAACCAAGTGATGAGTTTCCATTAACATCAAATAGCTTCGAGTCACCATTACCATTTTGTCGTAGTCTTGCTATGTTTGCGTTCATTTATGTTGTATCGGTGAAAATTAATTTCTCATTCCGTTAATAAAAAATGGTAATAGTGAATTATAAAAAAGAACTTAGTTTGATTTACATTGAATCCAACGAAGTCATCTATTGTATACAAAAAATATCTCTTACTGACCCACAATTTGGACTATGGGAACAACACTTTTCTTCTGTCAGTGCAGAAAATCAGCTAAAAATAACAAGACTGGAGAAGAATAATAGGATTATATTCATTGGATGGGTTATGAAGAGTCGTGATTCAAAGAGTATAACAGAAGAAGAATATGTAAAGTCAGATGAAAAATTTAAAAATGTCATATTATCTACAATTTTTTATACTGTAGTGTCGACAGATAAATTAGTGTACCCAATGTTAGCTATAGCGAATTGTTTTTTAAAACTAAGCTATAAAACAGTCGATGTAAAAACAATGATTGAAAAACTTTTGTATTTATTTGTTAATAAAATTATGGGGATAATGTGCAAAGATATTTTAGCGGACAAAAAATACATTGTAGCAAAAAAAGACGAACTTGTATTTATTGAAGCGACTAGAGACTTACCATATTATAATGAAGACGACGACAAAGAAAAAAACTATAAATCTTTTCGTCGTGAAGAAATCGAGAAATTTGTTGATCCATTTACGATCATCAAAAAAGAAGAAACTAATGAACAAAAACTAAAGAAACAAAAAACAGAAGGCATAGACAAGGAAGCAAATATCGATGATTTGACAAAAAAGTATGAACAGACGCTTAATGAATTCTTAAATAGTTGTAATTTAATTAGTGGTCCAGTAAGTTTCATTTATCATCAATTTAATCGGCGTAATATTTTTTTATTAGGTGATCAGCACGGGAATGGAAGAGATGGTGATTGTACAATTGGCTTGAGTTGTGATGTGGTTGATTTCTTAGACAAAGTTTTTCGTAAATCAACTGCAAAAGTCGATTTCTACATTGAACATATGTTTATGAAAGATGATGAAAAAGCGAAACATACAGACACATTCGATGCATTGAAAAGAGTACGTCGACATTTCAGTGATTGTTTGGTTCGTAATAAAAAAAATTGTCATGATAAATATCCAAATGTACGCTTCCATTACACAGATATTCGTGATTACATGCATGAAGACTTTTCTAATCCAATGTTTATAGTTAGGTATGGACTTTTGTTAAATACATTTTCCAAAAAATTAAAGAAATATAAGGAAGGATATAAAGAAACTAAGATATTGGTTGATAAATTAACCCCTCAAATTCTTGGTGATATAGTATCTATGTATCTAGAATTGGATACTTTAGGTGATATCGGTAAATTTATTAGTAATAAACTACAATTAAGTTCAAAGAATGAATTAGAAAGTTATCTAAAAGTAGCCTTGGAATTTAAATATCCGGAAGAAAAAAACCGTGTTTTAAAGCAACTTAAATTATCCGAGAAGGGTAAAGAAATAAAAACGTTTATTAAAGAAGAACTTCAAAAATATTTACAAACAATATTACAACCAATGTATAACGATTATATTTCTCGTATTAAAACAAATAATGATAATGAAGAATATGTAAGTTTTTTACCATGGTATGCACGTGAAATTCAGGGGCTGGGAGGTTTTGTGATGGACGCATATTTGTTATCTCGAATGTTCAAACCATCATTAAATGATTCAAAGGATATATACATTTATGTTGGCATTCGTCATGCCGAAAGATATGACCGTTTTTTTTCCAAGTTAGGTACACAAAGAATTGAAGGAAAACGACTAGGACGTTTACCAGAAGACTCGGAAGATTTGGATACTTCTAATTATGCATGTGTTGATATTGGGACGATAAACAAAGCCTTAAAACAACAACCTCAATATGATCGCAATCCTACACTGGGATATATAAATACTGGTGTTCGATGTTACAATAATGCACTGTATAAATGTCTGTATTATTCAAAACCACTTATTTCCAAACTAAAAGAAATTAAAACAGAATTTATACCATTTTTAGAAGAAAAAGCCAAAATAGACAAATTAAAATTCGAAGATAAATTAATATTCTTTAACAATTTTTATGATTTGATCAATAAACATGAAAATAGTTTAACAACGGTCATCGATACTGTACACATTTTTAATCATACATGCAAAATAATGGGCAACGTCTCTGCAGAACAACAACAAGACGCTAGTGAATTATTAGGTTATATTCTAGATAAATTTATTGATTTAACAGAGAAAACGCATGATAAATTTAGTCAACAATTTCTTCCATTGTTATCCTTTAAATACAAGGAGGATTTGATTTATCCAGATCCATGCGTTATAAAAGAAAGAACAAATTATCCTGTTTTACACCTTTTAAATACTGGTTTCCCTGAGACGGCACTTATAAAATGGAGACATGATAAAAATTATTCACTTACGTTAAGAGAATTGTTACAAACAGAATTGAACGGAACTGATAAATCTCCATGTCCAGAAGAAAATGGTAAAATAAATGTCAAGAAAAATGGTGAAATAATCGAAGACCGTAAAATTGAGGTCGAAAAACGAATTATTCAACGATTTATTCAATTACCACAAATCTTCATTATAGTCATGAAAAAATTTATACATAACATAAAGACGAATTCCACTGAATTTTATAATATTAATGTTAAAATCCCAGAAATCTTAGATTTGACTGAATTTATCAGTATCACACAGAAAAACATTCCATCTAGATATCAACTCTATGCAATGGTTAATTATTCTGGTAGTGGTATGGGTGGTCATTATACGGCTACTATAAAAAATCCATTTAATCAAATATGGTATTATCATAATGATACAGAAGTTAACCGTATTATTGATAATAAACCAAAATTAGATAACAATCCAAACATTTATATACTTTTCTACCAACGAAATTCACAAAACAACCAATGACAACAAATTTATGTGCAGAGCAAACGAAGCGTTTAGATAAAATTATGTATGAAAAACTATTCTTGATTGCTGTGGAATATGATGGGAATTCCACGTGCGAAGTGAAAGTTACTGGTTCAACTGGAAATCTATACACAGTGACTATAGATGTTTCGAAGACAACTACACAAGCTTTTGATGTCTTTTCGTGCAATTGTCCCGACAGTCTGAAAAGAGCAAAAGATGCGAAAGTTCTATGTAAGCATTCCTGTTTTGTCCTGTTGAGAGTGATGCGTTTACCTGTCGAGTTTTTTCAAAATGTAGATTGTGCGATTGTCAAACGTCATATTGTAGAGTTTCGTGAACGAATTCCACCTCCAGAAATTGTTAATCAGCAATATCAACTTCGATACTTGGAAATGTCGTCACCTGAAAAAGAAAACCGAAAGAGAAAGTTTGATGTAGATGAAAAAACAAAAATAGGTGATGATTGCGGAATTTGCCTTGAACCCACTAGTGATGACGCTGCATGTCTTGGATGTCCGCAGTGTAGAAATTGTTTACATAAGGAATGTGTGGATATATGGTTAAGGGCACAACATTATGGGAAAAAAGCATGCCCTCTTTGCCGCTATTCGTGGGATGATTACGGAAAACCATTGAGTGAACGCGGTTTTGTAAATTTGTCTTGACATCTATTTTTGATCATGTAACAGCCATCAGTCGTCTCTGGATTGTGTTCAGTGGAAAATCCAAGTTTCAACCAGAAATACACTGTATCTGACAATGACGTCAAAACAATTGTATGAGCACCGGCCGAGTATAAATATTTTTCGAAATTGGAAAAAATATATGTTCCATAACCTTGATGACGTTTGTTAGGAGATATCCAAAAATGTAAGATAGTTACTATGTGATTATGAGCTGCAATGAAACATATAACGTCAATTTGTTCTGAGTAAATATAAAATAGCATCATTTTTCCAGCGCCAATAACGTCTTCCAATTGACTTCGAATGTGGCTGTCAAAGAGTGCTTGAGCGCAAGTATCAAACCCGTCTGCACAACTGTAGTCAGATGCAAGCATGACACGATAACATTCTTTCGCTGCTTCCTTCGTGTTTACTAAACGTAACATTTCATGAACAACTATAAATGTGTTGGTCATTTGAAGTTTCATTAATTACAACATTCATCGTATGGGTGAGTGTATTAATCATGATTATTCGACGTGCTCGAAACGATCTGTGGAATGCGTTGTTTTTGGCTGTATTTGGTAGTATGCAGGCCGTTGATGCAGCTTTTTGGAAATTGGATCTATCTGAATGTTCATCACTTAATTCATTCATAAGTCATATAGCGGCTATTATAATACTAGCAGAACCATTTGCAGCGTTGTTCGGCCCGCTTGCTAGTTATGGACGTTGGCCAACAAGCACTAAATTTTCTTTATATTGTTTTTTGGTTCTTGGATGTACTAATTTAATGTGGGTTGGGGCCGATGACTGTTTATTATGCACTTTTAAAAACGGAGCGGAACATTTATTATATTTTTCACATCCAAAAGGGTGTCCTGGATGGTTTTCTATTGCATCATTTCCAAATATTTCATCCGCGATTCCAATTGAATTGCGCGTCATTTTTTTACTTACAATGATCTATCCATATATTATGTACATGCAACCGCGTTTTATGGGTATATTACAAGCATCCATTCTTATGACAACTTGGAGCATTGGTATAATTTTTGGAGATGCTTTTGGGAGTATATGGTGTTTGACGAACGTTGCACAAGCGTTTACCATGATTGCCGATCCGTACGTCGTTTGAAGTTTCATTAATTACCCCCAGTCTAAATACACCTCAGCAAGACCACCGTTAATATCATGTAAACAGAAACGATAAGAAAGATCACCGAGATGACTTCCATGAATACAACGAAACATTTTCACAAATAACTTAAATTTTTCTTTTGACATATTTGTAAGTGTACATATTGAGTACGTAGTTAACAACATTTGTGCCAAAGAATGTAATTTCTCAATTGTCGGAAGTTCTAAGCCACGAACAATATCAAACAACCGATCCGTATATCCAAATCTGTTATTAATTTTTGCATATTTGTACGTAATTGACAAACTTTGACGATACGAAAAACTCATTTTGAAGAATGAAACGAAAAATAACGCCAACGCCCTTAACGCAATCAAAATGTTGTATAATTGACGACGACGTTCCTTTTCCAGTCATGAAATACAATGAAATGTTTAGACAAAGTTATGACGAAATACGTTTACTGCTGAATTATCGTGACGTTACAGTGCGTCCATCGCTCATTGCCAATGCTGGTGATGGTCTATTTGCCATGCGTGAATTTTCTCCAAAAGATCCAATTACGTCATATGAAGGAAATGTTCTTTCAGCAGATGAAATTGGTTCTTTATCGACTTCACATATGAAGGGCTTTGGAACGCGCACAACTGATTGGGTGATTGATGGATTGCGAACGATTTCAGACGGACAAGGAAGTGCATCCATGGCAAATCATAATCGAATATTGGCTAATGCTGAATTTGATCACGTTGATACACAAGAGTTTTACGAGAAGCAAGTGATTCCTTGGATGTCAACCTTTTCATGCCAAAAGTTTCCGAATCCGAGTGGACATAGATTGCTATTTTTACGTGCAACCAAGACAATACATATTGGAGAAGAAATTTATGTGAATTATGGTGGTCGTGACTTTTGTGCTCGTCATGGAATACCATATTGATTTTCCCAAAATGTATCTTGCCATTGATAATGTAATGATGATAAATAGTTACTTTTTTGCTTTCGACTCATATATTCCCAGTCGAGTGGACGTGTGAAATCATAGACAAATGAAAGAATGTATAAGGCGAGGAATTTGCTGCGCAACCGATGAGAAAAATATTGTAGTAAATAAGAATATGTTTCGTTATGCATTTTTATACATTTGTATATTAGCATTTTTACTACTCATTCGCATCCTCATCTAAACGACCAAAGGAATAATGGATGTGTTTTCGCACGGGCAAGTGTAGACGTAGTTCGAGCTCGCGACGATAATCATTTAGACGAGACATGTATTGTATAATTTTTGACGACGCCTCTGGATGCACGTTATTTGGCGCTGTAACACGTGTACTAATTTCGCGTTGATCTGCCGTTAGTTCAAGTTGTGGTACTGGGCTTTGGAGACGATCATTGTCATCTTGAACGTCCAAGACTGCTGGAAAAATCTCGTTTCGTTTCTGTGTCGGCATACATACGCCATTTTCATGAAAGAAACGAATTGCAGCCTTGCCAGTGCATGGTCCATGGAGACGATCGTTGCCGTCTTTCATTGACCAGCATCGTTGCTCGACAGTACGCCCGTTGTAAATGTAAAAAATGTCTTGGCCGTTGTGTTCTCGTGCCACATTCAAACACCATTTTGTTGCCGAAACTGCTAAAATATACGGTTTTGATGAATCAGTAGAAATCATTATTTTTCGTAGAGTAATATTGTTTTTTCCATGTTGCATTCTAGAATTAATAAACCGTTCGAAGATGACAGCCCGATTATCCTGCAGGGAAATAACTTCAAATTCATAGAGCCTATTTCCAATGTTAATTGTTCTTTTTTCACCGATTGCCGCGGAAAAATCAGTGCTGTTGAGCGAATTCGCATTACCGTCGGCTGTACGTTTTCGTTTTTTTGTCGGTACACCAGTGCTGTTTTCACCAATCTTGTCCAATAGTGCATTCATCTCATCGGTATCGGTAAACCACGAAGGCTTTGTTAATTGTGCCAATGTAACATCGTATACACGTAATGAAGTTTGACGAACTGCTTCACGCGCGTTGTGAAAAAGCATACGACTTATATTCTCATTTTCACTTCCGTTTGCTTCAACACACGCCATGACAATATATGGCCGTCCCTGCTCTGTATAACCCCGGTTTTGTCCGTCAAAAAAACAAAGTTCACAAGGTGTTTTCGAGGTGTTTTTTTGATTGCAGCGTGTACACTTCTCCGCTTTGTTTGATCCAACCATACGAAGGCCATTGTCTATGTAAATGGAATAGTCAAGAACGCTGGTCCATGTATCGAATTGAATTTCTTCAACATCATCACCCATGGATGTTCGTTGCAGAGCAAAGTCTGGAAATTGCTGACGAAGTGCCTGACAAAGTGCAAATCGTACTCTAATAGCAGTCGCTCGATTCACAAACAATTTAGGCCAGACTGTGTGAAATCCACTCTTTGTCATCATTTTCGTGGCTAGATCAGTTTTCACACTTGTCACCACACCATTGACGACAGTCTTCCTCTGAACGTGTAAATCATCGACGCGCTTCTTTTTGTTCTCTGCTCGTAATACAATGACTTTCAACTCTTCGTCGTCCAATTCTGGGAATAATTCGCGCATCACCTTTTGTACGAATTTCAAATACATCAAAAATTGCTCCTTACTGATTCCGTGTGGGCTAATCGAAACAAAATCATAATCTTGACAAAAGCGAAACACAGGCGTTCGTTTCTCAACAAGGTAATTTGGCTTATTGTTCTCAATGTCATCGGCAAGTAATTGATACGCATTTTCCTCTTGTTCTTTGTTCATGTGTAACATACCACCACATAAAAGCAAATGTGTACAATCTTTTTGTGTACGTGTTTTGACGTCGGGCTGTGAATAAAGCCACCGCATAAATGAACTTGAACGATCTACACCAGGCATTTTTGGTTGGGACGACTAAATTCAAAAAACTATTTTCTCCACACATCCCAAAACAACTGTATAAATGCCAAAACGAAGCAAAGTGCAGGATTGTGATGCCGGTTGTGTTGGTAAATGTACCTGTGATGATTTAACGGATCCGCGACTAATAAGAGAAGACGAGCGCTATGCTAAAAAACGAATTAAACCAACAAAGGAGGATCTTGATTTTATTGTACCAGATTCGCCAAAAGGAAAAAATGCACGTAAAGCGATTGAGTTTGTTCGTAGCCAGCCATATTCTAAAAATTACTACACAATGGAAGGCGAGGAGTGCGACTGTGATTGTCATAAGGAGCATGAGTGTGACGATGGCGATGATTGTGAATGTGAAATTGAATGTGAATGTGATTGTAACGACTGCTCATGCAAGTGTCATGATGAAGAATGTGGAGAAGACGAATGTATGACCGAAAGCGAACTAAACTGCACCGAATGTGATTGTGTTTGTCATTGCGCGTGCCATGAAGATGACGACGACGAGGGGGAATGTGACGTGTGTGATTGCGCCAACTACGAGGAATATGATGAAGAATTCGATCCGTATGCAGAAGAAGAAGGTTATGACTACGAGGAAGAGGAGGACTAATTTTTATGATATCCAAACTGCAAACCAGCACCAACTCTATCAGCCAGCAGACGCGATGCAGTAAAGTTTCCAAAGTCGGCGTCTTGATGAATCGGATCGGGCATTTTTGTTCCCGGATGATCTCCAAACGCAGTTGACGCCCCGTGCTTTCGTTTTGATACCTGTTGAGCAAAATCCTCTTCAAGATCAATACAATGTGACAATAATTTAAGAAATCCAGGAAAGGTCCTATCGACATCAGTTAATTTCTTAAACCAATCGACGTTCGTTTTCACATTCGGCATCGGATCATAGCCGTTCGGATCCCATTCTTTTAGCAATTTCGGAATTGGACCACGTGTTTCAGTAAACCACTCGCGAATACTGAACATAAATCCATTATCATCTTTCTTGAATTGACTGATCATGCAATTGTCAAAATTGTTTTCAATGGCAATATTAGTAAAACAGCTTCCAGAAGGATTGGTAAACATAGATGCCTCACAAAACGCGGCACATTTGATCAAGTCCTTTGAATAGTCCTCTTGGCGCCATAAATTTGCCTGCGTGCGCGGCTCTGGCTTAAACAGCGCGAGAACTTTGTCAAATTGCTCATTGCTCAATTGGTTGAATACTATTACAGGGCGTTGACCGTCAACAGTGGCGACGTCTGGCGTAACCGTAATGACCTGTTTATCCAGAGACATTTTTTATTGTGCGCAAGAAAGTAGCTTTTGAAATTGTGACGCAAACAACAAAAAATGGCAAGTAAAGCATTCAATGAACTTGTTGGTAACATTTGTGTTGGACTGATGAATGATGCTCGAATTGACGATGCATATGAGACGGTTTTGCCATTTCACGAATTGTACGCGACAACAGTGGAAAACAACGATGAGGAATACCTACAAATGAAATTCATCGCTTTGATAAGAAATTCTGTGACGCTACGAAAGTGTTTGCGAGAACAGGACAATTTGCTGTTGGAAACAATCGCTTGTCAGGAATTGCCATCATTAAATCAAACAATCAAAATTCTTGCACTGCGCATCGATGATCCAAAATACTTCAAGGAGGATGCAACAAAAAAGCTCTGGTCAAAGATCAAAAAACTCGTGGTAAAACATTGTAATTTACACGACGTTGTATATGCCGATGATACACAAAATGAAGTCACAACTGTCAAATCGTCCGAGAGATTAGTCGATTTGCAGAAGGAGCGTGCAATTCGTTTCAACAATGGTTATCGAACATTTCTTTCACAAGTTTCTATTGCATTCCCTACTGACAAACCGCTACTAGAACAATTCGATAAGGACGTCGCAGAAAATACTAGTGTCGTGTTGGTTGAATATAAGAAACTCGTATTGCCAATTTTGCCAAAGTTTGCTGGTGTTATGCAGAAACAGAATGATCAATCGGATGTGCCAACGAGAGTGACACGTGTATTTGACGAATATTTTTCTGCAGAAGACTCATCTTGGTTTCAAAAGTTGCCATACATGTCACAGTTGAATATTGACGATTTTTGGAGGGAGTCCATTGGTGCAAATCGTTTGGCTCTACAGCGTGCTTTGGGTGAGTTGACGTTGTGTATGAGTGGTATCGATGCACTTTTTTACTCACCAATTGTCAATGCTTTGCGTAAGAAGGCAGTGGAAATTATGCAGCGGCCCGATATGAAAGGGACAGTTCTTTCACCAACCCAACAAGGTTTCGATAAGGACAAATTGATGAGTTTTGCCATGGAAATGTTTCAATCACTACCAGAGGCAACGAACTATCAAATTTCCATGACGGACATCCAAAATCTTATAATGTGTGCCTTTACTGGTGGCTCGGTGAATATACCAGAGTCATTTGAAAAAGTATTTTCACCAGACATTTTGGATGAAGACTGTATTGATTCAATCATGACCTGGCCTGGTGTTGGCGATTTACTCTCACCAATTATGGCCATGATGGAAGGTCAAAAAACTGGTCATACGGGAAAACCAGCCTTCAATGCAATTCCGTCACCAGCGTGGTTAAAAAAAGAATAAATATAATTTTATTTTTATGTATAAAAAAACACACAATGCCCCACCGATACAACTACCCCTCTTCATTTTACAGCAAGACGTCTGGCAAGCTTCTTAAGTCGAAGGCTGCCCGTGCTGCCCAGTCGGAGTTCCGTCGCACCCACACCCTGTCAGGCAAGGTTCGTGCGGCTAAGAAGCACCCCTGCCGTGTCAACCCCCGTGTGCGCAAGAACCCCGGTGCTGAACGAAAGTGTGCACGTATTGGCCTTCATGCGTACAAGCGTTCAAAGTCAGTTGGCTATTGCTGCCGAAAGTAATTAATTTTAAAAAATATTTTCTATCTAAACAAAAAAACAAACACACAACAAAATGCCTAAGGTTACTCGTTATCAATATCCGTCAAAAATCAACGGTGTGCGCGTTCTCAGCAAGAAGACGGGCAAACTGTTGAAGAGTGCTGCGGCGGTCAAGGCTCGTGCTTCCTATCGTGCCTCGCATACGAAGACTGGAAAGCTCCGTGCCAGTGCGAAGTACCCTTGCCGTAATCAACGTGTTTCGGGCCGCCATGGCAAGAGTGGTGCGAAGCGTACGTGCCGACGCCTTGGCTACAGTGGTGGAGTGCGTCGTCGTTCAGGAGGTCGCCCCGGTTATTGCTGCCGTAAGTAAGTGAAATTATATTATTTTGTTAAAGTAAAAAGTCGCACAAAGGCTTGACAGTTTTTTATGCAGAGTCCTCTCACTATTCATAATTGTACCAATGAAGAAATGGTTTGCCGTTATTTGCGCCAAGGAAGAGCAGACCGTGCTGAAATTCACATCCCTGCGAGAGATCGTAAAATGATACAAGATGCCTATACCGGAATGAAAATTTATTCTTCAACAGCGTACGATCCGACATCTGTGGTATCTTTTCAAGTCCAACAACATGTCGATGAAATTTTTTTCAATGAAGATGGAGGTGGCTATGGAAAAGGAGCTCCAGTAGGACCACCAGCGGCAGCTCACGATCGTCCACGTGCACCACAAAAGCAGCAAAAATTGAATAATGCTGGTCGCGATGATGTTCGTGGTACTAGTCTTGCGACAGCACATAGTAGTGATTTAATGAAACAGGGACAGAGTGGAGGTGAGTTGTCAGAAGATGGTAATGGTGACGTTTCAGAAGATCAACGTGTTTGGGTGCCTGGAATGGGATGGATGGATCGGAGCGCAATACCAAAACATATACTCGATCAGTTGGCTATGAGAAGGGGCGCGGAGAGAATGCGAACTGAAGAGCAAGCAGAAGCGCCTCCTTATCCTCAATACGACACTATTGATGAAAATGTTGCTGTCCGATTACCACCGCTGCGATTGAACAGAACAAACACAACAACCGGCGGTATTCCACTGACCCCTCCTGAAAAGTTCATTTCGGCCAAATATCATCGTTACATGCGCTGGCCGATGGCGAGATGTGACAAGTATGCACGGACGACTATTATTGTACTTATTGCAGCAGCTTTTTTTACATGGTGGCGAAAACGTCGTTAACAATCAAGGTCGCGAAATACTGCGTCCGATTCATTTCTTGACACAGAGGATGTTGATCGTTTTCTCGTTAATAATGACCGAAATTGAACGGACCCGTCTTCTGTTGCAACTTTTTCAATGCGTTTCACCAAATCTTGCGGAACTGTACCCGTGTTGCGGAAATGTTCAATCCACTTCCAACACTTTCTCGCATTCTCTTTTTGCAACAGAAACCATTGACGATCTCGCGCAATTTCGAAAAAGTCAAATTGCTCACTCAGCAAACCTTCCGGAGGACGATATTGAATAAAATGACAGCGATCTACGTTGGCCAATTCCATATTCAACTGTACCTGTGCCATGTAGCAGTCACGAATCACACCTGGTTTGAACGATGTACTCGGACACTTGATTTCTACTAAAATTCCATTGGTGGTAATTCCGTCGGGAGAACCTTGAAGCCAACGCAAATCGCAAATTTCCCGCCATTTTTCGTCATCAATACACTCAGGACGATCAGTAGAAGTTACAAGACGAAGCCAGTCATTTCGAGTAATGTCGCTAGGACGAAGCGCAAAAATACGCCAGTGCACCATGAGACCGAAATCGATAATGGTATTTCCGGTAACTGTTTCATAATGATGTGCTGCGTAATTTTCCCATTGTTCGCCGTGTTTCATAAATTCAATTGAACGTGCATTGAACGGCTGAATGTTTGTCTCAGTCTTTTTTTTAAATATCTCTACAGGATTGCTCCATTCTGCGATACCAGCTGCTGCACCAAAGTCACTTGCCGTAATTGCATTTCTACGTGCAAATAGCCACTCATTACTTTTTTGCTCGATACGTGGCTGGTCGAAAATGTGACGCAATGTTTCGTGAATTGGCTTACCTAATCGTTCAGTTGCTTCTTCTATACTCTTAAATGAACGTTGCGATCGATCAATTGCTTTGGGAGCTCTCTTGGCAATTTCCTCTAACACAGCATCCTTTGCCGATATAATAGTGGATTCTATAACTGTCGTAACCGCCGTAGTTGTCATTTACTTTTAATTAGTTATTCAAATAAAATCCGCTTTCACCATAGGCCTTCCATTTTTGCGCAGTTTCATGAATAATGTCTCTTTCGTAAATTCGCAATGTTATCAATGGCGTGACTTTGAAACCTTTTTGAGCATATTTCCAAAACGTGTTCTTTGTGCCTTGTAATTGAGTGTTATTTCCTTCGCAAAATTCATTCACCATCAGCCAGCCTTGCTCTAGTGCAGTTGGCAGTGTTTGGCAGACGTTCACTTCAATTGGCGACGTTCCGTGCAAAAGTATAACAAACATGAATAGTTGGTTTACTCATCAATCATAGCAGCGTCGTCTTCCTCCATGCGAAATTGTGCCTCGTGAAACGTGGAACGAGACGGGATAATCATCACTTTCACAACGTCGAACGTGAAGTTAATCTCGTTATTCTTGACCCATTGAAGCGGATTCACCTTAAGAACATATACGCCGCGCGAACCCTTCTTCAGTAGGGAAAGTTGATTTTCGGGAAGGACCGGCTCCATACGAGTAGCGTCGTCGCGAGAATAGTCAAGCACATCAGCATTCAGCTTGAAGCCGTTCTTGTTAACGGTGTAGCGAATCTTGGTCTTTGCGCTTGGAGGAAAGTTGGCATCCTGTCGGAAAGGCTTGGGCATAAACATCTCATACATGCGCGCAATCTCAGCCGTATTGCCAGTAGGAAATCCCGGGATAGGAGGGAGTTGTACAACAGCGGGCTCTCCGTTGGCATCGCGAACAGACGGGTCTCGAACGCCATTCACGAGAGAATTGACGAGCAAACGATACAGCCCGTTGAGAAACAGCCAGAAATAGTGTTGCTGCATTCCGTCCTTGTCATAGTCGTGTAGCGTCAATTGGATGGGGAGTTTGCCGCCAGGGTCGCGATTAGCAAATACCTCGTTTGATTGAAGAGCCCAATCGCAGGACTGACCAGGTAGCAGCGTCTTGAACGCCTTTTCTTGAGGGACCCAACGACACACACCAGATGGGGCATAGATGGGATTGTTAGGGGTACCAACTTGAATATAGACTTCTTGATATTGGCCATTGATAAGACACTTGATTGGACATTCTCGTTTGCCACTGTAGCGATTAATTTGCTGTGTAAATAGCGCCCAATGATTTTGTTCGAGATGCTGAACTGCTTCCTTAATTGTCAGTGTAACTTTTGCCATGGTAAATAATTGGTTGGTGGTGTGACATTGACAATTTCTGAAACTCCAATCTAGTGCGTCTCGAAACAATTTATGAAATACCACGTATTGAGGTAACGTGTGAATAACACTTTGATGGGGAAAACATCTCAGGGTAGACACAGCCGACAGTTTCCAGTCTTTAAACAATCTGCAACCGACTGGTACAATGAAGAACGCTGGAATGCCATTTATCCCTACTTAACTGGTGAACGTTTCTCACGGCGTTTTCTTGAACATTTCATTACCGAATACTCACGATCGCACCCTTGTGAATACCTCTTGACCGATGCATTTACTGGCGATGTGTACAATTTCAACGTGTATCACTCTGCGCAGACAGTACTTGCCGGTATACACAAGCGTCATATGGATGTATTTGGTAGGAAAAATAAGAGCGCCGAAAACAATGGACGTTTCATGTTTGGCTATGGGGAAAAACTCTGTGAAGTATCTTTGTGTGAATTGATATTCTTTCGCTGGGCATATCAAAATAAGGTAATGGAATATGCACATGCGCACGAGGAGGAAATACGTAACGATATGTCGAAGATGGCTAAAATCAAACGAGATTCATCGTCAAATTCACCTGAACAAAAAGAAGAAAAAATCATTTTGGTAAATCCTCTCCGAGACGAGTACTGGAAAGACTCTGTTGATGAATGTATGCAAATGCCTAAACGACGTCGTAAACGTTATCGTGAAGGATGTGTTGATATGGTAATGAACAACGATTGTGAAATAAAGTCAACTTTGTAAAAATGGAAGTCGTATCCCCACTATCTTCAATGAATTTACACTGTCATCCGATTGCACAACAGGCCTTTGAAGATACACAACACAACCTTGCCAAAGTAATCATGAACAGCACCACTACTGACAAACCTCGTGCAAAAAAGCAATCAAATGAAATTTCTGGCGCGAAAATGACACGATTAGCCTATCAAGAAATGCGAAGTATGGAAAATATTACCTGTGATACTATATTAAGCGATGGACGTCGAGTGGGAGAATTTTTACTGGAACAATGGATGCAAAAAGAAAAAAAGAAGTAGTCAACTGTTTTGCGGAGTGGCTCCTGGTATACAGTAAAAATTACACATTTTCGTATAGTTGAAATGCTCAAATTTTCTATCAGATTTTCGCGGATCTTTGATTACATCTCCACTTGCATCTAGGTTTGTTGGATTCATGTAACCTTGCTTGTGACTCCAAAATCCATCATTATCCTGACGATACCAATGATAGTCAGACGGTGCGACGTCATCAACTACAAGTGCAACTTTTCGTTTACCACTGGGGCAAGATTGTTCAAACTCAATGATTTCAGCATCTGGGTGTTGTTTCATCATACCTTTTTCGACATTATTACACGTGTACAATTCATTCGGCGGACGTGGTATTGGCTGTGAGAACTCCAATTGATGAGGATTGGCGTTTCCCCATGCATAGTCGTAACAATTGAGTTTTTGGACATTCCCCATTTTATTCCAACTCTCCCCATCATAAGGTAGTTCAGATCCGCTCAATGGTGCAGTACGCGTCCACATTTTTATCGAATGCCAAAAAAATAAAAGTGCGTTCATCATGGGTGAAAAGAATTCAGATAAAATAAACAAAAACAATGTCAGACGTCCCTCGTGCAGTTGCCCCGAAGCCATTCATTCCTAAACGTCCACCGCCAGCTGAATCTGTCTACAACGAAGATGACTATAATGAAGATGGATCATTGAAGGTTCTACGGAAAATTCCAGATGGTCCTGAACTAGAGCGACGTCGTAAGATTAACGAATTGGGCAACGTTTCACGTCAAGATTACAGCGCTCCTTCGATTCCAGAAAAACCACCGGTGGAACCGCCAAAAGAGATATACGATGGTCTTCCTGGAAAGCCAGATTTTATTGCACAACCAACGCAGCGACACCGTCTAGACAAAAATAAGTTTGATGTTCGTACGCCGAAAGATCTTTGCGACCCTGAAGAGCAATTCATTGTTGTTTTGCGCAGTATTGAAAATCGAGTGCCTGATGAAGATCGTCTTTTACAACACTATGCTTTGCAGCACATGGCACGCAAAAACGGAACGTACAACCCCATTGAAGACCCACCCGTTGTTTTGACTACTTTGCTTCCGACAGTGTGTGTAGTTGTTGACAAAGTATTTACTCAACACGAGGCTACATCCGATGAAAAACCAGTTGCAAAGTATGTGAAAAAACTAGCAGCGCGTACGGATTTTGATGTCATTCCTGCCTATATGAATCGTCCGTTTAGTCTCCCACTTCCTGCGAGTACACAGTTCGTTTATAAGGATAAGATGATCAACCAAATTATGACTGAGTTTTATGAAAATCAACAGGAGAGTGCGAGTGAAATTTTGGACAGAATTGAGGCCGATCGTAATGGAGAGGCTCCAAAACAAACTCCATGGCAAGTGTATGATGGCGTTAGTCCTCTCGGTGCTTTTGGACCCCGTAGTGTTGTCACAAGCGTAGTAGATAAAGAGGATGAGAATGAGGAAGAGGAAGAGCCGAAAAAATCATGGGCGGAACAATGTGACGAAGAGGATGAGCGTGTGCAACGTGAAGAAGAGGAGAAGAAAACATGGACACCGGTTGCCGCAGATAGGCGTGGAGGTTCGCGTCGTCCTGCGCCGAAAAAAGTTCACGCGTAAAAAATAAAATGACATCTCATAATCGTGTTCCATCAAAGCGTCAAACAACTCGACAATTTATCTATCAGCAAATTGAAGAAAGCTCGGCTGATTATGTAGTTGGAGACCGTGATGCATTTTTGGAAAAGCAAAGATTTATAATTAACCAAATTTCACTGAACGATCTTGCATTCTTGATAACAATTTTTCAAAAGAACACACATTTTCGGGTATCCACATCGGAAAATTATACTGACGTTCGAAAATGTTGTGGTCTATATTTTTCGGATGATGGACAGCTTGTTTTTGTGGCAAAGTAAATCACTTCAACTTTTTACGTATTCTTCTCGTCGTACGATTTGTATTCATATATTCTTCTAATGATGACGATGAAATTGGCGACTGACTAGGGCTAGACGCCAATGTTTCTTCCCCAATTATATATTGTATCTTTTCCATCAATAATTTTAGAGAATCGAGTGAAATTGGTTTGTTGAGATAGTATACAGCACCAGCATTAATCATACTTGTTTTTGTTGCTTCCACCGCATCTGCAGTCAATGCGACGATTGTTGGATGACCATATATAGATGGATTTTGTATGATGATTTTAGTACAATCAATCCCAGACATTTCCGGCATGACAATATCCATAAATATACACCATTGCGACCGCTGTGCATCATTTTCCAGTATGCGTAAACACTCGTTTCCACTTGAGGCTGTAAATATGTCTGCTTCTAGACAACCAATAGTTTCCAACATTGTTTTTGCGACTATAAGACTCGGTCTGTCATCGTCAACAATTAAAATATGTTTTTCAGCGTTTGACATACGTTTTTTTCTCAGCGAAAGTTTTGTCGATCGATTTATTCGTCTAGGTCCATTGGAAATCAATCTAGAAATATCAATCAATAATTCTTCGGGATGAATCGGTTTCACATGAACAGCGTCGAATTCGTCACTTCCGGCAAAATTCAGTCCAATAGATGAAGCGGCGACATAAACGTGATGTGAATATAGTTCGTCGTCACAAATTCGTCTTATAAATGTGAGACCAGATTCTCCAGCAATATCCATATCTACAATGCACAATTTGAAATGGTCTGGTGAAAATGCATGAAGAACATGAATAGCTTCTTCAATTGACGCACATGAGTATGGTAGGAATTTCCATTCAAGAAACATTCTGGTAAGTAATACTCTATTAATTTCTTGGTCGTCAATTATCAACACACCTTTACAATGCGCTACGTTTTTATGCACTTCACTAATGATATTGTCGATTTGCGCAGAGTCACGTAAACAAACAGTGAAATAAAACGTCGATCCATTTCTGCCATCAGATGTCATACCTATTGTTCCACCCATTAATGTTACCAATTCTTTAGATATAGCTAAACCAAGACCCACTCCCTGTACTGACGACGATGTTGAAGTAATATCACGAATTTGTTGAAACTCCTCAAACAGTGTTTTTTGTAGTTGCACCGGAACGCCTCGCCCAGTGTCTACAATTGAAATTTTAATAATATTTTCTCGTTTCTTGTCGGTTGATGTTTGTATCTGAGCAATAATATCAATACTGCCACTGAGTGTGAATTTAACAGCATTGGTGAGTAGATTCATGATAATTTGATATAGCCTTGTTTCATCACCTACAAGTTTTTTTGGAATTTCATTGGCAATGGATTTACGTAAAGTAATAGACTTTTCCTCACAAGTCGGTGTACACATATCAATTGCCTTTGTAATGATATCGTCAATGTTAAATGGTTTAGACTCTAATTTTACACTCTTGCTACGAAGTTTACTAAAATCTAATATATTTCCAATTAATTGTGTCAAATGTAATATAGCATCGCGTTGACTTCGTAGTGCATTTGCCAATATTTCACGATCAATACGGGCAGCCTGAGACAAATGTCGCATTAAAATTTCATTATATCCATTGACCGCATTGAGTGGTGTACGTATTTCATGACTCATTGTCGCAACAAATGTATCACGTGACATTGACATATTTTTTATTTGATCTTTATGTTGTTGTTGTTGTAATTCTAATGTATTTGTGAGACATTTTAAAGCATTATCACGATGACAAATAAGTAAGTGTTGTGCTAGATCCGAGAATATACGAAAATGTTCAATGTAACTTTGTGCATCAAACCTACTACTAGACTTTTGATTTGCTAGCATGACAAAACCAACCCGTGTCATGGAATCTTTTGTAGAAACAATCAATGGTATGATCATAATATTTGAAATTGACATGTGTTCTGCTGAAAGAATGCGTCCATTGCTTATTCGTATATCATTCGACGGACTATTACTGACAATGACAGATTGCGTTTCTTGTGCAAGAAGAACAAATTCATTTTCACCGTGCCAGCATAGACTCGAAGAATCCGAAAAGTTATTATGACGGCATTCAAATTCTGTATATACATCTAGACAATGGGTTGTATATCGACAATTATCAACATGACAACACTTCGACAAAGATGTAAAAACGAGACAAATTTGGCAGTTTAAATATTCTGCTATTGTCTTTGCAAATACCTGTTTTTCTGGCGATCGCAGAACTAATGAATTTATTGAACTTTGACGGAGTGAAGGCCAACGGTAAATATGTTCATGATAATCTTGATTTATTACTACATCATCATCAGATAGAACTTTCAATGGCATGTTTTGTTGACACCATAAAACAATTTAATTTTCAGTACGAAGTCTCTGTAATTCTTCGTCCAAACGTTGCATCACAGCTCGATCATTTTCAGTCAGAACAATAACTTGATCTTGTTCCATATCACGTGACTCAGACGGTGGCACAGTAAGATATGATTGCAACAGGTTGATGTTGAGGAATTGCTGCTCGTTTCGGATGTACCAAGGAAGTGTTGCACCTTTGATTGCACTATCGTAGCGTTTGATGATATCCTTGGAAAAATCTACACATATCTCGCGATCTTCAGGGTCTTTGTCAAGTTCAAGGCCAATGTCACGCGCAATTTGCATAAGTTCAACATTTGCCGATTCATAGCAACTCATTTTCGATGGTAAATCCAATACATAGGACATTCCTCCACAGATGCCTACAATAACTCCGATGACAATTCCAGACCATTGCAGACCAACACACACCTCTCCACTGACCAAGCCACAACCTGCAGTGGGTATCAGATAAAAACCTCCAAAAACATTCATGAAATTTAGAAAGAAGTCGGCCTTTTTATAATAACGTATCGCCATGGTGTATGAATAGGCTAAAGACGCAAATTGTTTTATCCACAGACGCATATTGGTCATTCTTGTCTCTGTCCACCCTTTTCCAACAATTTTTTTCGGCATTGTTTGGTTAGTTTACGAAACAACAATTGTCATGTTTTCAAAATTCGTCAGTGGATCACAAGCTTCATGCGTATTGTCTGTTCAATTGAGAAATGGAAACTTTGTAGATTATTGTATTCATAAAGACGGAGTGTCACCATCTCGTCGTCTACAACGAGCGTTAGATTCGGAAATTATACAGCTGAACGACGCAAGACTTGACGACGACGGAGAGCCGCCAAAAAAGCGTATAAAACATGGGGAGATGACAAAGGTGTACCGTTTTGACACTGCATGGATTCCCGCGTATGCAGAATTGTGCCCAGATGATATAACACCATTTCACATGTTTTTATACCACCTCTACTGCTACAATGACGTATGTACTGAAAGCTGGACGGGAGATTGCAAACACTATCGTTACTGTATTGTTGATGCGGTCGCCGAAGAACATGCAACAATTATACCTTCGTGTCGTGATCAATACAATAGTGTTCGGTTGATTGTACTTGTTGAATTATTGAAATTTTTCTATTGTCCAGAAATCATAACCTATCACATCATTAATATACTTTTACATGAAAGCGTATTTTGTGAATCGTCTTATATATTATTTAAATATCTCCATCCTGTTCACAATAACTCAATTTTGTCGCGTAATGTTTTTATGGATCATGTACATCAACATATAGAATTGCTCGAATCGTGTTGTGCAGCGCTACTTGATGATAATGAATTGGCACTAATTCCTCACACAAACTTATTGAAATCCGATCTTAAAACATATGGTGTTGTCCATCAATTGCCATTACCTAACAACTATGATCATGCCCATTTTTTGGACAATTTCATATGCAATTTCATGATTGATAGATCGCCACTATTATTCTATGTTGATCAAAAGGTCAAATATGATTGTCCTACACATTGTCACTGTGTACATTTAACAGAGGCGCGTTTGTCAGCGAGAAGTATAGAAAAAACATACACCTTTGATTTCGCATTTTTACGAGATTTACGATATATAGACAATGTGATTTATGACTTGCAACATACTGAGACAATCTTCCTCCAATCAAGGGATATTTATTTGGAAATATCATGGAAGATAAATCGATGTGAGCAATGCATTTTTATTATCACATTTACTAGCACAGATTTTATGAGCGCTCGGCCAAAAATAGATTTACATGCCGGAGTCATGAATGTATTTCGCCAGAGTATGATTGATGCTAGTGTTAATTCTTCACACAATGAAAATGACGATGATGATGTATTGTATTCAAATAGTTTTCACGTTACCAATGAGGACACAACTCCTATATCAGGTCAGATGAAAAAAATTCGAGATATTCGCAAAACACATCGTCATATATACACAATGACATGGGCCTTCAGTATGCAATCTCTGCGGTCAAGTGTGGAAGATGGATATTGGCAAGAATATAACGTAGGCGTCTATGACACTAATGCTCCGCCTAGAATGTTTATTTTGCGTGGTAGCGTTCAGTTTTACAATCCGAAAATATCAGCTGGTATATAAAAAATGATCCGTGTTGATGTTCTTCTCTTGAACACTAAAACCGTTTTAAGCGCACATGAGGACGAACAATTACTTTACGAATACACTAAAAGACATAACGATATTGCTGATTTTAGTATTAAATATTACGCGAGCCAACATATCAACGTGGAACGCAGCGGTGTTAGTGAATATGATTGGTTACTGTACAATGCTGCTCGTTTTTGTTGTTTCATTATAATTCTCGATCATAAAGACGTTCATCGGTTTCGCTCGTCATTGTTAACGAGTGCTATTGAAACTATGAAACAATACAATGCATTATCTGATAGTGGTATTATTGAAATTCAAAAGTGGGATTTCTACACGTTGTTGTATAAGGGAAATGAGTGTCCACGTAAACTTCGATTTATGGACTCCACGTTTGCACAATTCCCACGTGTTGCACTCATGGTTCCGATGTCGCTACGTGGATTAGACAATGATGTGATGCCAATTACAAGTATTTTAGCACCAAGTTTACAGCAGACGTTTTCACACTGCCAAATGCAAAGAGTTCTATATCTTGGAATAGATGAAGACGAGGAGATTGACGAAAAGAAACTCGATGAAATACGCGTGCGCTTCGAACGACGTCTTCGGATCGATGTTGCATCTATTCTGCGATTTCCAGCCCATTGGCGCAATTTTGGTGGTAATGGTGTGATTTTCATGTACAATGCTCTTTACGAACGGGCAATGATGGATGGATGTGATTTCGCAGTGTCTCTTTCTGATGATACACGAATGGAAACACCGATGTGGGATCGTATTCTTGGATCCTTTCTCTGTCTTAATCAATATGTTGTTGGGGCATATTCAACACAAGATCGCTATGAGCCGTCACGAATGTCAAATATTATGGTTTCGCGAACACACTATGACATATTTGGTTTTTTTTGCAATCCGTTTTCAAATGATATGACTTCATGGTTTTTAGGTGTCTTGGCGCATTGTACAAAGGTGATGTCAAAGGCGAAATCAACCAATGTTATTCGAGAAACCAGACGCCAACGAAATGGGACATTCCATCCAGTAGTTCGTTGTGATGCAGAAATTATCGAACAAGACAAGAAACATTTTTCAAAAATCTATTTATCAAGGTCACTGTAGAAATAATTTTACACTATATAGTAAAAATGACACAAAACTTTGCGGCTGGAGCACCTTTTTGGTATACCGATTGGAATCCGCCTGAACCTATGGCTAGATATTTGAATTTTGAGAATGATATACGACCATTGTTATACCGAGGAGAAAGGGATAACCAAGGTCGTCTACGTACATTATTTTCAAAAGAAATTGCAAGAAAAATTGCTCTAAATCGTTTAGAAAAATTCGACGTGAGCGGTGATGATGCTGTTTTTCCAGGTGGACATGCATTATGGTATAGAAAAGATGGACAAATGCATGGAGTGGAAAGACAGTATGATAACGGAAATGTGTTGAGAATTGAACGTTTCTGGAAAGACGGAGAAATATTGCATGAAAATCGCTGGCATGCAAGTGGCAATATAAAATCAGTGTTAGAATATGAAATATTAGCGGTAGAAGAAGAGGGTGGAATTGAAAGAGGGTTTCTTACAAAAAAAACGTCTTTTTACGATAATGCTAACCATAAACTAAAGAGCATTAAGAATTATGGCCGAATGAGTACTTTGTTACATGGATCTTCTATTAAGTGGTATGAAAGTGGGCATTTAAAATCATTTCAGAACTATACAAATGGCGAACTAAATGGTATAGAAACGACATGGCATGATAATCTTCACCAACCCATCATACCATCTGCGGTCCCTATTACTCACATTGAACGTCAAACGACATGGGTTATGGGTGACAAATACGGACCTGAGACACAATGGTATCATACAGGAAATAGATTAAGTGAGACAACATGGGTTGAAAACAAAAAACATGGAACTGAAACATATTGGTTTGATAACGGAAACATTTCAGGGGAGATACCATGGTTTGAAGGAGTAAAAGATGGAATTGAAAAATCTTACTTTCGTTATAACGACAATTATCGTCATTTGACGTACGAAAATGGTGTACTTGTGGAAAGCATTTTGTTTGTGGACGGACAGATGATTCCTGACGAAATTGAAAGACCAGCGTCGAGTGGTGTAAAGAGGAAGTTGTTTAATTAATAAATTTACCAGAATTTCCACCACGTTTTCTTGTCGCTGTCTTCATTGTCACTTTCGTCTTCTTTATTGCATGCTTTACATGGAGCTTTCAATTCTCCCGCGCGCTTATCCGCTCTTTTTGCCGCTATTTCTGTAAATTTCTCATTGTCATATTCTTTTTCTACACAAAATACAACCTTTTCCTTTTTTAAACTCTGATCACTTGCAGAAATGTCTCTATATTGAATATCTAAAATGTTGCCTTTATTGTTTATACATTTGTCTGTTGGCTGTGCCGCTCGTGCGTATACAAGACATGTTCCGTCATCGTTATATTGTCCACCCATTGCGTGACATCCCAAATCAAACGTAAGATTGGCCAAATTTGGTAATTTCTTTGCCATCATTGGAATGGGACCCGGCTGGTTGTTCAATTGCTCGCTAACATTGAAATGAACAATAAAACCAGACTGCGCATTTCCACCGATATCACTCATAACAACTGGTGTCATTTTACGTAATTTGTCATATTCTGTCTTTGGAATAGGTACAGGTTCTGGTTCAACATATGCTGGAAGAGGTACATCCGTCATTTTGTGTATTATTTGCGTCTCTTACACATTTTTATTGTTCACAACAATTAATAAATGCATAGAGGAAGAGGAAGAGGACGGGGACGAGGACAAGGACTTTCGAGCGAACGTAGTGATTTGATCAATGTAGGAATGATTGTGCGTTATGCAAATGGTGACACAAATCAAGGTCATATGCGGTGGCCATCGTCTATTACCGAAGAGCAAGCGATACATCTATTATTGACAAAATTACCAGATTCCGATTTAGTAGATTTAATGCAAGTTTCATTTAGTCAGACACCTAGAGTCGGAGTTGATCGGATACGATGGATGGATGAAGCACCGTTTGGGCATTATTATTTCAATCAACATTTATATGGAGAAAATGGGGTGCATACACAGCTTAATGCAGAATTGCGCGAACAACAAATTTACTATAATCCAGACATGCCTAACATTCAATACAAGGATTCTATTGTCGATTACTTGCAGCGCCCACAAGATAGTCGAGAAGGAGCTGATAAAGTTGGTCCTAGACGATATGATCCAGACGTATACTAAATTTACTTTTGCGCGCGCAATTGTGATTTCACATCGGCATCACTCCAACCCACGCGTGTAGCCATTGGATATGCATGAGTCACATTTGGTCCATCGCGCACACTTGAGACAAAGCGATTGGGAAAGGCAATATTACCACGATTATTCAAGGCAGGATGATTCTGCGGTGTCAATCTATTTCCACCAAGACCACTATTATTTGATGTTTCCGATGAAATTGCGTCATAATCATGAAAATCCAACTGATGACCTCGACGTAACTCTGCACCAGGTCGTGTAGGATATTCAAGCACGTGAATCGCACCTGATAAATCTTCTTGATATCTACCTAATAATGCTCTTTCACTGATGATATTCTCGCGCAAAAGCGTCGCACTCAACACGTTCAACTTGGCGAGTTCGTCATTTTGTCCATAATCAATATCATATAGTGAAGGCGGTGCTTGTGATTCATAGGTCAATGATTCAGATGGACCGACTCTTGCCTGTGAAACATTTTCCGGAGACGTTCCGTAGATTTCAAAAGCCTTTCGCATTGCTATGTTGACCATTTGCGATGAAATTTGTGATGCTGTCAATGTCGATCCATGCTGTTTTTCAAAATATTTCAGAACAGAGTCGACAATAAGTCTCTGATTAGATTTTTCATAAAATTGTTGGACAATACTAGTGTGTTTTTTGTGCAAGAATTCGGACCCATGGTGTTCATAGCCAAAAGCAGGAACATAGACAGACTCTGGATCATAACCTCCTTCGCGAGATGTCATTTGACGTAACGGCAACGTCCCCTTTGGCGCATCAGCCATTTTCCACGTTGGTGCACTGGCCATTGACGAGAAGTGCTTGTTAAACATTCTTGTAAATGGGAAACTTTTTTACTATACAATAATAAAATTCTTTTACCAAAAACGAAACGGTCCATTGCGTTGTGTCCGTAATCGAAATGTTTCGGCGTCTTCCGGTGCGTGATTGAACGTGGGTTGACGCGCTTGAAATGTCGGATCCGGAATAGGATTTGTTACCAGTTCAGGATCAACCTCATCTGGACTACGCATCATTCGTTGCAAATCAGCCGACTGTAACGTATATGCATTTGGATGATTTGAACGGATCGCCGATGAATAATCAAATGGACGAGGGTTTCCATAGATTTCGCCAAGGCTATTTTGTGGAGTATGTGGCACAGTAAACGATGTATCTTCTGCTGGTAAATGCGATGGAAGTTTGTGCGCTGCGTCACGTTCACGATTCCACATCGGTGCTCCGCCAATTTTCATCTTCGTGTTTTGTACATCAAAGCGTGTCGGATATCGCGAACGTTCAGCAGTTTCATTATAAAATCGTTTTTGTTCCAACGACATTGTATCAGATGGGTTTAGCACACGTTCAACCTTCATTGGCGGTGGTTCTTTGTCTAGCATATCTGCAGTCACTGGTAAATTAACACCACGTGCATTTCCATTCAATCTACGCTGATACTCAGGATGGATAGACGGCTGGTTATAATCAGACATCGTTTTTTCTTATGTACAATATTTTTTTTTAAAATATATCATTAAAATATTTTGGGAATTGTATTTGCGGAAATTGTTGCACGCTTTGTTGCTGTAGTTTTTGTTGTAATAGAGCAATTTCACGTTCTTGCTGCTTTATTTTTGCGGAAAGATCAGGAGAATGTTGTTGGCGAATATTTCGAATAGCATGTTGCAGTGTTGATTGTAATGTTTGCATTTGTATCATGTTCATGTATGCAATCCCCTGTTGAATAATCTGAATAAAAATGAAAAAAAGAGCGTAGAAAGCACCATTTGTATTATTCATTTGATGAAAAAAATGATATGCAAGAAAACCGACAAGTATCATAAGACGCGTGTTTGCATTGAGTCGCTCGGCTAAAGTAAAAGATTCGGCAAATGGTGAAATTTTGAATAAATTATGTGGCGGCCAGACAAGTACCATCGGATCATGAACCCATGCGATTTCGACATCGTTGTCCAAGTCAAAATCGTAAACATTATATAAAGAGTAGTAGTTCATGCATGTTTTTTTATTCACTAATTATTTTTATTTTTACGCTGTCTATTTCGACGTCGTCTATTTTTATCAACGTGATATTCCTTTTGCAACGCAGCCATTTCGGCAATGTGTGGAATCCGAATAGGAAAATCCGATGGTGATACTCTTGTTTGTACAGGCCGCAATTTCGACTTTATTTCATCCAAATCCTTCTGCGTAACATTGTGAGTATACTTTAATCGTTGCGGCGGAACACTACTTTTTTTCTCTTCGTTTGTTGTTGATGACCATAGCCAGTAAGTAAGCCACGACATCTTTTTAGGGAAAGCAAAAAAAAAAATTTAGAATCGCATTGTTGAAAAAGGAAATTTGCTTTCGGGACGTTTTCGCTTACTATAAGAAACATAATTATTATCGGCGAGACCAGGATTCGATAACATTAGTCCATCCTCGTTGAATATCGTACACACACTCCACTCTTCAAATGTCTTTGGCAAGTCGCTCTTACATCCAACACTAGGAATGTAGCGTGTACGAAAATTGTGTCGTAGAGCACGTCGATCAGCTGGTGATTTCGCAGACATATACTCATCATTTTCTTCAATAATTTTTGCATTGATAACTTTTGCAGATTCAATTGCCACACTAAGCTTCGCAGCAAATTCTTTTCCCATTAAGCTACTAGCATCCGTATATTTTCTGTCAACCACAAGCTCAATAAAATTCGTCAATGACTTAGTATATCCATTAGACAACATTTTTTCAACAACTGCACGATATTTGCACGAAGGAAAACCAGTTCGACTTGAATCATATGCATCGCCAATATTCAATGATGTTTGATTCCCTTGTTTTTTGAATTTAGCCGGTTTTTCACGCAATTGTGTTTCTTCAAAAGGAGTAAAACGAGCAAATAAGTATTTCGCAATATCTTCGCTGATAACATAAGTATTAGCATTTGTCGTAGAGCATACTTGAAAAAACTCTGGAATAAGACGATCTTGTAATTTTGTGCCAAATTTTGCCAATGTCTCATGAACATCAACGTTACGACACGACATTAAATCTGGAAAATAATGAAGAGCCTCTTGTATTAACTCGCCACTGACAAAAAGAACACGTTTTCCTTCGAACATCTGAAACGATGACATCGGAGCAATGGCGCCATGATGATAATCAACAATAACTCGTTCAATCATAGTATAATGAACAGGATTGGCCAAAAACATAATAATATTAGCATATTTCACACTTGAAAAAAAATTTTCGAAATTTGGTTTTTCAGAAACTTCACGCAGGACAATAGCAGTAGTAGTCTGCACGCGACGTCGTTTTTTCTTCGGCAGTTCTTCTTCTACTACTGTCTCAGATTCTGATTCAGACGATGAGTCTTCGGAAGGAGTAAAATCTTCGTCGTCGTCCGATTCATCTATTTTCGAACGAGCAGTGATTTTTGCCGCACGGGGAAGTCTTTCAATATTCAATGATTTCATAAATTCTTCACGTTTCTGTATATTTTTTTCGCGTTTTTTCATATACTCATCTGGATCTCCAAAAGTCGTCATTTTCCGTTGGTGTCACGACTAATTTCAGAAATTGTTGTTTGAACGTCGCAACAACAAAAATGGAAAATGAGTACTTTAATTCAATAATTCGGCGTGATGAAAAATTTCGTTATTTAATAAATAATAAAAAATCAGGTACCGTTGAATTTTCAGACCAAAAACGCATTAATGTACTTGAGACTATTTTTCTTTTGAATAATGAAATTTTGGAGGATGGCTATGAGAAATTAGAACTTTCTTATAGAATATTTGATGCGTATGTAAATGAATTGAAAGATATTAAGCACGTTTTTCATATTGCCATTGCAGCATTCATTCTTGCCGACAAAATATGTGTAACGCAAAAGTGTTTGGACATTTATGCAAAACATTTCACCGATGTATTGTATGATGCTTTTCCGCTTGACGAAAACGATTGTGTCAAGTTAGTGCATAACTACGAGGTGAAAATTTTTAAGCATCTACAATTTGACGTATTGTTTCCAACATTATCACTAGTTATTAATGAGATTCTTCAAGGAGACGAAATATTGCAAGAATGTATAATAATTGCTATGAAAGTTATAGTTTATCATCGTAATCTTATGAACATTCCAGTATATGTTCTTGCGCCTGCAATTATACAATACTGCACTACTGATGAAAAACAATGGCCAGAGTGGATATTAAGAAAAACCACAGTAGAGAGCATTAATGAAACGGAGAAAATATTGAAAAATTCCCTTTCATTTTGTCTTCTTCCTGATTTGCAACACTGGATTGAATCTGCGATACCGTTGGAAGTGGATGAAAAAAAAGCAAAACGACCGCGTCTGTTGAATGCTTCGACATTTGTGTAGAGAATAGAAACCAATGGATAATTATAATGTTAACATCCGCGTCAACGGCCTTCCGAGGAGATCTCGTTGTTATGAGGTCAAAGTCAAAAATGGAGATCGTTATGCTTTTGATTTGCGTAATAATACATGTGAGGACTGTAGAATGTATATATTTGCCAATAATAACTTCATTGGATCGTTTACAGTGGTTCGCAATTGGTTTTTAGTAGTATCTGTTAAGGCCAATGGAAATGAATTCGTGTTTAAAGGTGATAAAGAAATTTTTATTAAAATAGACGTCGTAGTCAATGATAAAACAGTCCAAACAATGTACAGGAGACTAAGAGGCGAGTGACTGTAATAGCGGTAAGTTATATAGACGCATATGATCTAAAGATGCATTGTTAAATCTCCTCCTAGGTATTTGAGAGTATACACCTTCGGAAAGCGACGTGCGCAAATATCGTTCGCATTTCATGTATAGAGACCACTCGTCTTTTGAAAGATTTTGTCTCCATTGCTCAATCTCTGTACGACGAATTCTCCACACATTAAGTGATTTTGCCTGTTCAATTCTACATGCATTAGCAGTATTTGTATCCATTGTTTGTTTTTGTCTGTATCTATCGTACGTTTCGCCAATTGACATACGACAAAGGTTATGCTCAATTCCATCGATGTAAAGTGAAAGTACTGCACATGCTCGACGACATGCCATTGTATCCCATTTTCGCTTTTTTCCAGATTGTACTGCGCGATCAACATCCAAGTCGTCGGAATTAATTGCCTGAGCTTTTTCAATAAGACGTCGACAATCAATACTATTATCAAGTCTTTGTACAACCTCGGGCGGTGGTATACCATAATTATGAATAGATTCGACCATTGCTTCATATAAACGAAAAAATCTACAAGCGTCAGGACCAAACGAATCTTCATACCTTGCTATAATAGGACCAGCTTTGGGGTGTTTGCGAGCAGCTGGTAAGTTATGACGTTTTGGCGGTAAATGTAATGTTAATGTTTCGCGCACAACAGTGTCAAATGCATCAATGAATGTATCTGTGTCCCATATAGTTTCAGGCAGAATCAAATTCGGTGTCAACAAAAATGCCAGCGCAAGACACTCCTCATATGTGTTCCAACGATGTGGTGTTTCAGTATATTCTTTGATCCAAGCATCCGCGTGAAAACGGCTAGTAATGTATTTTGCTACAAACATTTTCTTTTTACCATTGGTTGGTGTGCATGCAAATGGCACGAGGAAGTCTATTTGTTCTTTCACTATTCGATCCAATAGCGCAATCGCTTCTGGAATATTATTGGATGTAAACGTGAGACAGTGTTGTACAAGAGCGTCACGGCAATGGTTCCTAAGTGGCATTGTTTAATATTTCTGCTTCTTTTTCTTGTGTAAAGCGAACGCAGTTAACGTGGAGGCATATCAGTAATTTTCATATCACGACCTTCAACATAAAGTGGATTGGTGAAATAATCTGCTCTAAATGGTCCACAACGTTTAGAATATTCTTGTTGTTTTTCAGGGTCTTCTTTTGATCCTTGCAAAAGCTGGCCACAACGACTATGCTGCATCTCGTAGGCAACGACTGGCGGAGGATTGGCATAAGCACGAAATCCAGCACGCTCAGCACGTTGTCCATAAATATACCAAATTTTACGTCGTTCTTCATCGGTGGTTACCAGTGGTCCCGGAATGGCTGATTGACCAGTACCGTTCATTGTTGTTTTTATTATTAGAAAATAAATAAAATTACTGGACAACTACAAAAAACAAACACATATGAGCGGCGAAACAAAATCATTTCTTCAACGTAATCAACCTAGTGTGATTAAATTCTCTATTCTTATGATTATAATGGTTGTCACTCCTGCAATTGCAGTTGCTGTTCTTTCGGATGTTGATGTAATCGAAGGTGGTCATGTATATGGTGCCTCTTTACTTGTGAACGTCATTAATTTTATAATTCTGGCATGGGGTTTTCAGTTAAGCATTTCTACTATGCAGACAGTTTCAGAAAAGGTTGGGACGTCCTAATCATTTGATGGCCATTCGTCATATTCGTCAGAAGATGATGAGTCAAATAAGTATTCATTAAGATGGTCAAATTGATCGGTAAGCCACAATGCCTCACAATACGGAGAGCAAAAATACGCATCTTCGTCTGTATCACAAAAAACTTTTAACGAATTTGTAGTCATAAAAAACGTCTCAGAACATTGCTCACATTTCTTTACATGTTTCTTAATATTGTCAGAGTGTCCTGTCATGGAATTTGTCTAGTACGCGCATTTTTATTTTTCACGTAAATATTGAATCCCTTGAACAAGAGCGTCCGCGACATCTGTCTTGTGTTTAGCGGAGAGCGCTTCAAAAAATTGCGAAAATTTGACATCGTTCGTTTGTAAAACATTTCGAGCCATTTCGACGGCCAATTGCTTCCTTTCTGCATACGTTTGTGGATTCCGTCGCGCGAAAAGAATCGGGTCCATTTTAAACTTCTGTTTTGCTTGCATAAAACGAAAATGGCGTGGCTCCCGTTTGTTTATCCTATCTAAAGTAGTAAAAAACGCCTGTAAAACATATGAAAGTATACGACAAATACCACCTCCACCTGGTTGCATTTCTACGACAACATCATGTCCATAGTCGGCCATCCACGAATTTTCCCCAAATAATGTTTCAATAAGTCTCTCCGTTCCAATTCGTGCTGCATGTTGTCCAAGATCGATAACACCAAGTTTACTTATTGTAGATGATCCGTCGATAAGGGCAAAGGCTAGGTTTCGTGTTCCCATGTCAAAACTCAATACGGAACGAGACATTGGTTGTTTTTTTTACTTTCTTCCCGTGAAGATTTGTCCATTAGGCATCAATGAAATCTCCGGTCCAGCCTTGTGTGCAGACTGACGTCCAGACAGTCCTTCTTGAATGGGAATGGCAATATCACGCTGAGTTCGTCGCAAATCTACTTTTCGCATGTCATGAGGCAGGTGTGGATGAGCTTGGCCACCGTCAGCAACTGCAATTTGATGATACTGCGCTTGTTGATCCTTCTTTTCATTGGAATACTGGCCCTGTACATCACTACGCATTTCCCAGTGCTGGCTCTCTTTGTTTCCAGCGCGCAGCCCATGTGGATTTCGTTGCTTGAGATTATCGTGTTTTCGAAAGAATCGCTGACGAGGATGAAAACCAGTAAATTGTCTCGTTGGCTCCAAACCAGTCGACCACCCTTGCCACGCACCGCCCAATGAGCCCGGGTGATCGTTCATCATGTATCCGTCAAGCGCACCATTTCCAGATGCGTAACGTGATTCATTTCGTGCTCGTCGTGCTTGCTGTTGTGTAATAGGGTCATGGAAACGACGATCCTGTTCTGGCTGTGCAACCCATACATCTTCCTCCATTAAATCAGCCTTGTTTGGCTTCAACATGTCTGGAGTGTCCGGATCTCGCATTGTAACTCCAGTACTTCGTCTATACTCTGGCAAATATCCCATGGAGAGTGGCGTTTCAGTAGGTTTTGTCAATGTCTGATAGTACCATTGATTTTCCAACATTGAATTTCCACGATTTTTTTGATCATAGTCAAAGTCGGCTCCTGATCCCGGTGTCAGGGCGTATTTTGGATCTTTCGACACTGTTTCCAAAACTTGTACATTGTCTGTTCGATTCGGCGCTGCATTATTTATAAAATGAGAGTCAATAGGGTCGAATGTAAATTGCGGCTGTTGTTGATGTAAGCCGGTATTTGTTGCATTGTTCATTTGCATTGCATGGGCCTCGGCAATGTCTGTTGCTTTATCAACAAGAACTGAACCAGCCTGATTTTTTCGCCCACCACTAGAAATGATTGGAAGACCGTTTGCGGCCGCTGCTCCGACAAAAGCCAATGCTACTGGTGCAAGAAATTCCATTATTGTTATTGTTTACATCATGCAGTATATTTTTATTTTTCGTCTTGCTCTCTTATACACTGTTTCTTTACACTCGGTTCCACTTCTGACAAGGCAGGTTCCGGTTCTATAGCGGAAACAGGTTCAGGTTCTATAGCGGATACAGGTTCCGATTCTATAGCGGATACAGGTTCCGATTCCTCTTCCTCGGATATGATTTCTTCACTTATTTCTGATTCATCGTCGTCAAGCAAATCATCTATATCCTCCTCCTCTTCATCACTATAGCTTGATTCCTCTTCCTCTTCCTCTTCCTCTTCCTCTTCCTCTTCATATTCACTTATTTCTTCATCATCATCGACGATTGCGTATTCATCATCAGAATCTGGTTCTAGATCCTCTTCTTCTTCATCATCGTCATCATCATTGATTTCACCGCGTTCCCAAGCACGTTCCTGTTTCATTATTTCCGCATCATTATCTGGATAATCTTCAAAGCGAAAGCGAACAGGGGCTTTTGTTTCTCTACGCGGACGTGATAATGCCAATGGTGTATCAGTCATAATTTGTATAACTGTTGGTTTATGTCATTTACTATTTACAAAATTATTTGTCCACACATTTATAAACTTCGTTACCATACTTATTTGGCTGCTGTTTATTTTGACAGTTAGCCTTTTCGCACACATCAAAATATGTTTTTTTTGCAAAAAGGGGGTGCTTTTTATGATACATTTTTTCTTTCGAATATTGACCTGGTACAAATTGCGAACATGTTTTCTTTTTGGCAAAACGAATTTCATAAAATGGAAATTCTTCTGCAATATCCTTTTGCAAATTTGGATATGGTTCATTCAAATCTGACAAATGTCGTTTGACAGAGTCTTGATCCTCCATTTTTTCAACAAATGTTTTAATTTCGTCGTCTTCTTCGTATTTCTTGGCAATGAACACTAGTACGTTTTCAGCCAATTGTTTTAGCTCTTTTGAATAATTGTCGTTGTCAACTACTTCAGCTGCTGTATCAATAAGAATCGTCAATGATTCGTCTTGGATAGGCTCGGGTAAAAAGCTATTCAAAAACGGTGTAAAATCATCCCCTTTTTGTTCTAAATGTAACGCATACGAGTTAATAAATTTGCTTGCGATTAAATCCCTGAAAATAATCAATTGTGATTCGTCAACATTAAGTTTTGGAGCTGAATCGACATATCCGGTTACATCATCTGATTCATCTGAACTTGATTCATCTGATTGCGGTTTTGGAGCTGAATCGACACCAGATTCATACCCCTGAGATACGTCTTCTTGCTGCGTAGGTAATTTAAATCCTCCAAATTCATCTTGTGGAGCTGATTCATCTGAACTTGATTCATCTGAACTTGATTCATATCCTTCTTCTGATTGTGGTTTTGGAGCTGAATCGACACCAGATTCATATCCGGATACATCGCCTTTATAGCTGGTATCATACGTGTCCATAGTATCCAGAAAAAAACGCCTATCTTGATCTAATTCATCTGAGTACTCTTCAAATTCAGGAAATGACAATATCTTATTAATTAATTTACGCAATGTTTCTTTTAACATTTTTTTTTCGTCATCTTTGATTTTTGGTAAAATTACTTTGTATATATTTATTGCAACATTCAGTATTTTTTCAATGTCTTTTTTCTCTACGTACGAATTCAATAGATTATAGTAAAGTTCTAATGTAATATACGGTTCTGATAATTTTTCGTCCTTTTTTAAAATAGAGTCAATCGCTTTAATAACGTCACCCTTTTTTTCGAAAATTCCTGCATAATTTGGCACTATCTCTCCATCTTCCACGGTGTGTGATATGGTATATTCGTCGTCAGAAATACTTTCAGAATCGGTTTCTTCCCCTTCGGATTGTAATAAGATATGAGGGGTAATCGCGGCAGTGTCGTCTTCGGATTCTTCTCCTTCGGACCTTGTTGAGAGAAAATCATTTGCATCTACACGTGGTTCTGATTCGGTATCACTAAATCCTTCTGTTTCAGGTTCTTGTGTGTCAGATCTTGGTGAAAAGAATGGCTGATCTTGTTTTAAATTTTGTTGATTGAGGAAACGTCTAAATCCGGCAGTGTCGTCTTCTTCACTTTCAGAGATTTCTTCGACGTCAGATTTTGGTGAATCTTCAGTTGCAAAACGTTCAGGTTCCCACGTGTCAGATTCAACGTCGTTTTTTTTTGGCTGATTTTGATTAAGAGATGAAGATTTCTCATTTAGGTCTGCTTTTGGTGGAATTTGTTCTTGTGAAGGAGTCGGAACAATTTTTGTTTTTTTGACATATTTTCCAGATTTCTTCAGCGTTTCGACCATTTCGGCTAGTTCTGCAAATTCTTGCTTTTCGCCTTTGCGCCACTTGACACGTTTGTTTTTTGCCTTAGCCGGATTTCTAGGTAGCGGTTTAAAATCTTCACCCGGCCGCATATAGCCTAACATTTTTGCGGCGTCACTCCATAGTTTTAGGGTGTCAATATTGGAAACGCATTTATTCTGTCCAGCGAGTTTTACATTCTCGGATGCTCGAAGAGAGTTCCATAGTTCGTCACCAAGAGGGGGACAGTCTCTGATTGGCATGTTTTTTACTTAACGTTAATAATATTTTTTTATACAAATGTCTTCTGATCCGTTTTTGTCTGGCTAACATTATTACGCTCAAACATACGAAATCTTGACGCGTCGTCACCCTGTTGCCAATTCAACAATTGAGGAGTGTATCGTGTAATATTTGTCGATCGACCGCCTCCATCAAGTCCTTTTGTGCTTCGGTTTTCAAAACGTTTCAATGAATCCTCGACCTGCACCTGTCGCGACCAACCTCCAATGGGCGGTGGAACGACAACTGAAGGAATTGGATCTTGACCTTGATAAGGAATTTCTTCAATACCAAGACGTCCGCGTGCAGGAGTGAGCATTTGCAAATCTTCTAAATTACGAGCCTCATTTCTAGTCCCTTCTGACGCATGGATAATATCATCTGCCAAGCCACCACTCAGTGAATTGCGCACACCGAATGTAGCTCCAGTATCTTTTGATTGTAAATTGGACATGTATGTTTTTTACTCATGAAAAATAAAATAATAATATACAAACAAAAAAACACACAATGGGTAGGACAATGCATCTAATAATCGTTATCTTAATTTGCATGGGTTTAATACATCTACACGTATGGATTTCGGAGGCGGAGGGTATCAAAAGTCTAAAGCCCGGTGACGCTAATTATGGTTACAAATTGTATAACGATTTTATTGTTAAATGGTTTAACGCATTGTTAGTTGCAATTTATGGATTAAGTGGTTTAGTTTTATATGTATCTATAGAACTTTTTAACAAGGAACAAGATGAAGGCAAAGCTCGGCCATCGGATTTTTTATTGAATTTATCAGTCCTTTCTACCCGCGTTATTACTGCTAATTCATTGTTAATATTTGCGACATTTTTAATCAAGTCGATTGCCGCTGGTGGTTTGGAATTTCTTGCAAACAAAGTTCCTAATTAGTTTTAGTACTAAGTAAATTTGTTAAATCGGATTTCTCAGCAACATACTTGCTTGTATCTTCTTCTTCGTCTTGTTCAAACTGCAACACATCTTCTGGTTTCGCGAGAAGATCGAAAGCCCAACACTTGTCTGGATTGCGAAAAACTCCAAATGAAACATCAGCAGGGTTAAAATAATTCAATTGCCGTCCATGTAATTTCCCACTATACCCAAATACAGATTGACATGATTCGCGAACATCTTTTGACAGTGAGTTAATTATCGTTGACCATGATTCAAAATCAGCAGTTCCGTCATTTTTCGGTCCGGCCCCAGGGAAAAGCAATGTTGCATGATTATCTTCATCGTAATTTCCGGCCAAGATTGATAGCACAGAACCACTTGTGCCATGATACTCCCAAGGAATATTGAATAATTGCATAAAGGAACTCCATAGAGAATAGAATGTAAGAGGATGACTTTTGGGGAAAAATACCTTTCCTAATGCACTGCTCCACTCCGACACATATAATGCGCAACCGGCGAATAGTCCATGTTGATCATTCTCAGGGTCGATTGATTTCATGAGCACAACGACTAGAACCATTTGTACAAATATGCGACGGTAATTCTCATTTTGATCGAGAGTGTCGACGAACGTTTTTTGAAATTCCTCATATTCACGACGCATAACTGACCAATCTGCGACTGTCTGACGACTATCAAGAGTACCGGCTAAAGCACTATGTCGAACAAAAAACTGCTTTAATTCCTTCTTTGGAATATTCGTAAGAACACTGGTCACCTTCTTGAGTAGAGCATCGGCTGTAACGTTTTTTAATGCTGACATGTTGTGTATTAACTATATTACGTCAATCTTTTTATTAATCATGAAACGCATTTGAAAAGAAAAATTATTATACAAACAATAAAATGAAAGAAGACGTTGACCGAAAACGAGCAATGAAGTTAACATTGGTGGACGCAACACAACGAATTTTGAGTCCAGAAGAAGTTCGATCGATTCACAGTGCGGTGCTACAATCAGATATGTCGTCTGACGAGAAAGGTGTCGGTTTAACTATTGTTCAACGTATAAACAATGGTGTGGTATTGACATGGCCAGAAGCAAATGCATTAGCGCAGTCTATTGACAAAATATGGTTGGAAAAACCAGCAAAAATAATCGGAGAAGGATCACATGTAGACGGTGTTGATGTTTGTCGCCGGTGTGATTGTGATACGACAAAATCATGTCCTGAATGTTCTTCATGTCCATTCATGGTGGAACAAATCGGTGGTACTATAAGAAACTCATTGCATCGTCCACGTGTGTTAGTTGGAAATCCAAACCAGTAAATTTACTTACGACGCTCCTTTAATTTCTTTTCTTGTGCATGCAATTTCTCCTCATGTGATTTCAACTCTTCCTCGAGAGTCTTAATTGCAAATCGCGGCAAGCCTTTCTTTTTAGCATCTTTCAATTGTGCCTTCAATGTAGATATTTTCTTCTCATACCCTTTCTTCACAACGTCTTCCTTGATTGCTATAACCTTTTTACTATCATTTTCCATGATGGCAATTTTTGCTGCGGATTTGTCAGCTGGAACATCTGCTTTCGCGAGACGTACTGGTTTTGACGGTTCTTCATCACTGTCATTTCCAATCGTAGTATTATCAAGTAGTTGATCAATGACTTTCTTTTTCTTGCGTCTCGTTTCTTTTTTTGTTTCAACCACTTCTTCTTCCTCTTCCTCTTCTTCGACTTCGTAATTTTCCTCTTCTTCGACTTCGTAATTTTCCTCTTCTTCGACTTCGTAATTTTCCTCTTCTTCGACTTCATACGATTCACCTTCGTCTTCTATATATTTTGCAATTTTTTCTTCAGAATTACTAGAGGAACTACTACTGCTACTAAATGATTCCTCTGATGAAGAAGATGAGGCAATTTGTTCAGGGGGTATGTCTTGTGGTTTCTCGACAAAATGACGTTTGACCACATCATGAATCGGAACCAAATCCTGAATTGCACCGTGTATACTTTGTCGTATAATTTCCTCCGCTGCAAATGTATTTTTTTCACGCTGTCTTTCACTGATGCTTTTTCCATTTTCCATATGCATGTAAAGTTGTGGGTTAATACGCAATCCTCGAGCAGCACGTTTCAACAATGAGTGTACAATAGTAGTGTCGCTTGGCATGACAAAATTGAAATTTGCATGTGTTCTAGCATCGTCGCGGACACTCATCAGCAAACCAACTCGCAAAACAAGCAATTGACGTACAACAGGTCGTAAATCATCAATGGTCAGTGCATGTTTGTCTGTCCAATATGTCTTAATATGAGCCTCCACGTCTGTTTGAGACCACGAAGGAATGGCACGCAGAACATTCTCAAAAGTCTGAACAATGGTGTTTTCAAAATCCCCATTTTGTGTTCCTTGTCGAACGGCCATTTCATAGGAACTTTTGTACAGTTCATAAAATTGCTCATTCAAAAACTCAGGTAAAAGTTGCTTCAGTTCGCTCATATATCCATCGAATTGAAGTTGCATGTCATTTGTCGACGCCATTCGTTTCTTCTCATGATGTTTTGACTTTGCCATTTTTGTTTATTATGTAAAGTATTTATTATGTGTGTGAAACGCGCGCACCAAAAAAGTTTTCACGAGAAACTATGAAATATAAAAATTCGTCTTCTTCATTTTTGTGTCGTCGATAGACTTCGATCATTGTCATATGAGATGGAATGACTGTGTGTTTTTCTGTTAGTAAAAATAAAGCGTCGTATGGATTAAAGTCACGAATACTATTTCGAACTTCACGGATGAAATGAACCATTGTATAGTCTTCGGTAGTAAGAAATTTTTCGCGAGTTAAGATAATACTTTTATTTTGACTGGCAAGTATTATTGGTATTTTTTTTGGATACGTTTCATGTAATTTACTACGTAATCTCTTCCTTTGCGATAAACTGTTTTCATTTTTAAATATGAAAATACTCTCGTCGTTTTCTTTTTTGACAAATGATGAAGTGGTTAGTGACGAATTAAGATTAATATTAGCATATCCATCATACTCGGAAATCGTCATTTTTTCATCATTTCCCTGCCAATAATTAAGAGCCTTTATATAACTGTTGTACATTTACTTTTCCAATAATATTATTTCTTTTCTTTAAACTGGTGCTAGCCATGGACTGCCATTTGCTCGAAGCTGCAACCGTTTCATTGTTCCATCCGAATATGACACCAAACGACCAACACTGTTTGGATTTGCATTATATAAAGCCCTTGCGCTAGGTCTATAACTGCCACTTTTTGTTTTCTTGATCCAACTTGTTGCTTTAACCGCCCCCGGTCCGTAATACGTTTTCTTTTTTTTTAGCGGACACACTCCACCTGGACATTTTTGTTTACGGGCTACTGGCTTCTTTTTTGGTTTCACGGTACGTTTCACGGGACGTTTCACGGTACGTTTCACGGGACGTTTCACGGTACGTTTCACGGGACGTTTCGCGGCAGTCTTCTTTTTTGGTTTCTTTACGGGACGTTTCGCGGCAGTCTTCTTTTTTGCAGCGGGTCGTTTTCGTTTTACGGCTGGACGTTTTCTCATGGCTGGCATTTTGTTTTAGTTTTACATTTTGAGTAAGATTTTTTTTAAAACATATATATAAAAACAATGTCGGAATACAGCACGCCAAAGACTATAAGTGTCCGTGACGAGGAAGGATTTGATGGAGTTCGTACACAACTTGCGAACAATGCTGTCACAGGGCATTTTCATGGAATGCGTCCGTCACAAGAATATATTGAAAACACCATTTCTCCTACTGACTTTTCAGTAACTGGTCAAACATTTACACCAGGGGGAATTGGTACTATGCCAAAAGACAGTGAGAAACAAAAAAAACTCTATGATGAAGCGCAAGAACTACAGCAGCGTTCTACAAGTAGGTCATATGCATCTGCGCCAGTGTATCCAGGCCAAGCACGACCTGGGGAGCTTCGTCGTGAGGTAAATCCAAAAAATAATAAGGATTTTGCACTTGTTGGTCGAAATATTGGTCCACATGCAACCGCCAATGCAGTCGGTGGTTATGTTGGACGTGATCGAGTACGTGAAGATGTTACAGAAAAGTTTACTCAACGAACACATGATGACTTTAACGAGTATTACAATCCAGATGGACCGTCGAGACAAACCGCTGGAAATGCAGGTGTGTATTCGTTGTTTGATCAAAATCGCATGGAAGCGCGTGATTTATTGTACAAGGACACACCTGGACGCTTTGCCGGCGCATACCGTCATGATATTCGACGACCAGATCATCCTCAAGAGCAACTATGGCATTCTGACGCCTATGGTGAAAAGCCTACATTAAAGTCAGAACCTGGAATGGTGCATCGTCAACGAGCGGAGGAAAACCCGAATCGTGAAGGATTGCGTGTACAATATGCAAACGTATACTCGTCCGACTGGAATTCAATGGAGAAGCTTATAACGCCGCGGAGAAAACAGCATACGGTTTTACAAGATGTTGATGTAACAATGATCCGTCCATGGTCAATCAACCCATATACACCTGTTCATAATGTTCGGTACAGTGGTCAAAATAATGTCGATTTGAATTCTCCTTAATCGTTTTGCCATCCAAGAACGACATAATCTTGTCCACTTGCCTCTCCGCAATTATTATGATACGAACAAAAATCATTAGAAATTTCAGTCGCTTCCTTAATGCCCCATCGAAGACGTGGATCAAAAACAAGTCGATGACGATATTCATCTCGTAGTTCACCTTCTCTCGGGGACTGTGCTTGCGACCAGTACAATGGACCTCCGTTTGACAGTTTTTTGACATAAAGCGATTGTATTTTTGGAAATCCATTAGGAAAGTCACGCTGACAATATCGCATTTCCTCGACAAAACGGCGACAAGGACAATTCATTTTACAAATATTCATAAAATTCAGTTGGTTAGTAAAAATGGACAGACCAAAACGCGATTGTTGTCCCCATGTTCCAGTAAAGGTGTTTAGTGAGTTTCTCATGAAATTACCAGCAATTCACACACCTCCAATACCACTTCCATCTCCAAAAACACCTCATTAAACAACGAATTAATGGAATTTCATAAATATTTTTCCAAAGATGAACTTCAACTTTCTCCGCGCGTTAAATTCTTTAATTATGTTTTCATCACTGTATGTTAAAAGTCTAATGGGTGTACTATTGTATTTATCTCTTGCAACACTGGCGCGTAGTGTATGTAACTGCGTTCAGTGTCACATTTCAACACATATCATTGGATCGCAAACGTGGTGTCGGTGTTGCTACAATGCGATGTCCGAATGCGCAAATGATTGTCCGAATTCAGTTTTTACCTATGATGGATGCTTACAGAACTTATTTGAAGATCGATGCCTAAACACTTATTTGCCTACACCTCAGCCAGTTGTGTTTGTTCCTTCACCGATGCCTCCTACTACATCACTATTGTTACCGCTGCAAATCAGACCTTGCAATTGTGTTGGCTGTCAGCACCTGCTCCGTCGTCATGGTGCCGTTGTTGTGCTCAAACGTTCAAAATCGCGTGCAATGATTCATCGACAACATTGGATGAAACGTGCAAGTTGTCCATTTTTACACAAAGCGGCTGTGAGGCGCAAAATTATTCCGACACATGTCTTTGAACAACTAAATAAAATGCGCAGTAACATATTGCCGGATTTTATAATTGATTTAATTTACAAGCATTATTTTCATATTTGTTTAAAGGATTTGCGAAAATGCATGTTTTTTTGTGAGGATGAATCATTTGTCTTCGCCCATGGAAAAATTATGTCCACTATGAATTCACGCGTTTTGAGTTATCCAGGGTTTCTTAACAACGAACGATACATTACAGCCTTTGCTGAACTTCCAGAGAAGTATTATTTTTCGTCGGGATACAATCATCCTTTTGCCTATCGAATCTTGCCAATGTAGGAGGTTTCCGTTTTGATGGTACGGTGTAAAATCGTGAATTGTTCCAAAAATCATCAATTTTCGAAAATTGACGTTTTACAGACTGACGTTGTTTTGCACGACAAAATCGAATAAACTTTAGAGTATCTCTGTCAATATCTTTATCCATAAAAACAAAAATGTCTAGCGCGTTTTCAACAAAACTTTGTAAAGTGTATGGAAAGGTTGTTTATAAATCTGGAGACGAAGAACATGCTATGACTTCGGGTGGTTTGATAGTAAGATTTTACGGTCATTACTACCGCGATAATAAAAATGCAATCAGACTAGAAACATTGACAAAAAAAGATGGTACGTTTGTATTTTATGTAGAGCCAAAAGAGTTGCGTATAGGAAAACAAACTGATTTACCGCCATTGGATGCGAACGGAAATGAATCTGATTACTTTTGTGTAGGAATATGTGACAAAATGAGCGTCGATCCTAGACGTGCAGTGATTTCAGTTATTACTGTAGCTGCTGTGGCATCTTCCGCTGGCACCAATTCAAGTAATGCAACGGCAATAGGAACTGGTGTAGCAACTGCAAGCGCTGTTTCCACAAAAAGTGTTTATGTATGGGAATATAATGTTGGAAATCTAGTAGTAGGACAGTCAAAATTTCAATGCTGTATTGTGTTATAACGTTTCCGTGGATATAAAGGAATTTCTTCGTTGAGCAATTGTCGATTCCTCCACGACGACGATTTTTCGCTATGGTATGCACAATGTAAAAATGAGTATTTGACTGAAGCTCCAATTTCTTGTTGTTGCAATGAATCCATTAATGTTCGAACAATTTGTACTTTTTGACATCCGCATTCAAACTCTTCTAATACGTTTGTGGTAGTCATAATTTCAAAAATTAATTTAGGTTGGTTGGTGTAAAATGCAAAATACGTACGAGCAATACAATACTCTTTTTCACAATGACGTTGTTCGGCCAAAACCAATCTCACCTCTACTCTACGAAAGACCTTCTGTTATAGAATTCCAAAAATTAGAACCACCATCACGTCAAGTTGATAATATTCCAAGCGCTATTTACGTTTTTTACTCATGTGTATCGTCTCTAGTGTGTTTTGCTCGTTTATTATTGTGTCAATGAATTTCCGTAATTCAATGGCCATGAAATCCGCCCCTATTTGACGATTTCTATGCCCAGCTATATACGCATCGTACACCACATGACGTGTATGAAACCCAATTAAGGTGGCTCCATTGTCTAATGGGATTTTAAAGTCTATCTTTACGCGAAAAGGACGTTGTGTCGTTCGCTCTGGCCATACCATGTCTGTGTATGTTTCTATACATCCTACCCAACGGCCTGCTGATAAACACTGAAAAATATAACATGTAAATGAGCGATATATAAAGCAATGATAATTTAAAACTTTGCTTTTTTGTATTTTTTCGTAAGCACCAATGACTACATCCTCAATACGACGTTCAAAATCCATAATCGGTTAGTAAGAAATTATTTTCACAACACATGCTAAAAATGTCCTCAGAAGAAATACCTCCTAAATTTGCAAATTATATACCAGCCACAGCATATAAACCAAATGGAGATTTGCAAAAGATACAAATGCCAGTTGAAGCGTTTGTTAGGGTTTTTACTAAATCACTTTTTGACAGAGCACCTGAATATAAAATTGTGACTTTGGTTTGGGACAACAAATTTCATAGTATCAAGATATCTGGAACTCGTTTATACGGCACAATGGTATATGACGCGCAAAAAAACATTTATGTAGAAAACACAGATCGTCTCTTGGGTCACAAGGAAATGGCAGTGGACTTTATATGGCCTATTCCTCTTGAGAAAGAAGAAGAAAAGAAACAAAAAGTACAACTCAAGGGGATTGCATGTGACCAGTGTACTGTGGGAAAACGTAAATGCGACATCAACCTTCCATCATGTGAACGATGTGTAATGACTGGAAAAACATGTACACGTTCGCGAATGAAAATACAAAAAATACAAGATTATCTCAGTGGAGAGAATAAAAGTTCGAAAAAACAAAAATGTGGTGATCGCGTTGCAGAACTAAAGCGAAAGGAGTATACACCTGAACTTTCAAAAGAGCGTAAGAAAGCATGTGATTCATCTGATTGCCGATGGTCCGTTTATAATAATTGGACAGTGGATAAATCGGATAAACTAGTGAATAGAAAAAGTGCAAAATGTGTGAAGAACACGCAGCGCGAACATACAGAGCAATTCAAACATCATTGTTTAAACAAGGCACATCCATTGAAGAAATCAGCGTACAATGCGACTTCAAAAAAGCAACGAGAGGAGGCGTGCAATGCTAGAACATATTCATGGCAACATGGAGGTCTTATACAACGTTGTGCATGGAGAGACTATCCGCTCACATTCGATAACAAAACAAATGGAAGATGTGTAGTGTTAACGCCCCGTGTTGCGTACTCAATGAACGTTCCATATCCATATGTCACAGAAGAGCCGGCAGAGCAAAAAAAGAAAAGGATGGATGACGAAGCAGTGCAAAAAGCGGAATATACAAAACAAATAGAGGAATTTGACAGTTTTCTTAAGTCTTTATAAATCTGTAATTGTATTAGTTCCATCATCATCATAATTAACTCCAGTATTTGATGTAAAACAATTCATTTTCACAATATTTGACGTTGCACCCTCTGTAATGTGACAACCTTTTCCATCGTTACTTACACATCGATTCGACCCAATGATGCAGGTATTTGCGCTCACGACTAAACCATTGCCACTGTTGGATGATGACAAGTTCGCGTTCACAATACAATCATCGGCTCCTGACAAAATATTAATTCCATCCAATGTATTTCCGTGGAGCTGATTGTTTGTCACATTAGCCAGACCGGCCGTTACTCTTACACCGTCGCCGCCGTTATCGCACACATGATTTCCATTGACAACATTCTTCACTCCTGCTAGTATGCCATGTGATCCGTTCGATTCAACTGTGCAATCGGTAATTGCCGACCATTCACCATTCGATACATCAATTCCGTTATCTCCGTTGAATGAGCATACTGTGGAATCGATAATAATACCATGTGATTCAGCGCCAGAAACTGAAATACCATCACTCGTATTGTAATTAACTGTAGAACCGTTCAACATAATCTTATCACTACCATCTCGAATTAGCAACCCAATACCGTTATTTTGAGAAACCATTGTATTGCTAATGGAAATGTCACCACTGTTGTTACATATATCCAAGCCTACGCCGTTTGTGTTGTAAATGTTTGCCGTTGCAATCGACACTGTTCTCGAATTGTCAATACGCAGACCAAACGATGAATTATATGATATGTTACAAAACGTAAAGCCATTTGCTATTGCGTCGATTAACTCCACACCTGCCGCATTCGCAACTACTCCAACATAGTGAAAGACACAACTCTTCACTGCACGCACATAAATTGCTGTTGTACTGCTTCCTCGAACAATAAAGTTGCTAAGAAACACCGCTGTTTTGATCTTCTGCGCAATGTACGTATTGTTCGTGAGAGTTTGCCCGCGATATGGAGCAAGTAATGTCAATTGTGTATCACTTTGCACCGACAATACATCATAAAACGTGTTTCCTAGTGAAATTGACGATCCAGCAACAAGAGAGGTAAATGACGTGCCAACACCAGTAACCGTTGTCGTTCCGTTAGTAATTGATATTGTACCCGCCGTTTGTTTCACACCACCCGACCCATCAATTCGAATTCCTTTTGCTCCAACAAATGCGATTCCTACTGAACTTACTGTTTCGCCAACCAACGTTCCATTCTCTGGCATGATAATATCGGATGTTTCTACATAGAGACCTCGTCGAACAAATACCGTCACTGCACCTGAAGCAAACGCAGCCGCAATAGACGTGAATGCCCCGCTCCCATCAGTTGCCACCACCGCGTCTGCATAATTCTGGATGGATCCGCGAAAAATAGGTCGAGGTACATGTGCGGCAATAACACCATTCAATGTGGTAATTTCACCTTCTGACAATGACGCGCTAAAGTATATTGTCACAGTGTCACCAAATTGATTGATTGCCGTGCAATTCGGCGCGATTCCGGCCACTGCATTAATTTCCTGATTCAATTGTGCAGTCGCAGGATTTATAGAATTAAATGAGCTTGCAACACTATAATCATATGAGGCCATTTGGTTTTGTTTACTTTTATTATATTTTCGACACTATACAAGACGCACCAAAATCAAACTGCGCTGGTATACTGACAATGTTCCCGACGTAGTGTTGACGCGAATATCAATTGCCTGACCACCTGGCACTGCAACTATAGTTTGAGTATGTGCGGAAATCTGACCGTTATTACCTACTTTGCCGTACGATCTTACTGTATCTGCCACTGCCACACCGTTGACGTAAATAGTGTACGTATAAATCGCTGTACCGGTTGAACAAGAGGTGGCGGCTGAAAACATTACTAAATACGTCCCCGCCGCTGGAGTGGATGTCATTCCCGTAAGTATTGTATCTGTCAACGAAGTCGTAGTGAACGTTACAGTGCCCGTCACATACGTATTTGGTATACTTCCCGACGTTGACGGTGTAGACCATTGTGCAACAGTTCCGGATGTTGCAGTGAGAACCTGACCTGCAGTTGGAGCCGTCGCCGCATTGACTGTGACGGTTGTCGTTGCGGAGAATAGCGCGCTTGCAGTAATATTGTTTGTAGTAGAAGTCATTGTTTTGTTTGTTAACGTTTGTGTATCAGTAGTTCCGACAACATCACCAGTTGGAGCACCACTTAACGAGCCAATGAGTATGTTTGCCGGTGCTACGTCAACATCAATCTCATTATTTCCGCTGTCGTCCGTGATGGTGATTTTGTTCGACCCAGCATTGACGTTGCGAAATTCCAAATTCACACCGGTTTTCTGCTTAAACACACCAACACCACCAACACCGACGTTTGAAGCTGTATTCGCTTCCCCAAGTGTACTCACTGTTTGCCAAGTTGCTGAAGTGCTGGACGTGGCTACTAGAAATTGTCCAGTTGTTGGTGCAGTAGAAGCACTCAGGTCGACAATCGTTGTGGCGGAATGAAGCGATTTAGCGGCGACGTCATTAGTTGTAGAAGTAAGAGTCTTATTTGTTAATGTTTGTGTGTCAGTCGTTCCCACTACAGCACCAGTCGGAGCACCACTTAATGAACCAATAAGGATATTTGCAGGAGCCACATCAACATCAATCTCGTTGTTTGGTGTGTCATTAGTGATGGTAATTTTGTTTGATCCAGCATTCACGTTGCGAAATTCCAAATTCACACCAGTTTTCTGCTTAAATACACCGACT
>Ga0255189_1000007_pt1 | contig 99415 bp, 90 predicted proteins | sample Miss_Cont_RepC_8_FD_183620 | JGI IMG/M metagenome (GOLD analysis project Ga0255189, IMG submission 183620) | Freshwater microbial communities from Mississippi River, Louisiana, United States - Miss_Cont_RepC_8h | ecosystem: Environmental > Aquatic > Freshwater > River | place: USA: Louisiana...
TGATTGATTACACGAGCCGTTGCTAAACATAGCAAGAGACGAGACTGTCTGATCGCCTCGGATTGCTCGACATTGAGAATCGGTGAATCATTATAAAAAACACTAAAGGCTTTAGAAATCGTTAACAGTTGTCTCGCAAGGGACGTAGGAGAAAGACTAATTGCAGAAGCTTTGAGTGCGGGCTCTAATCCATTTAATTCGAAAATCAAATGCTGAGCAGAAGCATGGTCTAGTCCCTGGAGCGACTTGGGTAGTTCAATAGATTCAAAGTGGAGTCGGCCAAAGTCCTCAGAACGGGGTTCTGCCCATTGAGACCAAGACCCTCCGGCCCGTCGAAAGATGGAACAAATTCGAGCATGGGCATACTGAACATAGGGACCCGTATCTCCTTCAAAGGCTAGGACTTTATTCCAATCGAAAGTAATCGAAGTATTGCGATCATTAAACGCATTAATAAAAATAACTGCGCCCGTTCCAAGCATTTCAGACGTTGCTGCTTGATTACTAAGTTCAGGATTTTTAGCACTAATAATTTTTTGAATACGATCTCGGGCTTCGTTAAGAACATCTTCAAGGAAGATCACATTTCCTTTTCGAGTACTCATCTTCCCTTCGGGTAATTTAATAAGACCAAAGGGAACATGAGTTTGCTTATTTTTAAACCAAGGATCAATCTTACTCAAAATTGCAAAGACTTGTTGGAAGTGAAAATTTTGCTCCGAGCCAGCAACATATAAACAGCGCTCATAGTTCCATTTACTTTTTCTAAAGAGTGCGGCAGCAAGATCTCGCGAGGCATAAATACTGGTCCCATCTCCTTTTTGAATTAGGCAGGGAATGTCAAAGCCCTCCTCGGACAAATCCACAACCTTGGAGCCGTTTTCGCCCTCCTTCAGCAGACCCTTGGAATCTAACGCGTTCAACACTCCGGGGATCTGATCTTCATAAAAAGCCTCGCCATATTCGAGGGAATCAAACGTAACGCCGAGTCGCTCATAGATTCGATTGAACTCAATGAGGGAAAGATCTCTGAATTTTTTCCAAAGGCGGCGAGCATCAGGATCTTGATTTTCTAGTTTTTTAAACCAGGCTCGAGCATCTTCACGAAGTGATACGTTTTTTTCTTCTTCGGCATGAAAACGAATATAAAGCTGTAAGAGTCGGTGGAGGGGAGTCGTGGATTCGGATGAGTACTCTGCTGCCCATGGAAAGTTCTTCTCTAACTCAGGATTACTATCTTTGGCCCATAATTCATAAGCCGCTAGTAAAGTACCAAATTGCGTGCCCCAATCGCCTAAATGATTGAGTCGAACGACTTCGTAACCCTCCTGGGCATAAATATTGGCCAGAGCATGGCCTAACATCGTACTTCGAACATGACCGATGGTGAATAACTTGGCGATATTGGGTGAACTGTATTCCACCAAGATCGTGGCATTCTTTTTTTCTTGGGGGGGAAGTGGATAATTTCCTAGAGTGCTTGCGAGTGTCTCTCTCGAGCGGACAGATTCAAGCAAACGAAGATTAACGTAGGGGCCAGTGGCCTCAATAGTGGCATCCTTAATTTTAATTTTTGACGCTAGTAAAGAGGCTAAGGATTGCGGGCTCATGCCTAGCGATTGTGATGCTTTAAAGCAGGGAAATGCAAGATCACCTTTTTGGTAATCCTTGGGGCGCTCTAAAGTAACTTCTTGAGACGGCAAAGCGAGCCTTAATTGCTCCGCAAATGCCTTCTTAAAACCTTGCACGCTGCCCCCTTGAGATGACTGTGGAGGTCAATCGCCTCCCTTTAGAATGCCCTATTTCCAATCTTTCTTGAAGTCCCTAGAGAGGTGGCTAATGCGAAATACTATTTATCAAGGCCTATTCATAGGTTACGATTAAATTTCGGTCTAAATACGTTAAAACCTTGCCTCTTGGAGTCCCCATGGCCAATATCAAATCTGCTGCTAAAAAAGCTCGTCGAGACGTTAAAGCCAGACTTCGTAATCGTGGATCGCGATCTTCGTTAAAAACCCAATTAAAGTCTTTCGATACCCTCATTCTCTCTGGTAATCGCGCCGAAGCCCTTAAACTTTTGCCGGCTATTTTTGGCTTAGTAGATCGGGCTCAGAAAACAGGCTTAATTCACAAAAATGCTGCCAACCGAAAAAAGTCTCGTTTAAGCATTAAAGTCAAAAAACTTAAATAATTTAGTTACCAACCTAAAATATGAGCAAACATGAGAGGAGCAACAATGGTTGCATCACTCTCGATAATGTATTTGGGCGTCTTGGTTCCGAGTTTACCCCAAGTTATTTTTTCATTGGGTACAGCTCCTGAGTAGGATCCGAAGCTCGTCGTGCTATCACTAATTTGACAGAAGTAGCCCCATAACTTAGCTTTGATTTTTAAATCTTGGTGCAGCATGGGAACGACGCAGATTGGAAAATCGCCTGCAATACCTCCGCCAATCTGAAACATACCTAGGGTATGACGTCGTGTGGCTTCTTGGTAATACTGCGCAAGCCAAGTCATATATTGAATGCCAGTTTTAACAGTATGGACATTCTTGATTTCACCTCGGTAGACCGCGGCAGCATACATATTACCAAGCGTACTGTCTTCCCAACCTGGTACTACAATGGGAACATTTTTTTGTGCGGCGGCAAGCATCCACGAATTTTTAGGATTAATCTGATAATACTTTTTTAGAAGTCCCTTCTTGAGAACTTTCATGAAGAATTCATGAGGGAAATAGCTTTCACCGGCCTTATCGGCGGTAGTCCACTCTTTAAGCATCACTTTTTCTATCCGTCGCATGGCTTCGTCCTCAGGAATACAGGTATCTGTGACTCGATTCATATGCCGACGGTAAAGTTTTTCTTCATCAGCTGGGGTCAAATCACGATAATGAGGAACTCGTTCATAAAAGTCGTGGGCAACTAGATTAAAGACATCTTCTTCAAGATTTGCCCCTGTACAGACAATGAGATGGATCTTGTCTTGGCGAATCATTTCTGCCAAAGAAAGTCCAAGTTCAGCAGTACTCATGGCACCGGCAAGAGTCACCATCATCTTCCCATCTCGCTTCAAGAAATCGTTGTAGCCCTGAGCGGCATCAATGAGTGCTGCCGCATTAAAATGACGGAAGTGATGTTCGATGAACTTTCCAATTGGTCCCTTTTTACTCATAGGCAGATTCCTTTTCTCTCAACCCTAATAGACTAAGGCGTTCTTCCGTAATTATCTTCTAGACGCCTAATATCGCTCTCATCAAACGTACCAAAACTGATCTCAAGGATCCGAACCGCATGTGGATGGCCTTCGGGGCAGCTTAAACGATGGGTCGAGCCAATAGGAAGCCAAAGAGATTCCCCTATGCCAGGTCGATGATGTCGCCCGTCAATTTCGATCACGGCACCTTGATCGAGAGCGACCCACAATTCACCTCGGTGTTCGTGCTTCTGTAAACTAAGTTGATGTCCTGGATTGCAAGTAAGAATCTTGACTGTGCTTTTTTCATTCAAACTAAATTGATCGAAGCTTCCCCAGGGCTTATCGACATGCAAAGGTTTAGGTTGATCCATTAGAAAACCTCTCATTTCTGAAGTTAAAGTAAATCAGTTTGGCCTTGTTGTTTTAATTTTTCAACAATTTGCTTGACGGATTGCGCTTGATCTTTATGGCAAATGAGCAAGGCATTGCCGCTGTCGACAACAATCAGATCTCGGACACCCGCAACCGCAATCAAACGATCTGAACCAAAGACAGCGGTGTCGCGGCTATTTAAAAATAGAACTGTACCTTCAGATCCGTTCCCTTCATTATCTTTTTTCAAAAATGAGCTAGCGGCTTGCCACGAGCCCACATCTGACCATAGAAATTGAGCAACCACTACACAAACATTCTTTGATTTTTCAACAATTTGGATATCAATGGGTTCGGCTTCTATCTGTGAATACAAGGCTTTTAATCGACCGATATCGCTTCCATTGTTCTTCCATGCATCTAGCAAACTTAGGCCACGGGGAGCGTGCTCAATAAAAGCTGCGCGAAGCGTCTTGAAAGTCCAGACGAACATTCCGGCATTCCAAAGTTGATGAGGGTCCTTGAGATAATCGATCGCTTGATCTAGCTGGGGTTTTTCTTTGAATCTTTTTACTCGGGAAAGCCCTGTCGCTTTTTCGGCTTCAATATATCCATACCCGGTTTCAGGGTGGGTGGGATGAATACCAAAGACCACCATGTCTTGATGGGTTTCGGCATGCACAACTGCTGTTTGGATATCTTTTTGAAAAGCTGCGGTATCACCAATCCAATGATCCGCGCTCAGGACTACCATTGTTCCATCCGGAGTGCGAGATTCAAGTATCGTTAAAGCCAGGGCTAAGCAAGGGCCCGTATTGCGTCCTTCGGGCTCAACTAAGATATTACCTTTGGGAAGTTCCGGGAGATTCTTTTGGGTTTGGGATACAAGATCTTCAGTGGTAACAACGAGAATATGATCTATCGCTACTAGTCCATTAAGTCGGTTCACAGTTGTTCGGAGAAGACTTTCGGAGCCTACGATATTGATAAATTGCTTTGGGTTTTCATGGCGAGAGCGGGGCCAAAAACGTGTACCGCGACCACCTGCCATGATGACAACAAAAACGTTTGAGCCTAGAAGAGAAGACATAATATTATGCGAGTTATCTCGCCACCTTGGCCCTAGAAGAGACGGTAGCTTTTTTCTTGGGAGCAACTGCAACTTTTTTCTTAGCTGTAGTTTTCTTTCTTTTAATCACTCTTGTTTTACGACGCAAATCTTTTGGACTAGTTTTGATGGCTGGCAAAGGAGGCGGTTCGACGATCCCTCGGGGTACCGGAGGAAGATCTTTATAGTTAGAGGAACTGGTGACGGGATCCTGTCCCAAAAGAAGGGTCGCCGTGAGGCAGACAGCAAGGGAGACTAAGCTATTTTTGCTCATGCCTTAAAGATATCAAGATTAATAAAAGCCAAGAAGGATTGCTTCATAAGGGGGGTGTAGGGGGGCATCAAGGGCTCTATATTCCAAGATGTTAGACATTCAGACAGCCTAGAGTCCCTGGCTTTGTTTGGAGTAAACTGAGGCTCAACGCATATAAGTCAGGGAGTATAAATGTCTGATTCAGTTTCCCAAACCAAGCCTTTAGAGGATTGTCTTCGCCCCTTCCCGTCTTCTAAAAAAACTTACGTTGAGGGTCCTCGAGGTATACAAGTCCCTTTTCGAAAAATTACGCTCACGCCGACACGATCACACTCGGGAGAGCCAATAGCCAACGAAGCGTTCATGGTTTACGATACGAGCGGCCCCTACACAGATCCTTCACACATTATTGATGTTCAGAAAGGGCTTCCTGCGCTTCGTTCATCGTGGATTCTCGATCGACAAGACGTGGAGAGATTGGACCGTCCGTCGAGTATTTATCAACAATTAAGAAAGCGAGATTCCTCTCTTGATTCAATACGATTTCAAGCCATGGATAAACCTCTGAGAGCTCGGAGCGGTAAAAACGTCACTCAGATGCATTACGCACGACAGGGAGTGATTACTCCTGAAATGGAATTTGTCGCTTTGAGAGAAAATTTAGGGCGACCTCATGGACAAATCAAGGGATTGATCACGCCTGAATTTGTTAGAAAAGAAGTCGCTCGGGGACGAGCCATCATCCCTTCGAATATTAATCATCCTGAAAGCGAGCCCATGGTGATTGGTCGAAACTTTCTCGTAAAAATCAACGCCAATATCGGTAATTCAGCGGTTACATCCTCGATTGAAGAAGAGGTGGAAAAAATGGCTTGGGCAACACGTTGGGGTGCCGACACAGTTATGGATTTGAGTACAGGTAAAAATATTCACGAAACACGGGAGTGGATCCTTAGAAATTCTCCTGTTCCAATCGGAACCGTTCCTATTTATCAAGCCTTAGAAAAAGTAGAAGGTAGAGCCGAAGAACTCACTTGGGATATCTTTCGGGATACCCTGATTGAACAGGCGGAACAAGGGGTCGATTATTTTACGATCCATGCAGGAGTTCTTCTTCGCTATATCCCTATGACGGCTGATCGATTAACCGGTATTGTGAGTCGGGGGGGTTCGATCATGGCTAAGTGGTGTTTAGCACACCATCAAGAAAGTTTTCTTTACACCCATTTTGAAGATATATGCGAAATTATGAAAACTTACGATGTTGCTTTCTCCCTAGGGGATGGGCTCCGACCGGGAAGTGGAGCCGATGCTAACGACGATGCTCAATTTGCCGAATTGACGACGCTCGGTGAATTGACACAAGTCGCATGGAAACATGATTGCCAAGTGATGATTGAGGGTCCCGGTCATGTCCCAATGAATCTCATCAGAGAAAACATGGACCGACAACTTACCCTCTGCGAAGAGGCCCCCTTCTATACCTTGGGCCCCTTGACGACCGATATCGCTCCTGGGTATGACCATATCACTTCGGCGATTGGTGCCGCAATGATCGGATGGTACGGAACTTCTATGCTCTGCTACGTAACCCCCAAAGAACATTTAGGTCTCCCCAATAAGAAGGATGTCAAAGATGGAGTCATCACCTACAAGATCGCAGCGCACGCTGCAGATCTGGCGAAGGGACACCCCCTTGCTCGCTTGAGAGATGAGGCACTAAGCAAGGCTCGCTTCGAGTTTCGCTGGGAGGATCAATTTAATCTCTCTCTTGATCCCGATACAGCGAAAGAATTTCATGATGAAACCCTACCTGCCGAGGGAGCCAAATTAGCACACTTTTGCTCCATGTGTGGTCCTCATTTCTGTTCGATGAAAATCACGGAGGACGTTCGAAAATATGCACGAGAGAATGGATACTCTGAACAGGAAAGTATTGAAAAAGGATTTCAAGATAAATCTAAGGAATTCATCAAACAAGGAGCGGAAGTTTATCTTCCCGACTAACCTGTGAATGACTTAGAACAAGAATCGATTGATGATTTCTTTATCAGTGTTCGAGCCCATATTAAAAATGCCTCCGATCGAGAGCGAGCAATTCAAGTAATTGAAACGTGGCGAGCAGCATGGGTAGGAAAAAATAAAAGCATTACCGCTACACATTCAGGACATGGAAGTTTTTTACATTTCAATTTATTTCTAAGCAATCAATGGTGTCATGCTTTTGTTTTCAGATCCGTTCCTCGTCAAGGCATGAGCTTGCGGGGCCCGGATCCGGATCGTATGAGGCGATCTCATAAAATGAAAGCTAATCCCTTAGATCGCAAACCCCTGGATCAACTCTTTGAAGACTGGAGTCAGCATCCCGAGGGTCGCCCTGCCGGTAATGCCATCGAATTCTTTATTGATGAAACCCCGGACAGCGTATGGACAGCTTGCCTCCAAGCCGTTCGAGTCCGATTAGGCTAACCGCCTATTCGACTCATTTCCATTCGAGGTTGCTCGTTTTTATCCGCACGTAATTCCGAGTAACGATCTTCTCTTTCAGACCATTGTGACTTCAGTATTTGCGTTAGTAGATCGGCATCATAAGATTCTCTCAAGGCTCTTTTGAGATCGTGGCCTTTAGCGGAGAATAAACATGTATAGAAAATTCCATCGGCAGTCAATCGACCTCGATCACAGCCGCCACAGAAGGCCTCGCTAACGGAATTAATAAATCCTACTTTACCCAAGCCGTCTTCATAGATCCAATCTTGAGCAACATGATTTTTTTTCGGAGGAATGGGGACCAAATCCCAACGGCTTTTGAGTACTTCTAGGATTTCTCGACCCGATACCACTTGATCTTTAGACCATTGATTTGTGTGGCCCACATCCATAAACTCAATGAAGCGGAGATGAATTCCTTCGGTCCGTGCGAAGTGAGCCAATGGCAGTATTTCACCGTCATTCATACCGCGCTGAATTACCGCATTCACTTTAATACTTAGAAATCCAGTCTTTTGAGCGGCTCTAATGCCACTGAAAACCTTCTGGATCGATACCGATGTACCAGACATCTTCTGAAAAATAGAGGGGCTAAGGGTATCTAAGCTTATGGTGACTCGATCAAGACCTGCATCGTAAAGGGTCTCAGCATGTTCATCCAATAAGAGACCGTTGGTGGTGAGGGCAATTTCATCGATCCCAACTGACTTAATCTTTTTGACGAGCTCAGAGAGGTTAGGGCGCAAGAGGGGTTCACCACCGGTCAATCTGATCTTTCGAACACCCACCTGCATTGCGGATTGAACAACTTGTTGTATTTCATCAAAAGTTAAAATTTCATTGGATTTTAGGTAAGTATAATTCTTATTGAACACATCTGCAGGCATACAGTACGTACATCTCAAATTACAACGGTCAATTACGGATACCCTGAGTGCAGTAAGGGGTCGACCAATGCGATCCTGGATCATAAGGGTTCCTGAGAAGAATTGGATCGATACATAGTCGAACTTACTTTCCTATGGTTTGATAAGCCCAATTTCTATCAAACGCTGTATAAGAAAGTCATTAGCTCGGATGGGAGAATATTTTTTTAGCGCTCCCTCTTTGAGCAAAGAGGGTGGACAATCGAGTATCACTTCCGGCCTTGGATGTGCAAAAAAGGGCATAGAGTAGCGAACATCATCTGGTGATTTAGGATTTACCACGCGATGAGTCGTACTCGGAATAATTCCGTTTACATGGCGGCTCAGCATATCGCCCGCATCAACCACTATTTCTCCTTCTAATCCATCCACAGCATGCCAATGCCCCTCTCGATCCTGTAGCTCAAGGCCACTCTCTGTTGCAGCTGGAAGCAAGGTGATCAAATTGATATCTTCATGGGCTGAGGCTCGGACACCTCCTGGAATAAATCGGTCTTTAAGGGCAGGGTAATGGATCAGCCTCAAAATCGAATTACCTTGGACTACCATATCGGCTAAATGGCGGTGAGGAAGATCAAAATACAATTCTAGGGATTCTAATAACTGCTGCGAACATACTTCAAGATCACGATAAAGACTCCACAGGCTTTCTTTAAATCGAGGAGTTTCATGGGGCCAAAGATTTCTGAAATAGATGGAAGGATCAAACCCGTCGGGTGGATTTTCTTGTCCAACATGCCAAAATTCCTTTAGATCTGGAATGGGATTATCTTTGGCGTGCTCTTGTCCAAACGACGTGTAGCCTCTTGCCCCCCCTGAGCCCTGAACGATGTATTGATTTTTAGTAACCTCAGGAAGTACAAAAAAAGCCTTGATGTCCTGATAGGCATGATTAAGACGCTGAGGGGTAATGCTATGTCCCGAGACTTTAACAAATCCTGTATTTTTCAGGCTTTCACCGATTTGACGAGAAAAGGACTGCCTCTCGCTAGGACTTCCCTCTAGGAATTCCCTCAAATCGACTGTATGAACAACAAAACTCAAGAACTACTCCTTGCCCCTCTATGACGAGCAGACTACTGCTCGTCATTTTAGCGCTACCCCTTCCAGGAGTGGTGTTTATTTTATTTTTGCCTTTAAACCTAACTTTTCTCGAATTTGATTTTCAATTTCATCGGCCATTTCGGGATTATCGATAAATAATTTTCGAATATTATCGCTTCCCTGTCCTAGACGTGATTCTTTATAGCTGAACCACGATCCGCTCTTCTGAATGATTTCAAGTGTCGTTGCCAATTCAACTAATTCGCTAGGTCTTGAAATACCCTCGCCATACATAATGTCGAACGTAATAACTTTGAGAGGGGGAGCTACTTTATTTTTGACAACTTTTACTTTAGTTTTTTTACCAATGACGGAAGCATCTTCATCTTTTGCGGCAACAAGAGGGTCTGATGTATTACCCTTGATGCTCTGAACACTTCGAACATCTAAACGTACCGAAGCATAAAATTTCAACGCATTTCCCCCGGTTGTCGTTTCAGGATTACCAAACATAATGCCGATCTTCATACGAATTTGATTAATGAAAACAACGCAGGTATTGGTTTTGCTAATGGTTCCAGCCATTTTCCTCAGAGCTTGACTCATCAGGCGAGCCTGTAGGCCTACATGACTATCTCCCATTTCCCCATCAATTTCTGCTTTCGGTACAAGAGCAGCTACAGAATCAATAACAATGATATCTAGCGATCCTGATTTAACAAGTTGATCACAAATCTCGAGGGCCTGTTCTCCTGAATCAGGTTGACTAATGAAGAGATTCTCAACATCGACGCCCAACTTTTTTGCATAATCAGGATCCAGTGCGTGTTCTGCATCAATGTAGGCTGCTATACCACCTGCTTTTTGAGCTTCGGCAACCATATGTAGAGCCAAAGTGGTTTTACCGCTAGATTCTGGACCATAGACTTCAACAATACGGCCCTTGGGAATCCCGCCAACACCTAGAGCAGCGTCGAGAGCAATTGAGCCTGTAGAAATTATTTCTAGGCCCTCAGCCACGTTTTCACGTTCCCCTAATTTCATAATCGAACCCTTACCGTAGCTTTTTTCGATATCAGCTAAAGTTCGTGAGAGGGTCTTGATGCGTTCGTCGCGGTCAGTCGCAGCCATAAGTTATCTCCAAGTCAGGATTAATAGAATGACCCAAAAAGCGAAAAAAACAAGAAAAAGATTTGGGCGTCAATAAAATGATGTTAAGTGTAATTATTACAATTCTTATATTTTAAAAATATAACTATATTACCCTTTATGGACCTCTATTTAGGGGGGAGTTCAAGAACTAAGCCCATCGATTCACGAGAGAGCACACCAAAGACTTGTCGGAGTAAGGCCGGGGTAAGGACTTGGGCTGGCGATCCGCAGGCTATCAAATTTCCTTGATCGAGTAAAACAACTTGATCCATACAATGAGCAACTCTTAAGTCATGAAGTGAAATCAAGATAGTAGCACCTGCATTGGCCATCGCTCTTGCCTTCATCAGAATTTCTAACTGATGCCGAATATCAAGAGATGAAAGGGGTTCGTCCCAACATTGAATAGGAGCTTGAGTCACCATGGCGCGCGCTAATAAAGTGCGTTGCTTTTCCCCTGTACTAATTTGGGTAATCGGGCGATCAGCTAGACTTACTAAGTCCATGTCCTTTAAGTAAGGCTCTAGATTGTGACTATCCTCACCCCGAGCGAAACGACCCATACGAAGAACTTCCTGAACGGTGAAAGGAAATTGAAAATTAGGCTCTGGGCCAACCCAAGCCAATTGTTGAGCTCGCTGATAGACCGGAATATCATTGAGATTAAATCCGTTCCAGATGACCTCTCCGTCATAGGAGAGCAAGCCTGAAATCGCCTGGAGAAATGTGGATTTACCCGAGCCATTTGGTCCGATAATGGCGATTAGTGAGCCGGATTGAAAGGTCAAAGACATCGGATTTAAACGATGTACAACCTGGAGATCTTTTGTTTTGAGAACGGAACTCATACGGCACGCTTTTGGAGAAGCCAAAGAAAGAAAGGGCCCCCAATCAATGAAGTGATCACTCCAACCCGCAAACCTATATTCAATGTTCGGGATATCAGATCACATCCAAGAAGAAACGCTGCACCGCCGATGAGACAACAAGGAATCAGTCGTTTATGATCAGGGCCCAAAAGAAGTCTGAAAATATGGGGGATAATGAGACCCACAAAACCTATCACGCCCGCTACAGCCGTAGCTACGGCCGTCAGGAGAGTGGAAAGAATAATCATCTTCCAGCGAAATTGACGAACATTGACACCTAAACTTTGCGCTCCAGATTCACCTAAACTTAAAAGATTCATGGGTGAACCTAAGGACGTAATAAAAAAACCAAGAGCCACGGTGAGTGGCAAGCTCACCCATACGTGTTCCCATGTCCGATCTTCAAGACTACCCAAGAGCCAAAATAGTATTTGACCTGAGCGTTCAAATGAGGAAACAGAGAGCGATAAAACAAAGCTAGTGGCGGCTCCCAAAAGGGCATTGAGAGCAATTCCCGCTAGAAGCAATCTCTGAGTTCCAAGACCAATCTCTGAGAGCGATAGGACCAAGAATGTAGCCAAGAAAGCTCCGGCCATCGAAGCACCGGGGAGTCCCCACATTCCAAGCCAGTTAGAACCGTATCCAATATAGAGAACAGCCCCAAGAGCACCACCGCTCGAAACCCCAAGCAAGCCGGGAGAGGCTAGAGGATTTTTGAAATAGGCCTGCATCATTAAACCCGAAATTGAAAGGCTGGCGCCAACCGCCATTGCCACTAATGCTCGAGGAAGACGAATATTCCAAAGAATACTTTGCACCACCGGATCGGTACGTCTTAGCCCATCCCATAATTCTGGAAAAGATAGGTAGACTTCCCCCCAAATAATCGACGCAAAGAATAAGATGCTCAAAGCAAGGGTGATCAATCCTAGGATAAGTGGATATTTTTTCATCGGAATAACTCGGGATAAAGTTGTTGAGCCATCATCTCATAACCTCGGATTCGACGGTGCGTAACACTCGACAGAAGCGCCTCGGGAATCCAAACGACTCGCCCCATTTGGGTTGCTGGCAACATCCCAAAAGAAGGATGTTTTCTTAGGGTAGTTAATTTATCCCGAGCACCAGTGTCTGAAAGGACCAAATAATCGACGCTCCATCGCATCAAAGCCTCAGTAGGAGTCGGGCTGTGACCCCGTAGGCCGGCTTCTCCAGCTACATTGATTGCGCCTGCATGATCACATAAATCCTGAAAGGTAGTTTCGAGACCCGCGAGGTAATGATATGAAGAGGGGGCTATGACACGGCGAGGGATAACTCCTTGTAGGCGTTTTTGAAGAACAGAGACTCGGTCTTCGCATTGACGAATAAGAGACTCTGCAGCCTGAGCCCTACCCAGCGCCTTACCGAGTTTACGAATATTTCCATAAACATCTTCGAGCGTGTTGAAGCGATCAAAGACTAAAATGGGAATACCTGCTCTTTTAATTTGTTCCACTAGTTCAGGTCTTGAGTAATTCGTAAATAAGACTAGATCCGGTTTGTACTTGAGAATTTGCTCTGCACTTCCATCCTGAACTTGAGGAAATCTTTCTGCCGCAAGGACAACGTCCGAATAGGCCGGATTTCTCGATAAAAAGCTCAAGGCAGCAATTCGATGAGGCTGGCAAAGATCGACTAATAATTCATCCGTCCCCACGGTTTGCGACACAATTCTCTGAGGGAGTCCTTGAGACCAAAGTAAAGCGCTGCAAAAGAAGCTGAAAACTATAAGTCGCATTGAGGATTCCATCAAAAAAGATACTTTATGCCTAGGCTGACAATCGGTTCTTGGGCTGGAAAGCCATATAGTTGCTGAGCATTATTCGTAAAATCATATTTCCGAGAGAGCCAATCTTGGAGGGTGACCCTAGGCTGTAACAAATGCTGTCCCCGAAGAGTGACCTCTAGTGATGAACTCTTCAACCAAGACACCCCAAGACTTAAATCTTGAAAGGGGTGGCGATAAGCGCCTAACCTAGCTGGAAAACCACCAAAATTATCGTAATGGCTTCCAGAATAGCTCCATTGAAGATTGGCACGAACTTCTTTCCATTGTTGATCAACCCCAAGTGAAAGAATATTGAAGGGGCGTCGGATAGAAGCGCTGGTAACTAACTGCTGTACTTGGGGGACGTCGAGTTGACGAGCCTCTTGATTTCGATAAGATCCCCTCGCATTCCAACCATCGCCACGATAGGTCAAAATCATTTCAGCACTCTGAATTCTTAAGTTCTGTCCATTTGCGTAGTCAAAAGAATTAAGATCAAAGTAAACAAGATTACGATGGTGTAATCGAGATAATTTGAATTGAAGTTGATACCGATCCCAATAAGTTTCATAACCTAAATGAATGTAAGAGCCTTCTTCGGTTTCTAACTTTGTATAGCGAGTCGGATCATACCCGTAGCTGTTAGGATCTAGCATATTTTGGGCATGGTAGAGGCTGCTGGTTAGTGGAGCCAGGCTGAAGCCTGTGCCCAAAGAGATAAACCATTTCTCCTCTTGGCCTATCCATTGTTTTTTCGGAAGATAGGTTACCCCCAAACGCCATGTATGGGATCGAGACGTCAAGGGTTCAATACTAAATCCAGATGAAGCCGTTGTGAAGCGTTGCTTATCGTAATCTTCTCGAAAGGTAACAAGAAAACGAAAGATTTCGGAAGCTTGCCAATGGGACTCAATGGAATTAGACAAGTGATGGGCAGAGCCTTGATCTATACCCAAAGGATAGGCAGGAGTCTGTGCTTGTTCTTCAAATAATTCCAGCCGGTACGCGAAGGATAAATTTGTTGACCATTGCCAACGAGCTTTCAGGCCACCTTCTGTTCTTCGACTTTCATACGGATCATACCCCGAGTTGTTATATTTGGGTTCTAATCGCGATTGGGATGAAGATCCAAAATGGAAGGAAAGGGGGATGGAATTTGGTAATTCTGTTTCATAGCGAAGACTCAATTGTTCATTACGAAGTTGGAAATTTCGATTTGCATCGTAATCTGACGAGGGCCGAGGGCTAGGGCCTAATTCGACTTTCACATAAGGGATAGGAACTCCCTGATAAAAGTTACGATAGTCCAGAAAGAAAGAGTGATTTTCTACGGCTTGACCCACCCCTAAGTGAGTACCAATGCTTCGATAGCTTCGAGCAGTCGGGGTAGAGAGGCTCTCTCGACTCGCATCAATAGAGCCTTGAAGCCAACCTTCTTTCCATTGCGTGTGCAATGAAGATCTTAAGTTTTGATAAGTTTGATTACCGAGCGAGACGTCAACACTATTTTTTTCATCTTTCAGGGAATTGTTATCTGTATAAAGCGCAACGACACCGCCCATGGCTCCTGATCCAACAAGGGTTGAGGCATTACTTTCAATAATTTCTATACGCTTGATCCCGACGAGAGAAATGCTATTAGGATTCACCGCTCCTAGCCCTGCGGCATCATTGATACGAATACCATTCAATAAAACAGTGACATCCTCAGGCCGGCTTCCTCCAATACGCAAGGTCGCTGCAGAGCCAGGTCCGCCCGTCGACAGAACCTGTCCGGGGACTGTTGAGGCTAATAAATCCCCGAGCGTCTTGGCCCCATATCGTTCAATATCTACCTGAGTGAGGACACGGATATGGTTAGGTGTTTTTCTGAGGTCAACCTGACCAAATTCGGCCATTACGGATACAACGGCCGAGGGACTCCTCTTGATCTCAGATTCAAGCAAGGCAGATTCTTGCCCACCAAGAGATAGGGTTACCATTAAAAAGATAGAAAAGGATATGAATTTCACTTCATGCCTCCGCATGAGGCCAAGGATTTGAGTTGGAACTAAATTCCAATGACGCAAGCCCCCCGGCTAGGTTTCATGATGTTTACGACCGGTCTCCGGACTTACACACGACGGGAAATACACTCCCAACTTTGGTCTTCCCGAGTCAAACTCAGTGACCAAAATTTTTAAGTCTCATGAGCATACTAATCATGGTGCTTACCGTTGCGGGGCAGTGCTGGATTTTAACCAGCTTCCCGACATCGAAAACGTTATTGAACTGTCAGTTCTTTACCTTGAGGGCCTGACTTATAAAAAGCAAGTTTATTTTTGAGAAAGCTCTAAATAGTTCCTAAGAGCCTGGGTGGCTAATCCTCGGTGACTCACGAGATTTTTGTCTAAGTCTTCCATTTCTCCAAAGGTTTTCTCTGAGGGATAGGGTTGAAAGATGGGATCGTATCCAAAACCTTTACAGCCCCTAGGGGTCCTAGCGAGAGAGCCTTCGGCGACCCCTGAAAATATTTTTATCCCCTGATTGGGTTGCCACCAAGCCAGTACACAGACATAGCGAGCTGATCTGGGATCGTAGGGATTAAGTAAAGTTAAGAGTTTGATATTTCTTTCTTGAGCACTGAGGCCAGGTCCGAAATGGGCTGTCAAAACACCGGGGCCACCCCAGAGAGCATCCACACACAACCCTGAATCATCGGAAAGAATTCCATCCACCAATAGAGCTGACTGTTGTTCATACCAAGATCGTGCGGCCTCTAGTTTTTGTCGTGCATTCTCTTCAAAAAAAGTCCCCGTTTCGGGTAATTCACTCACTGTGGCCGGTAGGGTAAACCAATGAACCTCAGGGAGGAGGGTCTCAAATTCTCTGAGTTTTCCGCTATTACGAGAAGCCAGTAAAATTCGAATCATCCCAAAACCTCATGGAACCAATGCTGTGCTCTCTCAGGCAGAATGTCACCTCGAAATATCATTCGACCATCTTTGAATATGGTGATGGCTACATCCCCCTCTTTTCCCTGAATGAAAAGTGGGGTCCGTTTCCAGTCCGAATCTTTTCTGTATTTAAGTCGATTGGATAGGGAAATAAGATCCAGATCTCGAGCTGGATTGACTCTCAACTGAACCCCAGGGGTTCCACATAGAGCACTTGTTTTTATTTGCCAGGGGGTATCAAGAAATTCGGTGATCCCTTCGAGACAGAATCGACATCGATCCGTTGGGGCATGAATAAATTGACGCTCATTACTCCACTGATCGAGACGAATGAGGTCAGGCTGAGGCGGCTCATCCACAACGAATTTAAGAATCTCAGTAGCCGCCCAGGATCCTACAAGACCGGTGACGGGCCCCAAAACACCTGCGGTATCGCAAGTATCAATGTCGGCCTGCTCAGGAGGTTGTTCCATTAGGCAGCGAAAACAAGGAGTCGCAGGGGGATGAATCGGCCAGACCATTCCCTCACTTCCCACCGCTCCGCTATAGACCCAAGGAATACGATGGCGAATACTGACATCATTCATAAGAAATCGGGCATCAAAGTTATCCGAGCCATCACCGATGACATCAGCATGGCTCAAAAGTTTTTCCGCATTATCGGGGACAAGATCAACAACGTGGGCATAAATTTTAATGGAAGAATTAATAGATCGAAGTTTTTTTTCGGCGGCGAGAGCTTTGGGTTGGCCTATATCGGATTCGTCATAGAGAAGTTGGCGTTGGAGATTACTTATCTCCACAAAATCTCGATCAATAAGGTGTAAAGTTCCAATACCTGCGCGTGCAAGCCATTGAGCTAATACGGACCCCGTAGCTCCAAGACCTACAATTGCCACGCTGGCATGGGCGATCTTAAGTTGACTAGCCTCCCCGAGAAACAGAGACTGCTTGGCGTAACGGCTCATAGATTAAGAGTATGAGGATTTAAACGGTAAGGGGGTAATAAAAAACGACGCCTAAAGGCGTCGTTTTTTATTAGGTAAGCCAAAAGCCTAGTTATCTTTTTTTTGTGTATCTCTTGCTTTCTCGAATTCTTTTTGGAGTCGTTCACCATCTGAAATAGCAAATTTATATACGTATTCAAAGCGATCAGATCCTTTCGTGAGTCCAATAATCACTTCATAAAGGCCTTCGGCGTTAGCCGTAAAGGGAGAAGCGATGACATTAAAAGTGCCTTCTGTGGCCCCCTCGGGTATCTGAACATCCGAATCTTTGATGACATCTTTGCGATCTCCATTTGGAGAAGCGATGGAGAAGCTAAATTTAAATTGTCCGTCCATCTTTGAGAATTTGGTATAAAAACAGACCTTGGGTAGATCGAAGGGAACCTTAGGAACTACGATGTGATGATCATAAAGACCCATGAGAGAGGTTTTACCGCCCATTTCAGCACGAATGTCATCGCATAAGATGGTGAATTCATGCTTGGGTGCATTGGTTTGATTTTCGGCCATAAACAACTCCATAAAAGATCAAGGAAAAGATTACTTTAGGGTAGTTCACTAGTTTAACCTTTAAGAGTGAGGTTACCAAGTTTGAATTTAAGTTCACCAAAAAGGGCTCTATAAATGCGACTTCGAACACTCGGCTTATCTCTGCTGATCAACCTATTTTCCCTTCAAGGTCAGGAGATTCAAATTCAAATTTTAAGCACCACGGATATGCACGGGCGTATTTTGCCTTCCGATACCTATTCACTACTTCCAGTGAATCAGGGTTGGGCTAAGATTGCTACGCTCATCAAAGAAGAGCGAGCTAAGAATCCAAATACCCTGCTTTTAGATGCGGGAGACACCATTCAGGGAGACCCGGTTAATTATGTAAGAACTTTTGTTAGTCCAATGCTTCCTGAGCCCTCTATCGACATCATGAATGCTTTGGGATACCAGGCAATGGCAATAGGGAACCACGAATACAATTTTGGTCTTTCGAATTTAAGGCAGGTCCAAAAACAAGCCAAATTTCCCTTTCTTTCAGCGAATACCTTAGTAGAAAAGACCGGTCGTCCTGCTTTCGATAGTTACCGTCTATTTTTGTTAGGAAATCTTAAGATCGCAGTTGTGGGATTCACAACTCCTTGGGTTCCCAAATGGGATGATCCGAGTAAATATCAAGGGATTAAGTTCGAAGATATTGTCCAAACTGCAAAGATTCTAATTCCAAAAATCAGAACTCAAGATAAACCGGATCTCCTCATTGTTTTATTGCATTCGGGTCTAGGCGAAAGTCCTGGAAATGTGGGAGATGAGAATGTCGTGCTTCGCTTAATTGATCAAGTTTCCGGCATCGATGGCATCGTCAGTGGCCATACCCATCAGCCTATTGCTCAACGTTATAAAAATATTCCTATTATTCAGGCATCGGCGCATGGGAAAGCCCTCGCTAAAATTTCATTTAGTATGAATCGCTTGTCTGGAAAGTGGTCAATCGTCCGAAGCGTTCCAACCCTACTCACTCCCACTGATGAAACCCCACTCGATTCTCAGGTCTTAGCCCTTACCGAGAAGATTCGTGAAGAAACGGAGCGGTATCTCAATACGCCTGCTACTAATCTGATGACGGCTTTGGATTCCCGATGGTCACGTATGGAACCCTCTCCCATCATAGATCTCATTCATCATGTTCAATTAAAAGCAACCGGGGCAGAATTAAGTGCTGCCTCATGTGTATACCCTAAAATTTATATTCCCAAAGGCCCCACCAGTATTCGACAATTTTATGCCATTAACACCTACGAAGATAATATCGTCACCCTCAAACTCACTGGCGCTCAAGTAAAACTTTGGCTAGAGCATTCGGCTTCGGCTTATCGATTTAGTTACGAGCCCAATCTTTTTAAAGATGAAGTCCCTTTTTATAATATTGATTTTATGGCAGGCGTTAGCTACACCATGGACCTTACTAGAGCCGAGGGGGATCGCATCCAGAGCCTTACTTATCAAGGGAGCCCGATTGATACTCAGCGGATCTTTACAGTAGCAGTAACCACGTATCGAGCCTATGGGGGAGGCGGTTTTACCGAGGCTGTTAAATTCAAAGGGACGCCTATTTTTACATCGAGCCAGTCCAAGCGAAATTTACTTCTAAAGTATGTCCTTGAGCGTCCCAATTTGACGATCCCTTCGATTAGCTCATGGAGAATTATTCCTATGATTGATCGAGGTCGCTTGTTAGCCAAATAACTGGGTCTTAAATTTAAAAATTCGATCTGCGATGCGGTCGGGGGTGAGGCCGACTTCTTGAGCGAGTATTTTGGGGTCTCCGTGCTCAATGACTTGATCTGGTACACCAAGCCTCAAGGACGGTTTCTGTATACCTTCGAGAGACATTAATTCCAAAATAGCCGAGCCGAAGCCTCCTTCAAGCGCTCCATCCTCCATGGTAATGACGGCACGAGAATGGTTCAGAGATTGAGTAATTAAAGGAACATCGAGAGGTTTGATAAATCGAGGATTAATCACGGAGCATTCAATTCCCTTCGCCGATAAAATTTCTGCCGCTGCAAGCGCGGGGGTCACTAGCGTACCGAGGGGAATAAGGCAAAAATCTGAACCTTCGCGTAAAAGTTCACCTTTACCCACGGGAAGCATCCTTAGCGTGGGGTCCAGGGGAACGCCAAAGCCGTTACCTCGGGGATACCTTAAGGAGACCGGTTGTCGAAGCTCGACCGCCGTGAAGAGCATGTGGCGCATTTCATTCTCATCCTTAGGCGCCATCGAAATCATATTCGGTAGACATCGCAAATAAGGGATGTCATAAAGACCGTGATGCGTAGGTCCATCTGCTCCGACGAGACCTGCACGATCCATAGCAAATACAACGGGAAGATTTTGAAGACAAACATCATGTACAACTTGGTCGTAGCCTCTTTGAAGAAAGGTGCTATAAATTGCACAAACAGGTTTGAAACCCTTTGTAGACATGCCCGCTGAAAAAGTAACCGCATGTTGTTCCGCAATCCCAACATCAAAGGTGCGGCCAGGAAATTTCGCTTGGAATAGATTCAGTCCTGTTCCATCGAGCATGGCTGCCGTCACGCCCACCACTTTATCGTCTCTTTCGGCTAAATAGATGAGAGCTTCAGCAAATACTTTGGTAAACGAGGGAGGAGAAACTGAAGTAGATTTATTAATTTCTCCCGCAATCGGATCAAAAGCCGTGACGCCATGCCACTTTAGCGGATCTTTCTGAGCTGGAGCATAGCCGTAACCCTTTTTTGTTTGAACATGAATAAGCACAGGGCCTTGTTTCATTTTTTCTTTGGCCTGAATTAATAGTTTCTGCGTGGCCACAACATCATTACCATTCACGGGACCCATGTAATTGAAGCCCAAGTCTTCGAAAAGTAATCCAGGAATAAAAATACGCTTAAGTGTTTCTTCGCTCCACTTTGCTAATTTTGCTACCCCTTTGCTGAGCGAATCTACCGGAATTGATTTAATTATCGACTCAATACGATCCCGCCAGCGCGCGTAATATTGACCTGAAATAAGTTGGTTCAAATAACCCTGCAGTGAGCCCACATTGGGATTAATGCTCATGTCGTTATCGTTGAGAATCACTAAAAAATTCTTCAGTTCTAGGTACCCGGCTTGATTAAGACCCTCAAAGGCCATACCAGCCGTCATGGACCCGTCCCCAATTACGGCCACAACTGCATGATCTTCGCCTGCTAAATCTCGGGCTTTAGCCATGCCAACACCGGCCGAAATAGAGGTACTCGCATGCCCAGCTCCAAAATGATCATAGATCGGGCTCTCGGATCGTCTTAAAAATCCAGATAAGCCTCCGTGTTGACGAAGGGTATGAAATTGCGACTTTCTACCCGTGAGAATTTTATGGGGATAAGCTTGATGTCCCACATCCCAGAGAACACGATCGGTGCGAAAGTCAAATTGATTGAATAAAGCAACGGTCAGCTCGACCGTTCCCAAATTAGAAGCGAAATGACCTCCGGTGACACTGATGGTATCAACTAAGAATTGACGAACGTCATTCGAGAGTTGCTCCAACTCAGGGGGATTAAGTTGTTGAATCGACTCAGGCTGGGATAGAGAGTCAAGTAAGGGATACGTTTTCACAATGCTCTCTTGGTTAAGTGGTGCGCCCACGCTCTTAGGGCTTGGGGATTAGGAAGCCCCTCGAGATGTTCCAGAGCATCTTGAGTAACTTGACCCAAGGCCGCTTCTGCTTTCTCGATACCCATAACAGATACGTAGGTTAGTTTACCTCTCTGCTGATCTTTCTGGGTACCCTTCCCTAGATGATGGGCGTTAGAAGTGGCATCTAAGAGATCATCTTTTATTTGAAAAGCAAGGCCTAGGGCCTCCCCAAAAGATCCTAATGAAGATATTTCTTGTGAAGAGGCCTCGGCAAAAATACCTCCGAGTTCGAGTGCAGTTCTCATTAATTTTCCCGTCTTAAGCTGATGAACTATCGGTAAGAGATGGGGATCGGATGCTTGATTTTCGCATTGCAAGTCGAGTGACTGACCACCAACCATCCCTAACCACCCAGCACCCCGTGCAAGACAGGAGCCTGCCATAGAATTTTTAGCTTCAGCCAGAATAGCAAAAGCTTCTGTCAGCAGTGCGTCACCCGCTAGAATTGCCTGCCCTTCTCCAAAGACTTTATGATTGGAGGGTTTTCCTCGTCGGAGATCGTCATTATCCATTGCGGGTAGATCATCGTGAATTAAAGAGTAAGTGTGAACATACTCCACCGCAATCGCACCGGGAAGAGCTGATTCCGCTGCATGGCCACAAGCTTCACACGCCAACAAACATAGCATGGGACGCACACGTTTCCCTCCGGCTTCTAAGCTGTATTTAATCGCCCCCTGCAGATTACTTAGTGAAGTGTGGATGGGGAGTTGCTGAAATCGCGCAACCAATTCTTTTTCTATGAGGGGTAAGAGACGGTTTTGATCTTGCGCAACTAAAAGTGCGAAGTCATTCATGTGGGATCAGAATCAAGAGGACTGGCTTCTAATTCGCCGTTCAGCGATTGTTTTAAAACATCTACTCGACGCTTGGCCTGTTCCAACTGAACCTGAAGATCTTTTGCTAAATTAACCCCTTTTTCAAATTCAACAAGGGATTGTTCAAGGGTTAATCCATCGGATTCAAGTTTTTGGACTACCGATTCAAGTTGTTGAAGCCCATCTTCAAAACTTTTAGGTTTACTTTCGGCCATAGAATCTCCAAGGGGATTTTAGTTTATACAATTCTATCGCTAATGGAGATGCTTAAAAGACCCGGGGTTTATCCATGCCCAAATGGGCCAGTGGAAGATTCAAAAAGTCAAACTAGCCTTTTTTAGATACAATCATACTCTTTCCGGTGTAGCTCAGTTGGTTAGAGCGCATGACTGTTAATCATGATGTCGGGGGTTCAAATCCCTCCACCGGAGCCACATTTGACAAGCCATCCGCACCATCCTCAGCGTATGGCTTTTGTCTTTTTGTTTAAAGCGCCCTGTGCCCACTTAAGAGTCTAGTAATATGATTGATAATGTTTCTATTCAGGAGTCTTTTGTTATGAAAAAAACGATGATATTGCTCTTAATGTTTGGTGCACTTACTGGTTGTGTGTCCGTGAAAGTGAATAACCCAGAATTAGTCAAGAATGCAGAGTTAAGCAAAAGGAATGTGACTTTCTATTCGAATGTTTGGGAAGTAGCTATTAACGAGGGGCGCACGGAAATTTTAGATACGGCATATGTAGACGATGCCATTCTTCATACGAGCCCTGCAGTGAAAGGGAAAGCCAACGTGAAGGCCTACTACGAAAACTTTGTCACCGGCTTTTCTGAAAGAAAGTTCATCGTCAAGGAGATATTTGCTGATGGAGATCGATTGGTCAAGTACTGGCAATTTAAAGGAAAGCATACGGGTGCATTCTTTGGAATTCCAGCTACTGGGAAAAATGTTGATGTCATTGGATGTACGATTGTCAAAATGAAGGGCGGTAAAATTTCTGAGGAACAAGATTTTATGGATAACCTAGTCTTTATGCAGCAACTAGGTGTCATTCGTCCCTAGTTTCTATTCAGAAACTTGGGTGTATCTGAGGAAAATTTGTCTCGAAGCCCTAATTTACTTAGCTCGCTCCATATAGGTTCGGTCTGCAGTATTGATTTTAATTCTTTCCCCCGTCTGGATATAGGGGGGGACACCAACCGTTAGGCCATTTTTACATTTAGCCGGCTTATAGGATCCTGTAGCATTCGCATTTTTCATGACGGGTTCTGTTTCTACAATCTCACTGACTAGAGTCGAGGGTAAATTCACCGACAAGGGAACTCCCTCATTGAATTCTAATTCCACCACCATATTGGATTCCAAGAGGCCGAGATCCTCGCCCATGATATCTTTATGAATTTCAATTTGCTCGTAGGTTTCATTATTCATGAAAACCAGGTTATCTCCATCGGCATAAAGAAATTCCATCTTATGCTGTTCTAAGTTCGCTCGCTCGACTTTATCCTGAGAGCCGAATCGGTTTTCTCGATTAATTCCATCCTTGAGTCTTTTCATCTTAACCACCACTCGGGCGGGGAGATTACCCGGAGTTTGATGCTCAACACTGATAACTCGACAGAGTTCTTTTTCAAAATTAATAATCATTCCACTGCGAACTTGGGTCGAAAGAATAAAGGGCATTAGGACTCCTAGGGATGGTGGGCATAACAGGGATCGAACCTGTGACTTCTACCGTGTGAAGGTAGCACTCTACCGCTGAGTTATATGCCCGGTATATGCTTGGCCGAATGGGTAGTTTAACACCCGAAAGAAACTCAAGGTTAATGATATTGCTCGATTGATAATTTAAGCGTCAAATGGAACGATGCAAAGCATCAACGAATCTCGGGGTTTCTTTTTCTTTTAATGCACAGATAGCAACCCGTATACCACGCTTAAGTGGAACTGAGTAAATATCCTGAGCCTCGAGTCTTTGGGAGAGTTCTTGAGGTTTATCGTGGGGCACCGTAATAAAAAAACCACCATCAAAATGAGAGTGGTCAATATGTTTTTCTGAAAGGAGTTTTGATAGCTGATCTGCACGATTTGTGAGCAGGGTTGACCAATGATGGTGCTCGGACTTCAATTTTTGGAGCAAACTTTTATCGCCATAGAGTTTTTTTACTAGAGACTGAGGCGCTCGGGGAGCATTGGAAAAGAGGCCTCGGCAACTTATCGATAAGGCGGTCTTCAATTGATCATCCGTTCGCCAAGGAAAAACCAATGCCCCGCAACGAGCACCGTATAGGGTTAAGGGCTTAGAAATCGAAAGCGCTGCGCCCAGGAGCGCTGGCGTTGAGGCACCCCACTCAGCGTAATCCTTTAATATATTTTGGATTGCTGAGGCGTCACGAGCAAATTCTAAATAGGCTAAATCTAATATGACCGAAACAGGGCCTTGTTGAGATAACCGATCAAACATGCTTAAGAGAGCTTGGCGATGAGCGGTCGTCAAATGTTGTCCCGTAGGATTATGACAAGGATCATTGAGCCAAAATAGAATACGCCCTTGTTGTTTCATGATGGATTCTAGTTTCGATTCAATGACTGCTAATGGGGTGTCATCTCCCATAAAGAGGTAAGGCACTTTTTCCAATTTGATCTTATTTTCAAAGGCCAAGGTTTCATACGGTGTCCAACAGGGAGCGAAGGTAACCACGCTCTGACCGGGTTCAAGTAAGTTGCGGAGGCTCACCACCAAGGCACCGGTAGCCCCAGGAGTTGCACAACCCAATACTGGCGTGGGAGACTCGGGCCAATAGCGATGGGTCATCGCTTCAATGTATTTCAGATCTCCCATGATGGGAGCGTAAGGATGAACCTCGAGGGGAGTTAAGGCCTTCCAAGTGTCGATCACCGTTTTCAAGGTGACCAATTGTCCATCATCATCTAATAGGGTGCCGATCGATAGGTTAATGACTGGATGGCCTTGGGCCTGACGAGATTGAGCTATCGTATTAATTCTAAAGATGGGGTCATCACCTTCAAGATTATGTCGAGAAGAAATTAGATGAGTATCCATTAAACTATTTTAAGTTGTAATTAGGGTGGAGACTTCATGATAATTCCTTTCCAAGGTATGGTTCCTAAGATTGGAAGTCGCGTCTTCGTGCCCGATAATGCCCTAATCTTGGGCGATGTAACTCTTGGCGAGGACGTAAGTATCTGGTTTAATTGTGTGATTCGCGGTGACGTGAATTGGATACAAATTGGCGACCGAACCAATATACAAGACATGTCTTGTATTCATGTCACGAACGCTAAACATCCAACACGCCTAGGATCGGACTGCAGCATTGCACACAATGTAATGCTGCACGGTTGTTCGCTGGGTAATGGAGTCTTGGTCGGCATGAGTTCAACCATTATGGATGGTGCGATTCTTGGCGAGGGGTGCCTTGTTGCCGCAGGGTCTTTAGTTAGAGAAGGATTCAAAGCTCCCCCTCACTCATTGATCGCTGGATGGCCCGCCGAAGTGAAGGGGCCTTTATCACAAGGGCAACAAGAATTAGTGGCGTCTATTCCGGCTCGTTATCTCCGCTATAAAGAGGCCTATTTCAAGGATGGGTGGCCGATGGCCCAAGCACCTGATCATCCTCAACCCCAGGGAGGTTTTGCTGAAGGCCATCCTTATCCTTAAGCATTTGATCCAATCTATTGTCTCGTATTATGCTAAGAGACGAAATGAAACCCACGGTCTTGAGTCATCTATATTCAGATTTATCACATCAGCTTTCATATCAATGTGCTTGATGATGTCGACATGAGGGTATCCATTTATGACATCATGCCCGGTGTCGGTAAGTCGACGGTAAAGTCGTTATGATAGGTCGATTAATTTTAAGGATTCATATTGATCCAATACTAGGATTGGGACACTTAAGTCGCGCCCTTGCTATTCATCAGGAGTGGAAAGCTCTTGGTGGACAGACCACCTTGGCTGTTTCAGGGGACGAGCGCGCTCGCCAAGTGGGTCGGGGGATAAATATTCTCCAGGTAGGCGATCTTCCCACTCAGGTGGTTGATTTGGGTGAAAATAGCCTGGCGCCCCTGGGGAAAGACATCCAAGGGGACGTCGTTCTTTTCGATCAATGGACGTCATCGAGGGATCAAATCAAAGAGGCTTTGCCTCGTAAAATTGCCCTGATGGAGGATGACGGGGACGCCTACGAAGAATCCGATCTTCTGTTCCAGCCCTATCTGGAGGGAATTGTTTGGCCTGATCATCCCCTTCGAGTGAAAGAAGGTATGAAATTAAAGCCTCATGAAGATATACGGGGCAAATGCCATGTCCTCTGTGGAGCTTCTTATATTGTGGCGAGCGCCGTTGCTCGAACCTTACGTCCCAAACGAGAACCCATTCAACCCCTGAATGCCCAAAAAATATTAGTAACTTTTGGAGGGAGTGATGCTGCAGGATTGGCTCAAAAAGCTTTCAATATTCTAAAAAATCTTCACCAAGAAGGGCGATGGAGAGGCGGCGCGGTAATCCTAGCGCCCCAAGGCATCCAGGGTGATTTATTTCCGGGTTGCACCGTGCATGCGTCCGTCACTCAACTTACCGAGAAGATACCTCAATACGATGTTCTATGGTGCGCCGGCGGTGTCACGCTTATTGATGCGCTTTGTCTCGGCGTCCCGGTCGTCGCTTGGGGACAAAATGAAAGACAAGTTCAGGGTTTAACAGAGTTGGGTCAACACGGCGCCTGTTTTGGCCTTGGCGAAGGTCCCTCTGCAGATTCTCGAACTGTTGAAGATGCTTTGGAACATTGGCTCGGACCGGAGGGTCAAGAAAGCCGTCAAGAACAGGTGGTAGCAGGAATGAGCCTAATTGATGGGCTTGGAGCTACCCGAGTGGCCAAGGAATTGTGGAAATTGGCTGAAAAATAGGGGGTTCTTGGGTAATTCGAGGTTGACCCGAGGGGTGGCTCGCGATAATCTACATTTTCTGCCCTTGTGGGACCTAGAAGGCTTGTTGGGGCACTTTGTTGACCGTTTTTGGAGCAATCCATGGGTACATTTTTCCCTAGTGCGAACGATATCAAACGCCAATGGTTTCTGGTGGATGCTTCTGGCGTTTCAGTGGGGCGAGTCAGTTCTATCGTCGCCGAACTTCTTGCTGGAAAACATAAACCTACCTGGACGCCCTTTTTAGATACAGGGGATCACGTAGTTGTCATCAATGCTGAAAAAGCCGTGTTCACGGGTAAAAAAGCAACTCAAAAAATCTATCGAACCACCACAACCCAACCGGGTTCCATGAAAGAAGTGAAGGCCGGAGTCCTAAGAGAAGCCCATCCTACTCGAGCTATCGAAAAAGCCGTTAAGGGGATGCTACCGAAGGGTCCTCTTGGAAACGCAATGTTAAAAAAATTAATCGTCTACGCAGGCACCGAACATCAACAAAAAGCTCAGAATCCCATTGCTTTCAGTTTAAAGAAATAAAGGGAGTATTTACATGGCCACTCGACATCACTACGGGACCGGACGACGCAAAACTGCTATTGCTCGTACCTTTTTGAAGCCCGGTAGTGGCCAAATTACCGTCAATGGTCGTGAATTAGATGATTACTTCCCTAATGCCGTTTTACGCATGATGGTTCAACAGCCATTTGTTCTCACAGAAAATGTTAATAAATGGGACATGATGATTACTGTGAAAGGTGGGGGTAGTGCCGCTCAGGCTGCTGCCATCCGCTTGGGTATCTCTCGTGCCCTTCTTCAATACAATGATCAACTTCGCACACTGCTCCGAGGAGCCATGTTGCTGACACGTGATCCACGTATGAAAGAAAGAAAAAAACCAGGACGCAAAGCTGCGCGTCGTCGGTTCCAATTCAGCAAACGCTAATCATTGGCTCTTTGATATTCTCCCGAGACTTTTCTTTGGGAGTCTAAAAATCGGATCCCGTATGGGATCGAATCGGGCACTCACGCCTATTATCCCTAGTTCCCCTTTGCGGGACTCACTGAGGAGGCCTCTATGGCTGCTATACAAATGAAAGAACTACTCGAAGCGGGTGTTCATTTCGGACATCAAACAAAACGCTGGAACCCTAAAATGAAGAAATACATCTTCGGGGCCCGCAATAGTATTTATATTATTGATCTCCAAAAAACTCTGCGTCTTTGGAATGCTGCATCAACCTTCATCACTAAAGCTGCGAGCCAAGGAAAGACTTTTATGTTTGTGGCCACGAAGCCTCAAGCTCAAGAAGTCGTAGCTGAACAAGCTGCAAGATGCGGCGCATTCTATGTCAATAACCGATGGCTTGGCGGGATGTTGACTAATTTCTCAACGGTAAAGAAAAGCCTAGAAAAATATCGTGAAACACAATCACTATTGGCCGATCCTGTTCGTTTGGCTGAACTTTCCAAAAAAGAAATATCAGGAATTACCCGTCAAAAAGATAAATTGGAGGAGTCCTTCAAGGGCATACGAGATATGAGAGCCCTTCCCGATATTCTTTTTGTAATTGATCCCAATCATGAAACTATTGCGGTGACTGAAGCTAAAAAAATCGGAATCCCCGTCGTGGCGATTGTCGATACGAATTGTGATCCCGATATGGTGGATATGATTATTCCAGGTAATGATGATGCCATCCGCTCAATTATGTTATTCGCCGAGCGTATTGCAGATTCCATCATCGAGGGTCGCGCTGCTCTAAAAGATAAGGGTCAGACTACTGCCATGAAAAATATGATGGATGAAAAAATTCAGATGGATGAACCAACACCCCAGGCTTAATTGATAGGAGTTACCCTCATGGCTTACACTGCCAATGATGTTAAAGAGTTAAGAGAGAAAACGGGTCTTGGAATGATGGACTGTAAAAAGGCCCTTGAGGAAAATCAGGGTGACATGGAACAAGCCATTGATTGGCTTCGTAAAAAGGGCTTAGCAGCCGCTTCTAAGAAATCGGATCGGATTGCTTCCGAAGGATTGGTTGATGCATATATTCATCCAGGCGGTCGTGTCGGAGTCTTGGTTGAAATCAATTCAGAAACAGACTTTGTTGCTCGAAATGAGTCTTTCCAACGCATGGTTAAAGAAATAGCCATGCACATTGCTGCGGCAGATCCTGTACCTCTTTTTGTTTCTAAAAGCGAAGTAACACAAGCATTTATTGATAAGGAAATTGAGATTGCAAGGGCTCAAGCTGAGGCTACAGGCAAACCGCCTGCGATTGTAGAAAAAATCGTCGAAGGCAAGCTGAATTCTATTTACAAGGAAGTATGTTTATTGGAGCAGCCTTTTATTATGAATCCCGATCTTACGATCGAACAATTTGTTTCACAAAGGACGGCTGAGATTGGTGAAAAGCTGAGTATCCGCCGTTTCACCAAGTTTGTTCTAGGTGAAGGGTTGCAAAAACGAAATGAAAATTTTGCCGAGGAAGTGAATGCTCAAATTGCTAAGTAAGGCTTATTCTTGATAATTAAAAAATAGGCGGCTTAAAGTCGCCTATTTTTTTATCGATTCATCTACACTAAAGGAGACTTATGAGATACCAACGTGTACTTTTGAAACTCTCAGGCGAAGCACTGATGGGTGAACAGAATATGGGGATTGATCCTAGTGTGGTAGCCATGGTTGCTGATCAAATTAAAGATATTCAGAAACATGGTGTTGAAGTGGGCCTCGTCATTGGTGGTGGCAATATTTTTCGAGGCGTCGCTGGAGCCACCAAAGGTATGGATCGCGTCACCGCTGATCAAATGGGTATGTTGGCGACCATGATTAACGCCCTAGCCCTCCAAGATGCCTTGGAGCAAAAACAGGTTCAGACTCGTGTTCTTTCTGGAATCGAAATGCCACGTATTGCAGAAAGCTATATTCGACGGCGAGCCATTCGTCACTTGGAGAAAGGCCGGGTAGTCATTTTTGGAAGTGGCACCGGCAACCCCTACTTCAGTACGGATATGGCGGCAGCTCTCCGGGCCAATGAAATCTCAGCTCAGGTCGTACTCAAGGCTACTAATGTGGATGGTGTTTATAGCGCAGATCCGAAGAAAGATGCAAAAGCTCAGCGATTTGAGAAAGTAACCTTTCAGGAAGTCCTCGAAAGGGGACTTAAAGTGATGGACGCTTCCGCGATTGCGCTTTGTATGGATAATGAATTGCCCATACTGGTTTTCAATATGATGAAGCCGGGCAACTTAGTTTCTGCCGTCCTGGGTGAGTCGGTAGGAACATTGATTCATTAGGTTCTGATGTCCCCGCTTTTTGAACATATTCCTGATGCCACCTTTTTGTTTGACCAACATGATTTGGGGGCTTATCAACGGGATGAATCGCATATTCAAGGCTTAGTACCTTGGGCCTGCATTCGCCCCCGAAGTCCGAAAGCCCTGAAAGCTCTGGTGAAATTTGCTCAGCAAGAGGGCTGGGCACTCATACCACGCGGATCAGGAACGGGAAAAGCCGGAGGTTGTTTGGTGGACCAAGACCGAGCCTTATTAGTAGATTTTTCCGAGTGGCCTCAGGAACTTATGATTGATCCGGTCGGAATGCAACTTACAGCTAGTTGTTCTGTTCCTCTTCGAAAGGTTAAAGAGGAAGCAGAGGCCCAGCTTCTTTTTTACCCTCCTGATCCGAATAGCTGGATGCATTGTTCTTTCGGTGGAAGTTTGGCAACCAACGCAGGGGGTCCCAATGCCTGCAAGTACGGCATGACTCGAAATTGGATTGTCAGCATCGACTGTCTCATGAGTGATGGCGATATTCATACCTTGGGTATTCATGGAACAAAAGATAATGCTGGGCTCAATTTAACCCAACTATTAATAGGATCCGAAGGAACACTTGGGTTCATTACCAAGGCAACAGCACGACTTTTGCCAAAGCCCAAGGAGTTCTTAACGCTTTTGATCTCCTTCGATAATATGAAAGACCTTATTCGACTTCCCGGAAAGTTTTCTCAGTCTGGATATAAGCCATCTGCTATTGAGTTCTTCGATCCTTTGGTCCTTCAAGAGTTGAAAAATGGAGGTCTGCCCGAAGCTCGCAAAATTCAGGGGCATGCCTTCGCCATTGTAGAGTTTGATCATGAGGGATGTACATCCGATCTCTTTCTGGCCTCTTGTGAATCTTTATTTAGTGCTGCAACACACTTTCAAGTGGCTTCAGATCAGCGACAACGCGAGGACCTTTGGGCTCTTCGAAGGCTGACTTCTTCATTCCTAAAAGAAAGATACCCATCCAAAATTAGTGAGGACATATCGATACCCCTAAATCAACTAGAATCGTTCTTTTATCATCTTGAGCAACTTCAATTGGACTGCGTCACCTATGGCCATTTGGCGGATGGGAATTTACATGTCAATTTTTTAAATCGTGACCATAAGTCTCTTGATGCTTTTGAAGATTCAATACTCAATCTCTTCAGATTAACCAAGCAACATGGGGGGTCGCTTTCCGGAGAGCATGGAATCGGATTAGCCAAAAAGAAAGCTTTTGTTGAACTTACCGATCCCTACACGCTGAGGGCAATGATAAAAATCAAACAGTCTCTAGATCCATTTAATATCTTCAACCCGTCAAAGATTTTTTAGTAGCTTTAGTTAATCTTATGGGCTTACGAGAATTAATGGCTATAAGTCACTAGCTGGCAAGAAGGTTTCGGACATTTTTTATGCTCAATGTGGTGAATAAACTCGTCTCTAAACTTACCCAAGATCGAATCCATAGGACCACAGGCGGCATCGCCAAGGGCACAAAGTGTTTTTCCTGCAATACGGGGGGTCATACTTTTAAGAGTCTCTAAATCTTCTAGGCGTCCTTCGCCGTTTTCAATACGCGTAAGAATCATTTCCATCCAATTGCACCCTTCGCGACAGGGCGTACATTGTCCGCAGCTTTCATGAGCATAAAATCTGATCAGACGAAGACATACCTGAACCATACAGGTGTCTTCATCAATAACAATAATTCCTCCAGAGCCTGCCATGGATCCGCGATCTCGGATCGTATCAAAATCGAGAGGACAGTCAAAGTCACTTTCCGTGAAGACAGCTGAGCTTGCACCGCCCGGAATAATCGCTTTTATTTTTTTTCCATTAGGGGTTCCACCGGCGAGATCTTTGACAAGGGTGATGAGTGGAACACCTAGGGGTAACTCATAAAGACCAGGGCGCTGAACATGTCCACTAACACAGAAAATACGGGTCCCAGTATTTTTAGGGGTACCGATTTTAGCGTATTCAGCTCCTCCCATTCGTAGAATCGGAGCGGCGGCGGCCAAAGTTTCGACATTGTTAATAGTGGTCGGTTGCCCGAAAGCCCCTTTAGACGCCGGGAAAGGTGGCTTGATTCTAGGTTCTCCTCGGCGTCCCTCTAGGGAGTTTAGAAGGGCAGTTTCTTCACCACAGATATAAGCACCGGCTCCGCGATAGACGATCAGATCAAAATTGAAACCAGATCCTAAAATATTTTGTCCTAGCAGATTTTCTTTTTTAGCTTCTTCAATTGCTGCTTCAAGTTTTTCGATCAGCCAAAGAAATTCTCCGCGAACATAAATAAAACCCATATGGCACTGCATAGCAAAGCCCGCGATGATCATCCCCTCAATTAGTTGGTGGGGGTTATATTCCATAATCGACCGATCTTTAAAGGTTCCGGGCTCACCCTCATCGGCATTACAAACTAAATAGCGAGTATATTTTTTATCGGCTGTATCCTTGGGCATAAAAGACCACTTGAGCCCTGCGGGAAATCCAGCACCGCCCCGACCCCGAATACCAGATGCTTTCATCTCGTCAATGACCTGGGAAGGCTCCATGCTTAAAGCGCGCTTCAAGCCCAAATAGCCTTCATGCTCTTTTTGGTAAATAGCCAGTCTCCAGTTATCTAAATTTCCAGCCCCTCTCAACATAAGATTGGGGAACGCAGGAGTTCCAAATCCCTCGAAGGAATAACTCTGAGGATCTTTTTTTTGCCGGTAGGAAGTCATTACTTTGCCCATTCCCGATACTGACCCGATCGACACGCCTCTAAAACTCGATCTAGTTCAGCTTCGTTAACAAATTCATCATAGATATCATGATTCACCTGAAGACAAGGTCCAGATCCACAAGAAGCCAAGCATTCCACTTCTTCTACGCTCCACAATCCGTCCGAACTCACTTCGCCTCGCTGTGAAATGCCCGTTTTCTTTTTTACAAGATCTAAAAGGGCGACGGCTCCATTAAGTGCACACGAGATATTGGTACAAACCTGAATATGAAAAGATCCCACCGGATGTTTTTGATACATAGAATAGAAACTAGCAACCCCATAAACATGGCCCTCGGGAATATCCAGGGCTTTGGCCACCGCTTTCATGGCTTCCAGGCTCACAAATCCAAATTCCCTTTGGGCAATATGTAAGGCAGGTAAAGTCGCTGCCAATCGGTCAGGAAATTTATCGGCGAGTTGATCGATTTCTTTGAGTGCCTCTGGGCTCAGGGTCAATACCTTACTTACCGGCAATCGTTCTCCGGGAGCTAGAGGTAAGGCAGAGCGAGTGGAACTCGACGAGGAATTCATAGACTCTTATAGTCTAACGGCTTCGCTCGTCCGAGTTAAGTCTCGAACTGAGTGTCAAAGTAATTTATTTAAGAGCAGCTCTGATTGGCAACGTATGTGGAAGGTTAATCAGCGGTCAAGTTCGCCAGCGATAATATTCATGGAGCCTAGTTCGGCTACTGCATCGGCAATAAGACGGCCTCGTACCTTCGTCGCAAAACTAGAAAATATAGGAAGACAAGGTGGTCGAACTCTTATACGATAGGGGTTTTTACCTCCATCTGAAACAATATAAAACCCTAATTCACCGTTGGCTGCTTCTGTTGAAGAATACACTTCTCCGACCGGCATTTCCATACCGTGCATAATTAATTTGAAATGGTGGATGAGGCTCTCCATACGGGTATAAACTTTTTCTTTTGGGGGAAGGGCGATTTTGTAATCGTCAATAATGATGGGTCCGGACTCTAATGTCTTGACTACTTGGCGAATAATTCGAAGCGACTGTCGCATCTCTTCAACACGGACTAAGTATCGATCGAAGACATCACCAGACGTTCCGACAGGAATATCAAATTCATATTGATCGTACCCCATATAAGGCTGCTTCACCCTTAGGTCTTGCGCTAGTCCACATGCACGAAGGCAGGGCCCCGAATATCCCCAGTTAATAGCCTCTTCAATCGACATCGCGCCTACTCCCTTAGTGCGATCATGCCAAATGGGATTTTTGGTGAGGAGCTTCTCAAGTTCATCAATTGCTTTGGGGGCATCTTTCAAGAACTGTTCGCACAGTGGAATAAATTCGGGGGGTAAGTCGCGAAAAAGTCCTCCGACACGAGTAAAGCTTGTATGGAGACGTTGGCCTGCAGCCATCTCAAAAAGATCGTAGACGGTTTCACGTTGTCGAAAAAGATATAAAAAGGCAGTAAACGCTCCAATGTCTACTGCATTAATTCCTAAACAAATAATATGGTCGGCGATACGGGCAAGTTCGCTGACCAGCACTCGGATCTGCTCAGCACGTCTTGGAATAGAGATACCGAGCATCTTTTCGACGGCTAGGGTATAGCCGACATTGTTCATCATACTGCTCGTATAATTCAGTCGATCCGTCAGGGGAATAAATTGTTGATAGCTAAGGTTCTCACCTAATTTTTCGACTCCTCGATGAAGATACCCGATTTCGGGAGTCGCCTGAGTGATAATTTCACCCTGAAGTTCTAAGACAATTCGGAGAGTGCCGTGGGTCACAGGATGTGACGGACCCATATTCACGATCATACGATCGCCCTCAAGTTGTGTCTTAGTAATTGCTATGGAATCCATGGGGTTTCTATCCTAGTGCGTGAAGGGAGAGGTACTATCAGACATACAGAAGGGATCACCCCCATCAAGCGGGAAATCTTTTCGTAAAGGATGTCCTGGGAAATCACTCCAAGTCAGGAGTCGAGTCAAATTAGGATGTCCCGAAAAAGAAATTCCAAACATATCGTAGACTTCCCGTTCGTACCAATCCGCAGTCTTAAATTTAATGGCTAGACTGGGTAAGGATTCATTTTCTTGAAGGCGAACCTTTACACGGAGCCGTTCTTGTGAATCTAGGTTGAGCCAATGATAAACAACCTCAAACCGAGCGGGGTGCTCGGTCTTACCAAGCCAATCGACCGCAGTAATATCCACCAAGAAATTAAATCCTTCGGAGATCAATAGATCAACCAGAGTCACGAAAGAGGTTGGGGCAACGATAACGGTCTGATCCCCTCGAAATCGATATGAGTCTTGGATTGATGAGGGACATTTTTCTAGGAGGGAATCTAAGATGGACACGCGTACGTCTCTTAAAAAATAGTGGCAACTTTATCGTGCGCTGCTTGGCGCAACATATTTTGAATAGTTTGTTGGCCAGTTAACCCTTCGTTCATCTGTATTTTTTCTTGTCGATCCAAACTTTCATAAAAACGCCGAACGTGATCTTTTCGCATACTTAAAGATTCTTTTTCAATCTTTTCTTGAAGTTTGATCACGCCATAAATCATACTCTCTGGGCGTGGAGGACATCCGGGAACGTAGACGTCAACAGGAATGACTCGATCGATTCCTTGAAGGGTGGCATAGGTACGATACATTCCTCCCGAACTAGCACAGACTCCGACACTAATAACCCACTTGGGTTCGGCCATTTGAGCATAAATCGTCCGAAGGATAGGGGCCATTTTATTAGTCACGGTACCCAACACCAACATCATATCGCTTTGGCGAGGACTGAAACGCATTGCCTCAGCGCCAAAGCGACTCATGTCGTATTTGCTAGCCATGACGCTCATAAACTCAATGGCACAACAGGCGGTGCCAAAAGGCATGGGCCAGAGACTGTTTTTTCGTGCCCAATTCACAACAGAGTCTAGGCGGGTTGTTACCACTGCATCGTTGAGGCTTAATTCACTCATCTTATTTTTCCCAATCTAGAGCACCTTTTCCTAAGGCATACACATAGCCGAGGAGAAGAGTGGAAAGAAAGAGGATCATGACTCCAAAAGTTTCTGGGGCATTCTTAAAATTAGTAGCCCAAGGAAATAAAAAAGCAGTTTCTACATCAAACAAAATAAAAAGCATAGCCACAAGATAAAACTGGACGCTATAGCGATGGCGAGCACCTTGTTGCTGAGGTGGGACTCCGCATTCATAAGGTTCAAGTTTAGAACTTTGAGGATTATTGGGTTTTAATTTAGGAAGAATAACTCCTGATAAAACTAGGACAGCGGTTGCAATCACGATAGCCGCAAGGGCTAAAAGTAGAAGTGGTAAAAAGGGAGTAGCAGCATTCATAAACGTTTAGGTTCCGGTTACTATTAAACTTAATTCTATCGCCTTTAGGTGAGCAATTTTGTAAAGACTTGATGTCGGGACTTCTTAACCTCCTGTTGTCATCGAGTTGTTTGAATTATCGGAAAGTAGACGACGTATTGGGGGGGGTTTGTTTTACCGAAAAAAGATAAGTGCGGGCTTAATTTTATCTATTGCTTACCTACAGAGCCAAGATTTCGTACTCACGGGACGCGTGCTTTATCAAGAAATCGAAAAGCCCTCCTTTTTGACCATTACATTGGATGATGGGACGAAGCCTATTCAATCGACTTCTTTGGATCAAAATTGGGTCTATCGTTTTCAAAAGCTATACCAAGGAAACTACGAACTACATGTCATAAGAAACGGCGAAACTATCCTGAAAAGATCGCTTCGCTTAGACCAACCCAAGACTAATTTAGACTTGGACCTTAGATCTATTCCATCAGCCAAAATTGAAGTGTCAGATTCTCTATACTTTGCAACTAATATTGGTTTGGCGAAAATAAGCGGTTCAATGAAAGAGCTTCCGCAAACTGTCGTGGTCATACCTTCATTCATTATGGAAGAAACAGGTTCGAGGCGCTTAGATCAGGCGCTCGTTAATGTTAGCGGTATCGTTCCTAGCTCCGCATCGAATGGTGGGTATTTTGATCACCAATTGATTCGAGGCCTGAACGCTACTTATACAAGAGAAGGGTTGAATGATGGACCTACGTTTATGGGATATACAAGATCCTTGGCTGACGTTGAACAGATTGAAATATTTAAGGGGCCTGGGAGTGCACTTTTTGGGAGTGCTGGCGGTGGAGGCACTGTCAATCTCACAATGAAAAAGCCAAAAAGAGAGTTCTCAATGGTGGCTGATTTTTCTCTAGGTAGCTTTGGATCACGTAGAGGAATTTTAGATATTACAGGTCCTATAAACGAACGTTGGTCCTATCGTATTATCGGTCACACGGGCAAATCCGATGGATTTAGAAAATTATCGTCTTCGACTAATGAATGGACCGTTTCTCTTCTTTGGCAGCCAACTGCTTTTAAGTCAATTTTATTATCGGTCGAGAATCGGTATCTAACATTGGTTCCAGATGCAACTGGAATTCCTTTTCGTGTGAGTTCTTATCGAGATAGTTTGGGTAATTATCCTTTTCATAGTCCAACTATATTAGGTGTACCCAAAGAAACTAGCTTCGTTTCTCCCGTGGCATCGAGCATTACTGATCTTTTAAGAATTTCACTTAATTATGTTGATCGTCTGAGTCCGAATATTCGATGGGAAACTAATTTAGCCTATGGAGATCGCTCCTTAGATCTATATCGAAATTGGAGTGTTCCTGATTTCAAGAGCGCCACGGGTCTACCCACCCTTTTCAATCGGTATTTACGAAGACAGCATGATCGATTCACTGATCAGAGTTTACAGACGTTTCTTGCTTGGCAGGGAAACTTGGGTGGATACGATCACAAGGTGCAAGGGGGAATTGATATATTCAAATCTGATATATCGACGAATCGACGACATGCAAAGTTTGCACCTATTTTAGATGCATATAATCCAATACTCCCGGAGACTGGGGCCGATCTCACCGACGCATGGGCGTGGATATTTGATCGATCGATTGATGTCAGCCAAACTGGTTTTTACATCATCGATCAATGGATTCTCAATGATTTTTTAAGAATACGAACTAACTTACGACAAGATCGGTATCAGATGATTGACGATGGTTCATATAACAATTTGGGTAATACTTCTTTTACAGAAGTGCTGAATACAAGAGCACAATTTTATATTCCGCGACTTGGCCTTAATGATTTTAATACTGCTTTAGCAAAAGAAAAGCCGTTAGTCACAGATACTCATTTCAACAATGGTCAAATTGGTATGGTTTTTGATCCCGTACCAAATTTAAGTTTTTTTCTAGGAACATCATGGGGGAGATTGGCTAACTTTACAACTAAAGATCCAAGAACAGCTACGCTTCCAGAGAGTAATCGGCAACTCGAATTGGGGAATCGATCACAATGGTTTAGCAATAAGTTACACCTAACACTTTCGCTCTTCAGAACTATTCGATTCAATGTGAATAACGTAACCCTTGTTGCGGGAGATTTAGTCGTTACGCAGACACCAGAACAGCGTGTCGATGGGCTAGATTTGGACTTTAGGGCACAACCTTTCGCTGGATGGTTTGTTCTGGGAGCTTGGTCTTGGATGAATCCTATTTATAGCGAGCCATCAGTTGAAGATTTATGGCTTAAGGGAAAGCAACTTCCAGGGACTCCTAAAAGAACAGGGCGACTTTGGACTAGTTATGAGATTCAGGAGGGAGCATGGCGAAGGTGGGGAATGGGGTTGGGTCTTCGCCGCAGAGATAGCATCACAACAATTTTTAGAGACGGTCCACCCGATAGTCTCGGAATTATTCCAGGGTATCAGGTATGGGATGCAGGTATTTTTTATCGGGGTCCATCCTGGGAGATGCGATTGAATCTCAAGAATTTATTTGATCAAACATATTGGTCCTATGCCATCATCAATGCTGCAGTCCCTGGAGAAGGACGCAACATAACTCTCGATTTCGTTTATCGTTTCTAATTATCATAGAGAATACTCATGGCTTTCCCTACTTTTGAACCCTCACGATCCAGAACTAGCCTGATCATATCTTTTTTAGCTGTATTCTTGGTTTTTATCTCATTCATTCTAGGCGTTCAGTTTGGAAAAAAATCTGGTGTATCGGTGGATATGAATTCTACAAACCAGATTAGCAATCACGATAATCCCTTAGGTAATCAGCTCAACGAGGTGTACCAAGATATTTCTGGCCCATTGGCTTCCGATGTAGCTTCGGCTACTTCAAAGCCTAGCTCGTCAGAACCTCTTTATATGGTTGTTATCGGACCCTTAGGTGGCCAAAATAATAAAGATTCTAATCTTCTAATTAAGAAAATAAATCAAGACGCTAATTTGACAGCGATCACAACTAAATATAGAGGTAATAACTTTTGGGTACGCCTGGTTCCGTCTTACAGTGAGGCCGAAGGAAATGAAATTATTCAACAACTGAAGAAAAAAGGTTTTAGTGCAAGTCTTCAATCTGAAAAGAGATAGAATCATAGATATCCTTTAAGTTTTTCATGAGAAGTGATGACGCAGCCAACACTGAGAAATAAGTTCCCTATACTTAGCCACTCAACTTATCTGGTATCTCACTCCATGGGGGCCGCTCCTTTGGATAGTCGGGAAAGGATATTGGAATATTGGAACTCTTGGAATGACTTGGGGATTACCGCTTGGGATCGATGGGTACCCTTTGTGGATGACTGCCGGGCTACATTGGGGAAAATTATTGGGGCTCCTGGCAGAGCTATCGCCTTTCATCAAAATGTTAGTACCCTTGTGCATTCGGTGTTGGGAACATTTGACTGGTCGAGCTCTCGAAATGAGGTTTTGATCTCTGAGCTCACTTTTCCAACTCTTAAATATTGCCTTGAAGTACTTAAGGGAACAGGCATTCATATCATTCGCGTGCCTAGTCGAGACGGCATTAGTCATGATTCTTCAGATTTTACGTCTCTAATTAATGCCCGAACTGCCTTAATTATGATTGATCATGGCATTTATCGTTCATCTGCCATCATCGATATTCCACCTATTGTTCAAGTAGCTCATCAACACGGAGCTCGTGTTTTGGTAGACACCTACCAAACGGCAGGGATGTACCCATTATCCGTGACGGATTGGGGAGTTGATTTTGCAGTAGGTGGGTCACATAAGTGGCTATGCGGGGGGCCGGGAGCTAGTTATCTATATATTCGACCTGATTTGCTTGGAACTCTTAAGCCTCAGTTGTATGGATGGATGGCACAACGAGAAGTTTTTGGATTTGCTCCTGATGTTCAGCCTGCTGATGACGCTCGAGCATTTATGACGGGAACTTTTGGTATCCCTTCTCTTTACGCAGCGAAGGTGGGGTGGGAAACGATTCTCGAGGTGGGTGTTACACCTATTCGACAACATGTACTACATATCAGCCATCAGATTATTCGTTTAGCACAGGAGCGAGGTCTAAAAATCAACTCACCACTAAAAGATGAGGCCCGAGGGGGTCAAGTATGCGTAGGGATCGATAATGCCCATAAGATAGAGCTGCTCCTTGGCAAGGAAAAGATTCTGTTGGATTCAAGACCCTATTGTGGACTCAGGATTTCAGGACATTTTTACACCGAGGAGCGTGAGGTTCTAGCCTGTTTTAACGCTCTTGACTCCATAATCAAGAGATAATTAAACGCATCATGATGGACTTTAACCAACCCTATACTCCCAATAGCTTTTTTCTCATCTCGGGTCCGTGTGTCATCGAGAGTCGAACGCATGCACTGATGATGGCGACAGAGTTAAAAAAGATTGCGGAAGCACGAAAAATTCCTTTTATTTTTAAAAGTAGTTTTGATAAAGCAAATCGAACTTCAATGGCTAGCGCTCGTGGTCCGGGTATGAAAGAAGGTCTCAAGATATTGAGTGAGATACGAGAGACCCTACAGATTCCAGTTCTCACAGATGTTCATGAGTCTACCCAATGTTCTGAAGTGGCTTCATACGTGGACATTTTGCAAATACCTGCTTTTTTATGCAGACAAACTGATCTTTTAATGGCTGCAGGTAAAACAGGAAAAGTCGTCAATATCAAAAAGGGACAGTTTTTAGCTCCGTGGGATCTCCAACATGCGGTAGACAAGGTGCGGTCTGCCGGATCCTCTCCGGTATGGGTTACGGAACGTGGCACGACTTTTGGTTATGGAAATTTGGTAGTAGATTTTCAATCGTTTCCTCATTTAAAACAAACCGGATGCCCTGTGATTTTTGACGCAACGCATAGCGTTCAGAAACCTGGGGCGCTCGGATCTAGGACCGGAGGAGCACGTGATATGATCCCGACTCTGGCTCGAGCAGCGGCGACCTCGGTAGATGGTTTTTTCTTCGAGGTGCATAACGACCCTGATCATGCTCATAGCGATGGTCCTAATGCGATGCACCTCACTAAGTTTCCAGAACTCTTAGATCAACTATTATTAATTTGGAGAACTGGACGAGCAACTAATTCGTAATTATTTAAGACCTGCTGCATAAGTCAGATTCAAAAGCGCCATCATGCGTGTTACTTTACCAATACTGTTGTGGCTATTATCAGTGTGCGCGATCCCACGGGCTTCTAGTTCTTGGAAATTGAAGTTTCCATGCCCTGACAAGTCAAAACAAAGTGTATGGTCCTGAATAAGAGAAGTCTCAATTTGATAGCCGAGTACTGGAACAGCTGAAACAATTACATCCGCCATAGCAGTGAATTTTTCTAGGTGACTGACCGAGGTATTATGGTGACACAAAATAGGAGTAGCTTTCAAATTAGCCATCATGGCTGTAAGAGGTCTTCCAATACGTAAGGAATCATTAATTACCAAAACTGTTTTACCTGCTAACCACTCTTCTCCAAATCCTCGCTTAAGAGTTTTCACAACGGCGCGAGCAGTACACGGAGTCATACATCGATGATCTGATCCATCCATACGTTTTCGAAATTTATTAAGATACCCAATGTTTGTTGAATGAAGCCCTTCGATATCTTTTTCGGGGTCCAAGAGATCCATAATTTCGTCGTCTTTGAGACCTGGATACTTAAGGGGATAAAAAATAAAAATACCTTGATACTTGGGATCTTGGTTCAGGCGAGAGACGGTCTTTACGAGCTCTAAACCGCTTTCTACCTCAATATCTTGAACTCGAATACCTAGATCCTGACAATCTTTCATCAAGAAACGATGATATGTAATGCACCCCTCTTCGCTGCACCCCAAAATGACAGCTAGGCCGGGAGATTGGCCTAATTGCTTAATATTTTTCTCAATGACCCGACGGTAATGTTCTGAAGTTTCTTGGCAATCGAGTTTAAAAGTTAGGTTAGACAATGAATTTCCCTTCTTCAACTATTCTAATCGGTTATATGCCATTAATCTAATCTAGACTTATGACTCGAACCCCTAATGATTTGAAAAAAATTCAGACATACCTCAACAAACTATACCCCAAAGCCATATGCATGCTGGATCATCGTAATGCTTATGAGTTGACCGTTGCAACCATATTGAGTGCGCAGTGTACAGATGCACGAGTCAATATCACTACGCCATCAGTATTCAAAAAATATCCAACTCTAGATACTCTAGCCTCCGCCAACATAAAAGATCTTCAGAAATTGATTAAAGCTACTGGATTTTATAGAAATAAATCCAAATTTCTAATCGCTATGGCCCAACGGGTAGTGCATTTTCATCAAGGGAACATTCCTTCTCGATCCGAAGATCTGATTCAACTACCAGGAGTAGGAAAAAAGACCGCGAATGTCGTCCTCAGCAATGCTTTTGGAATACCCGCCATGGCCGTCGATACCCATGTTGGGAGATTGGCGCGTCGACTTGGGTTAAGTACTTCTAAAAATCCTGACCATATCGAAAAAGATTTATGCCGCTTATTTAGAAGAGAAACATGGACTCTGCTGCATCATCAATTCATTACTCACGGTCGAACTATATGCAAAGCGCAAAGTCCTCTTTGTCATGAATGCTCCCTTCGGCCGCTGTGCCCAACGGGGCTTCGAGAGAAGAAAGATCCTCATACGGGACGATGGGTAAAAACATCTGAGCGACTCATAAGTCTTGTCCCTTCTGTTACTGAACTGATGTGTCAATGGGGATTAGCCTCCTCCTTAGTGGGAAGAACCAACTACTGTATTCATCCATCTAGAGTGCTGGAAAAAATACCGAGGGTGGGAGGAACTAAAAATCCAAGATTCAAGGATATTCTGAGACTCAAACCTACCTTAGTCATTCTCGAGCGCACGGAGAATACTAAAAAGATAGCTCAGGAATTGGAAGGAGCACGAATTCCAACTCTTGTCCTGAATGTGACAGACCTGAAGAGTTGTATTAAGGCTTATCAACTCCTAGGGCAGCGTCTTCATCGAGAAACTAAATCCAAAAAGTCTGTCGCAGAACTTAGAAGGTGTATTCTCGGCCGGCGAGTCAAATCTCTCAAAGTTCTTATTTTCGTTTGGAAATCTCCATGGATTGTGGCAGGTTCGCAGTCTTACTGCGGTGGATTACTAAAGGCCTTAGGGGGCCAAGTGCTTGGAGATACCAATAAATCTAAGGACTACCCTAAGCTGACCTCAAAAGAGATGGAAAAGCTAAAGCCTGATCTAATACTTCTGCCAACCGAACCCTATCCTTTTAACGAGAAAGACCGACAAGAAATGATGAAATTATTCCCGAAAAGCAAGGTGGATATTATTAACGGAGAACTTTTGACCTGGTACTTAAGTCGAACCCCTGCGGCCCTCCGATATTTGAAGCAAAACTACTTTACCTGATTCAGGTTCATAAATCGAAGCATCTCTTGGGGACTTTGATATCCCAAGATGCGCTTAATCTCTCGTCCTTCGGTATCTAAAACTAAGATTGTCGGGTAGCCCAGAATTTGATAGCGCTTAGCGAGATCTGGGCGAATCTTGTCCATATCGATTCGGATAGCAATATAATTTTTTCGAACATAATCACGAACTGCTTCATCCGGCCACGTTCTTTGATCTAGTTCGAAACAGGCAGCACACCAATCAGCATAAACATCTACCAAAATAGGACGATCTTTTTTCTTGGCCTCCTCTATAGCTGCCTCTAAATCTTGGTTCATCCATTCTTGTTTGAAGCTTTGATCTAGTCCAAGAATGCGAGCGGTACTGCCTTTAAAAATGGTGATCTTGAGGTAGACTTCGGTCAGACGAAGAGAAAAATAGACTACGAATAAACCCAACAAAACACAGATAATTCTATAAATAAGTTTCAAAGGCGAAGAATCAATATGGATTTTTTGATAAAGCCAAATGGCTACTATCACTAGGGTAAAGCATAGCCATAATGTCCAGGTAACCGGGAGAATGGTGCGCAATGTCCATATGGCAAAGGCAAGAACTATAAATCCCATAGTTTTTTTCAGGAATTCGAGCCAAGCACCACTTTTAGGAAGTTGTACCCCTAATATACCGACTAACATGAACGGTACTCCCATGCCGAGTGCAAAGATAAATAACTCTACGGCACCCAAGAAAAGACTTCCCTTCGAAATACTAACTAAAATAGTTCCCAAAATAGGGCCGATACAAGGAGCCGATAAAGGGCCCAAGACGACTCCGGTTAAAAAGGGGGCCCAGATTCCAGAGCGAGTCGACCATGACTGGAGTCGATTTTGGGCGGAAGTCGATATGCTAAATTCAAAAGCACCCAAAAGGGATAGGCCAAAGATAAAAAATAAGATACTAATAACTATGATAAAACTAGCTGATCCTAAGATAGATCCAAATACGTTTCCTGATAGTACAGCAAATATACCTAGTAATGAGTACATTATAGCCATGCCCATTACGAGCGCTAAAGTTAAAATAGCGGCTCTTTTCTTCGAAATATCGCGTATTCCAATGACGGCTATCGTGATGGGAATCATAGGATAAACGCAAGGCGTAAGGGAAGCGAGAAGGCCTGCAAAGAAAATACCCAAGAAAGACCACCATGGAAATGAAAAATCTGTGGGTGAAGAGGCTACAGAACGAACTTTAATTTTTTGCTGGGTGGGTGGATAACATATTCCCCCAGGTCCCTCGGTACAGGGCTGATAGGTCACGGTCAACTCAAGATCGGTCTCAGTGGTATTGAATAAGATTGGCCAAACTAATTCCTGGCGATAAATATTGTCACCTAACTCATCTTTCCCCGACGCCTTAGGAAGTTCACCCATCCTGATGGCCTGGGGTGACGATAATGCTTCAACTTTTAGGAAGGTTGTTTTGAGGTGGGCTTTTGGCGGAATCTGAATAACTAAGCGATCTTGATTCTGTAGAATCCGTATGGATTCTACGGGGCGAAACTCAACCGAAACCTGCCCCCACAAACTAGAGGCCATTAAAAAAGAGGCTACTAATAGATTTTTCATCTTTTTATAGTTTACAGCATAGATTGATGAACTCTCTATTTGATACTCATGATTTACAATGGGGTTATGTCTATTATTTTTTCCCTCAGTCATCCTTTTGTCTCCGATCATTTTCATGATTTACCAGGCTTTACAGAAGCACGACATGGTCACAATTGGCACATTGAGGCCTCTTTTGAAATACAACAGTTAAAAGATCGAAGTACTATCCATGACGATGTTCATACGTGGATTCAATCCGTTGACTACACCCTTCTCAATGATGCGACCGAATTCAAAGGACGTAACCCTACCGCTGAACTGTTATCCCAATGGGCTTGTGAATATTTGTTAAGTCGCGGACACTGCGTGACGGAAATACGTATCCAAGAAAAGGCAAATTATTGGGCCCGGTGTCGACCCTAATTTGATTGAATTTTCACTTCAAATCTCCTAGGAAATAGGTGAACTTGCCCTGCTTCGGGGTTAAACTTGATGTACTTTGGGAGTTCTCTTTGGCTACACCTGGAAAGAAGCATTTAGGGTCACTCGCTTGGCCTTGGATTATTCGCCTTTCTGGATTAGCTTTTGTGCTGATTCTTATTTTTTCCTTAGTGAGTTTTAATCCGACTGATCCCAGTTTCTTCAACACCACGAATAGGATCGAAATTATTCATAATTTATGTGGAAAACTCGGCAGTTACCTAGCCGGTCTTTTCTACACCATATTTGGGATAATGGCTTGGCTGATTCCAGGCTGGATCCTTTGGGAAATATGGCCAGATACCAGTGATGCTCCCCGATGGGCTAGGCGTTTAGCCTGGCTAGGACTCATCGCCTCGCTCTCGGTGATGTGGGCATTTGCTCCCCAAGTATTTTCTTTCCGAATGGGAGGTCTTTTAGGTGCTGTTCTTCAGCCCTGGCTTCAGAGTTGGTTTGGTACGACCGGACTTTATGTTCTCTGTCTTGCACTGTTAGCTATTAGTTTATTAATCGTCTCACCGGCTTTAGCCACTTGGATAGGAAGTCGATTAGCAACTTGGGCAGAACGGTATTGGTGGCCTAAATTGCAGGCTCTTCCCATGACTGGTCTTCGCAATCTTTGGGGTCATTGGATTTCTGTATTTAACTTTCTTCGTCGTAAACGTGAAGAAGCTAAGATTCGAAAGAATACTCTATCCCAAATTAGTTTTGATGAGCAACGAGAAGCTCTAGAGCGTGCACAAAAGGCACACGATGAGAGTCGAAACTCTTTAGCCCCGCCATCTCCTCGAGATGTTCTTCCCGAAATACATTCTATTAATCTAGATGCACCTGCTTCCAATGCGCTGACCGATTTTAGGAGTGATCTGCTCCAAGGAGTAACCACCCCCCCTGAAGAGCCCTATTTGGAGGAGGCGCTGACGGGGAAGGATGGCCAGGGGCGCCCTATTGTGCAGCCTCCTCTACCCATACCTCCCCTACCAGATCCCCCTAAGATCAAGAAAGAAGTTAAAAAATCTACCAACCGAAGTTTGCCATCTAAAGATCTTTTTGATCAGCCATTGAAGTCTGAAAAGATGGATTTATCTGTAATCAAAAGTACCCAAGAAGCAATTCTCCAGAAGCTTTTAGAATTCAAGATTTCAGGTCAAGTCATTGGAAATCGACCCGGCCCTATTGTGACTGTTTATGAATTCCAGCCGGATCCAGGTATTCCGCTCTCCAAAATCTTGAACATGGAAGAAGATCTTGCCATGGCTCTTCAGGCCGAAGCGATCCGTATGGATCGCATCTCAGGGAAGAATGCTGTAGGAATAGAAGTGCCAAACCCTCGGCGAGATCTTATTGTATTCAGAGAGATTATTGAATCTGATGCTTTTCAACAATCGAAGAGTTTGCTAACTATGGCATTGGGAAAAGATATTTCTGGGTCCCCCTTGGTGATGGATCTTGCTCGCATGCCCCATTTGTTAATTGGTGGCTCGACCGGAAGCGGAAAAAGCGTTGCAGTCAATGCCATGATTTGCTCTATTCTGCTCCGTGCGACTTCTGAGCAAGTGAAACTAATTTTAATCGATCCCAAAATGGTCGAGATGGGTATCTATGAAGATATTCCCCACCTATGGTCCCCTGTTGTAACCGATATGAAAGAAGCAGGTCGGGTTCTTCGCTGGGTGGTCGCTCAGATGGAGGAACGCTATAAGCGCTTAGCCTTATTGAGTGTGAGAAACCTGGAGCAATATAATGAAAAAATAGAAAAGAACGGAGGAACTTTTACCCTTCCTGATCCTACCCCCACTCCAAAGTGGCCGGATCGTCCTGCAACCTTAGAGCCCATCCCTTATGTAGTGGTGGTCATCGACGAGTTGGCTGATCTTATAATGGTCGCTCGTACGGAAGTCGAGGACAGTATCGCGCGTATTGCACAAAAAGCTCGTGCCGTGGGTATCCATCTGATTCTTGCCACCCAGCGCCCCTCGGTCGATATCTTGACGGGGGTCATTAAGGCTAATCTTCCAAGTCGATTGAGTTATCGGGTAAGTACTAAAATTGATTCGCGTACGATTTTGGACTGCTCTGGAGCAGAAAATCTCCTCGGTCAAGGTGATGGTCTTTTCTTGGCTCCTGGCGCAGCTCGACCAAGTCGAATTCATGCTCCCTATTTGACTGAAACAGAGACCTTGAGGTTGGTCGATTGGTTGAAAGATCGAGGCCGACCTGACTACAATGAACAGCTCATCAAGGTCATAGAAACGGATGAATCGGAAGAGGCTATGGATATCGGACCTAATTCAGGAAGTGGGGGAGATATTTATCAGAAAGCCATTGAGGTGGTGATAAGGGAAGGGAAAGCCAGTACTAGTTTATTGCAACGAAAATTGGGGCTTGGGTACGGTCGTGCAGCCCGTATTATTGATCGTATGGAAAATGAGGGTGTCATTGGTCCCGACCGAGGTGTCGGAAAGCCGAGAGAAATTTTTAGACAGCCCTGAGATAAACTATTCTAATCAGTCAAAAAGGACGTTTGTGATTCTCCAGCTAAAAAACAACCTTCGGGAATCAACGGAACTTCAAAACGGATACTTAACTTCCGAGTTACCTCATATCGTTCAACTCGCCTCTGAGATACATAGAGCCATGAACTCAGGTAATAAGATTCTCATTTGTGGTAATGGCGGAAGCGCTGCGGATGCTCAGCATTTTGCCGCTGAGTTGACAGGTCGGTATCTTAAAGAGCGTGGCGCTTACCCTGCCCTAGCTCTGACAACGGATACCTCCGCTCTCACTGCTATAGGTAATGATTATGGATTTGAAGTTATTTTCTCTAGACAAATAGAAGGTCTTGGTAAGAGTGGAGACATCTTGATCGCCATCAGTACAAGTGGTCAAAGCGCTAATATTATCAAAGCTGTCGAAGCCTCAAAGGCATGCGGTATTCGCACAATAGGACTGCTTGGGCGGGACGGGGGTGCCCTGAAGAACCTCGTGGATGATGCCTTCATCGTCCCATCTCAGGTGACCGCCCGCATTCAAGAAATACATGAAATGATTCTCCACTTTCTCTGTGAATCCATGGATTCTTTGTCCTAAGGGACAACCATGGATACCCAAGGGTTTCACAAAGAATACGGAGTTCATCTTAAAGCGCTAGCCAAACAAGAACCTTTGGGACTCTATCTTCATGTCCCCTTTTGCAAAGATCGATGTACCTATTGTTCCTTTGTTCGTACGAGCGAAGAAGAAAATCGAGATCTTTTTATTCGAACATTGACTAAAGAAGTTCAACAATGGGGGCAAGCTCTAGACCGACCTACGATTAATACCATCTATTGGGGCGGTGGGACTCCTTCTATTTTGTCTGAATCTGAGGTTGCTCATATTGCCGGAGTGATTCACGAATATTTTCAAATCGAGCCTAGCTCAGAGCAAACAATAGAAGCGAATCCTGGCGCGCTCTCTTTGGAGTGGCTTAAATGCATCCAAGGGCTTGGGTTTAATCGTATTAGTTGGGGAGTTCAGACTCTGCATGATGATCTTCTCAAAGCACTGGGGCGAATTCATTCCTCAGAGCAGGCATTACAAGCTCTAGGGTGGTCTAAGCAGGCGGGATTTAGCCATATATCGGCAGATCTTATCCTTGGACTTCCCAATCAATCACCAGAGTCCGTATATGTAGATGCCCTCAAAATGATTAATCATGGGGTCGACCATATTAGTATTTATTTATTAGATCTTGACAAGGCTTGTGCACTTAAAACAGAAGTTGAAGCTGGTCGACTTATTTTACCGAATGAAGATCAAGTTGCTTCACTCTATGAAATCCTTCAAGATCAATTACCTCGCTTGGGTTTTACTCCTTATGAAATAAGTAATTACTCAAAACAAGAAGCTCAGTCTAGACATAATCAAAAATATTGGCGAAGACATCCTTATCTAGGCCTAGGCCCTAGTGCAGCGAGTCATCTGGGTCCCTATCGATGGACATCGGATCTTTCAATTACCGCTTGGAATCAAGGAAGGGGTCAACTCACTCTCGAAGTTCTTGATCCCGTGGATGAATGGATGGAAATTCCACTTCTAGGCCTTCGACTCGATGAAGGCATTGATTGGAATGAACTTTCTATGAAAGCATCGCATTTGAACGTTGTGCCATTGTTTCACTCATGGACCCATCAAATGAAACATTTCGAGATGGCTGGTTTAGTAATTTTCGAAGATTCTAAAGTGCGCCTTACGACCAAGGGAAGGTTGCTTTCAAATGAGATCTTCCAAATATTTGTTTAAACCCTTCGGTTCTCTTAGGCTATGGGTCTGAGCTTCGATAGACTGAACACATGGCTAACGATTTAGTGACTAACCGAAAGGCAAGATTTCAATACCATCTTCTCGATACATGGGAGGCAGGCGTTGCTCTATTGGGAAGCGAGGTTAAATCTCTTCGGGAAGGCCAAGGGCAACTTCAAGATGCCTATGTTGATCATATCCGCGGTGAACTTTGGCTTCGACAGTGTCATATCGCCCCTTGGACGAGTGCATCATGGACTAACCACGACCCCCTAAGGGATCGCAAACTCTTACTCAAAAAGAGCGAGATTCTTAAGATCGCAAAACATATTGAACGTAAAGGTCTGACCCTTATTCCTTTATCAATTTATGTCAATGATCGGGGTAAGATCAAAATCCAGATTGCCTTAGCCGAAGGAAAGCAGGCTCCCGACAAGAAAGCAGCGCTGAAAGCGCGACAAGCGAAAAGGGAAATGGATCGAATTCGAAAAGGGGATCGAGATTAATTTAGCAATCTTCCAATATCGAGAAAAACAGCTGAGCCCATAATCGTAATTAATAATACAAACCCTGCCATCAGAATACGCTGTTTGACCTGCCAGCTGAATCGACGACGAGCAATGACCTCGGCAGTCATCATGGCAACATGACCTCCATCTAGCAAGGGGATAGGAAGAGCATTTAAGATACCTAACTGAAGAGAGATGGCTGCAGCCATGACCAAGAAAGTGGACCAGCCTAATTTAGCAGCTTGGGATCCCTGCTGAATGATTCCAATGGGCCCTGCTAACTGATCTGAGGAAACATCCCATTTCAATACGCGTCCCAAAAATTCAAATATTTGTGAGCTGATATCACCAAGAGCATGGCCTGCAAAAATAAAACCTGGAGGCCAGTCTGACCAAGCGAAAGGTCTTCGAATTTCAGTATATTTTGTAGGCTGAAAGAGAATACCCAAGCGGCCCTGGCCGCTAATATTTTGAGCCACCGCCTCAAGTTTCAAATTGTTACCATTACGATCAACTAAAAGAGATAGGCGTTTCCCTGCTTGCTGTCGTATGTAGCTCACTGCTTGGCGATCATCGGATCCGGGAAAACGGAGATCGTTGAGGCCAAGAATTTTGTCTCCTTCGCGAAGCCCTGCCATTTCAGCTGAGCTCCCTTTCACAACTTGGGCTACATAGAGAGGGGAAGATTCGGGGATCCGGGAAACTACACGGTGACTATCTGCTCCGACAATTATCAGTAGTACAAAAGCGGTGAGGAGATTGGCAATGATGCCACCAGAGTAAAAAAGAAATTTTTGGAAATAGGGTTTTTGTTCAAAGCCATGAGGGTCATCGGCCTCAGGTTCTTCTGGATTATAGCCCGCCAATTTAACATAGCCGCCAAGGGGTATGGCGGATAGACGCATATCAGTCTCATTCCATTTAAACCCGATCAATCGGGGTCCCATTCCCACGGAAAAAGTTTCTACCGGGAGTCTTAACCATTTAGCAACTAGGAAATGTCCCATTTCATGGATGAAAACTAAACCCGAGAGCATGAGCAATGGAGCTAGGGTAGTAAGTTGCATTGCGAATCCTTAACGATTAGTTTACCTTCTCTAAATCTTTTAGGCTATCGGTGAGCTTCAAGCCACTTTTGAGTATGCAACCTGACCTCTTTATCAATCTCAAGTACATGATCAATATTTTCAGGTTGCTGAAGAGGAAATGTATCTAGCATCGCTTCATTACATTCAGCAATAAGACCAAAAGTGATATGACTTTTCAAAAAGGCATTGACTGATTCTTCATTAGCTGCATTAAGGATGATGGACGCACTTTGTCCAGTGCAGAGGCTCTGATAGGCCAACCGCAAACAAGGAAATCGGTTTAAATCAGGAGGATGGAAGTCCCAAGTTCGAGGTTGATCCCAACTAAAGACATTCGCAGGACTAGGAATTTGATCAGGGTATAAGAGAGCATATTGAATCGGGAGTCTCATATCGTTAGCGGAAGCCTGCATTTGAAAACTTCCATCGTGCATCTCGATCATGGCATGTACTTGACTTTGAGGATGTATGGTGACCCCAATTTGTTCAGGAGTTAACCCAAACAAGTGGCAGGCTTCAATCACCTCAAGCCCCTTATTCATCAGGGTGGCACTATCGATCGTAATTTTAGGTCCCATCTTCCAAGTGGGATGATTAATGGCTTCTTGAACCGTGGCTTTTTTCATCTGAGCCAATGACCATTCTCGAAAAGGACCCCCACTGGCTGTAAGGCGAATCGTACGAATCGTGGTCATATCTTTACCGTGCAGTAATTGGTGCAGCGCTGCATGTTCACTGTCGATCGGGAGGAGTTCCCCTTGACCTTGTCGAAGAGCTTCGAGAATGAGCGTTCCTCCAACCACTAAGGACTCCTTGTTTGCAAGGCATACGCGATGTCCATGTCGAAGAGCTTTTTCCGTACTGCGTAGCCCTGACGCTCCGACGATAGCTGAGACAACAGTATTAACACCTTCAGCTTCGACACAATGCAGAAGCCCTTCATCGCTAGGAGCAGAACGAGGCTGATAGTCTAATGCATCCAATACCCACTGTAGGTCTTCTCGAGTCGCCAAGGAAATAAACTCAGGCCGAAAGATTCGACACTGTTCTAAAAATTTATCTCTATTTTTTCCGGCTGCTAGTGCCACGACACGTAAGCGGTCTGGATGGTGTTTGACAACCTCGAGGGTTGATTGACCGATCGAACCTGTCGAGCCTAGAACTGCTAGATTTTTCATATGCGCTAGTTAAACCCATGAACGAAATGGAGATAGCAATAAAATACGGGGGTGGCAAATAAAAGACTATCGATCCGATCTAAGAGCCCCCCGTGTCCAGGAATGAGAGGAGAGGGGGATGAATCCTTAGCCCCAGCGCCCCGCTTCCAAGTACTTTCCACTAGATCACCCATTTGAGCAGCGAAGCCCACTAAAAAACCTATCAATAAAACATCCATCCAAGTCCAGTCTTGATAGAGAAAGATTTTTGAAAAACTAGCGGCAGCATAATTACCCATAAAATTTCCTGCTAATCCTTCCCAACTCTTCTTGGGGCTAACGCGTGGGGCTAATTTATGTTTTCCAAGCCATGAGCCCACAAAGTAAGCGACTACGTCGCCGAACCAAGTAATTAAATAAAGGCTCACAAGAAGTCGACTTCCGGTTTTTGAGAGCAGACCCTCCATCATAAAGATTTTCCATTGAAGGCCCATGGCGAACCCGATTAAGAGACCGCTCATCAATGTCAGTGATTGATTTGGAAGGGCTCGATCTAAGGATTCACGGCTCCATAAACTCCCCAAACAAGATAAAAGGAAAGCCAAAATAAGGGCAAGCCACAAAGGGAGTGTCCAAGTGCCGCCATAGGGTTCAGCTAGGCTAAGTGCTACGATGAGACCCACTAAAACACTTCGAGACCTAGAGAGGGTAAAGCCTTGCCCTTCAGCGAGGTGGGCGAACTCCTTGATCGAAAGATAGATGACTCCTGCAACTAGAAGACCGAATGCATAAGAAGACCATAATCGTCCATCCCCTAAAACATACCCCCCTATGGTTGTGGGACCTCCTCCAACATAAAGGAATAAGAGAAGGATGAAAGCTAGTGAGACACCCGAAGCGATTCGCTGTTTAAGATTATTGAGATCTAGACTCATGCAAGTCCACCGAAACGCCTTTCTCTTTGATCAAATTCTTCAAGACAGTCTTTTAGGTGTGTCGCTCCAAAATCAGGCCAATAAGTATCAAGAGTGATGATTTCAGCATAGGCTGATTGCCACAATAGAAAGTTTGAAATACGATTATCGCCCCCGGTTCGGATTAATAAATCAACCTCGGGAGCAGTCCCAGTCCAAAGTGTATTTTGGAAGAGATTTTCGTCGATCTGATCAATAGGCGTATCGTTTTTGATGAGTTTTTTTACAGCCTCTACAATTTCAAGACGCGATCCATAATTAACGGCAAGATGAAAGGTCATTCGATTACAGTGGGCGGTCTTTTCTTCTAGAGACTGAATTTCTGTCTGAATACTGGTGGGTATTCCTTCTAGTAGACCTAGGTGATGAAAGCGAATATTGTTTTTAAGAAGTTTAGGAAGAAACATTTTTAAGTACATTCGTAGCATCGCCATAAGGGTATTCACTTCGAAGGCTGGGCGCTTCCAGTTTTCCGTTGAGAATGCATAGAGACTAAGGTGTTTAATGCCTAATTCTGCAGCGGCTTCCACCGCTCGGTCAGCTGCATCAACTCCAGCTTTATGACCCTTGGATCGAGAACGACCTTGGTCCGCTGCCCAACGTCCATTTCCATCCATGATAATGGCAACATGTTGGGGAAAGCCCATGGTATAGGTCCTTAAACTAAGGTTTATTCTAATCTGACCTAGCCTATATTCCTTACTATTTAGACATCGGGCCAAATTGGTAGCCAACGCTTCGATAGGTATGAATCCAATGGGGACGTTGGGGGTCATCTTCGATTAACTTTCTCAAGCGGACAACGAAGTTGTCAATGGTACGCGGGGTCACATGGGCCCCTTCTCCCCATACCTTCTCCATGATGGCGTCACGGGTGACTGCATGGCCTGAATGTTCCATCAAGAATTTCATAATCATAGATTCTTTAACGCTCAACTGAAATTCACCTCGTGGCCCCTTGCCTGTAAAATTATCAAAATCAATCCAATTAGACCCAAAATACTTTTTTCGATCTAGTGACTGATTTTGGTACCATATCTCGCGCCGTAAAATAGATCGAATACGAATGAGGAGATCTCGTACTTGAAAAGGTTTTCCCAAATAATCGTCACCTCCCGAGTCGAACCCCAAAAATCGATCATTTTCAGTATTCTTAGCGGTTAAAAACAGGACGGGAGTTAAGTTGTGTCGCGTCCTCATTTCTTGACAAACGGTTAGACCATCCATGCCGGGAAGCATAATATCCAAGAGCACGAGATCAAATTTTTCTAATTGCATTCGCATCAGAGCTTCGTCACCCCGAGCCACCCATATACAAGAGATATTCTCCATCTCGAGATTGAGTTGTATACCTTCTGCTAAACTTTCTTCATCTTCTACGAGCAATATTTTAGGGTTTGTCATGAATAGGGACCTCGGGTGCCTATCCTACTAGAATAGAACAAAGGAGTCAGCATGGCTTCACCCACGATTAGTATTGTTATTCCTGTTTTTAATGAAGAGCCTAATCTTCATACCTTATGGGAGCGTCTACGACAATCCATGTCTCCTTTTGATGCGGAAGGTTGGGAGGTCATTATGGTCGACGATGGCTCTAAAGATCAGAGTCTTTCGTTATTAAAATCAATTGCACAGCGCGATGAGCACTTGATCGTTATTGAGTTTAATCGAAATTATGGACAGCACGCAGCCATTATGCAGGGTTTTCAAACGGTTGCTTCTTCGACGCAGTATGTCATTACGCTCGATGCAGATCTGCAAAATCCCCCCGAGGATATCCCTCGTTTAATCACCGAACTCAAAAAAGGGTATGAAGTAGTTGGGGGTGTTCGCAGAACACGAGCTCAAAATGACAGTTTTTGGAGGCGATGGCCGAGTAAATTAGTAAACTATGTGACGCGCAAAACGACCGGAGTCGCCCTCACTGATTATGGATGTATGCTTCGTGGTTATACCAAATCGGTTGTCGAGGCGATGCTGTCCTGTGACGAAAAAAGTACTTTTATTCCAGTGCTCGCTAACACCTTTGCCAAATCTATTACGGAAGTCGATGTCGGCCACGCTCCCCGTCTACATGGGGATTCCAAATACGGTTTATTGGCATTAATTCGCCTTCAATTTGATCTCACCACGGGCTTTAGTACATTTCCCTTACAAATGCTCTCAGGTATTGGCATCCTTATAAGCGTCGGAAGTCTTGGGTTAGGTATTTATCTCTTAATCATGCGTTTGTTGGGCTTCCCTGACAATACCAATGGAGTCTTCACCCTTTTTGCTTTAGTTTTTCTTATTCTCGGCATTCTTTTCCTTGGATTAGGCATTTTGGGTGAATATATTGGACGCATTTATAGTCAAGTTCGCGTACGCCCCCGATCCATAGTGAAGCATATTCATCGAAAAACCAATTAACTCGTATGCATATTACGCATAGCTAGAGCATGCGCAATATAACGTCCCATTGGATCAGCCTCTAAATTTACCGATTGATTTGGTCGATAGTCTTTTAGTGCAGTTTGTCGGAGTGTTTCGGGAATAAGAGAAACAGTGAACCAATCTAATCCACACTCGACTATCGTCAAAGAAATACCATCAACCGTAATACTACCTTTGGGAGCGGTCATGGTGCTAATAAATATGGGCATTGAAAATTTCCACAGGCCTTCCCCCTCTGTACGTTCCAAGACATGACCAAGCCCATCGACATGGCCAGAGACCGAGTGTCCATCAAGAGGCTCTCCCAGCCGAAGGCTAGGTTCTAGATGTAATGAAGTGCCAATCCGCAAGGTCCCTAGGGTTGTTTTTTGAAGAGTTTCATCGCTCAACTCAGCAATCCAACTTTCTTCATCCACATAAGTCGATGTTAAACAGACTCCATTAACGCAAATGCTTGAACCTACGGTTGCTCGAAGCAACAAAGTGGGAGAGGCCGTTATTTCCAAACGAGCGCCCTCTTTGCGTCTTTCTCGACCTTTGAGGCTACCGAGTTCTCTAATGAGACCTGTGAACATTACCTTACACCTTTAATAACTTCAGAGCGTGCGTGGCGGGCGCCATAAATAAAGTACAAAAGTAAACCCAGGGCTAGCCATATCCAAAACCGTTCCCACGTTCGTGTAGGGAGACCCCAAGCTAGCCAAACACAGAAGAGAATACCTAAGGGAGCTGCCACCCATATATATGGAACACGAAACTTACGAGGCGCTTCGGGACGCTGAATTCGAAGAATCATCACGCCGCCGCTCACTAGAATAAAAGCAAAAAGAGTGCCGATATTGGTGAGTTCAATAATTTCATCAATGTTCATTAAGCCTGCTGGCAAGATTACAATGAGCCCGGTTAATAACGTAGAATTGAAGGGCGTTCTATATTTTGGATGAATTTTTCCAAACCAAGGAGGAAGCAGCCTGTCGCGACTCATCACCATAAAAATCCGGGGTTGAGCCATTTGAAACACCAAGAGTGCCCCACCAAGGGCCACCACAGCACCAACGCTAATCAGGGCTGATATTTTGTTCATTCCAATAGCGGTAAAAGCGTGAGCAATAGGGTCCGCAACACCATGATAGGCAGTATAGGGAAGCATCCCAGCAATAACCGCACAGACACCGATATAAATCACCGTACAAATGATAAGACTGCCAATGATGCCGCGGGGTAGATCACGACCCGGATCTCGGCATTCTTCAGCCGTGGTACTCACCGCATCGAACCCAATAAATGCAAAGAAAATGATGGCGGCACCGGCTTGAATTCCATGCCATCCATTGGGGGCAAAAGGGCTATAGTTAGCCGCTTGAACATGAAAGGCACCAATACCAATGACGAAAAGCAATAGAACCACCTTAATCGCCACTAAGATATTATTTGTTCTGACGCTTTCTTTTACACCCCAGATGCATAAAAGTGTGATGAGGAAAGTAATAAAAATAGCTAGGATATTAATGCCGACAGGAATGTTATAAATCGTCGGAGCGGCATTGAGAATATCCCAAAACTTAAATGTATGGCTCCCTGAAATCACACCGGCTTTTGCTTGCATAAGTAGGTCAATCTTGTCGCTGAATGAGAGTACAAGGTTAGGATCGATCGTCGTTAACATCGTGCGGGAATCAATACATAACCACCGAGGAAGAATAAAGCCGAAGCCCTGTAAAAGATTATCCATATAGCTTCCCCAACTAATGGCAATAGCCACATTGGAGACTGCATATTCCAATAAAAGATCCCAACCAATCAACCACGCCATCAGTTGGCCCATCGTGGCGTAAGTATAGGTATACGCACTGCCAGAAACCGGGATCATACTTGCGAATTCGGCATAACAAAGCGCCGTGAAACCGCAAGCAATGGCTGTAATGATAAAACTGACAATGAGAGCGGGTCCTGCCGCCGGTCGGGTTAAGCCAAAGGTCGTATCTAAACCCCCAGCTAGGCCCGTACCAAGGGCCGAAAGGATCCCAGCACCAATGATGGCCCCGACTCCTAAAAGAGCAAGATCCCAAGCCCCAAGAGTTTTTTTTAATTGAGGATGATCCGTGGATTCAGAATTCGCCATGATTTGTTCAAGGCTTTTGGTTTGAAACATCTGTTTAAAAAAGGGATGCATATATTTCCACGTTTGCTTAGATTATCAGCAGAACTTCCTTTCCCGATTAGTTTGTTAAGAGGGCAGGAGATTTTTTTGCCCTTGATGTCCCCAAGGCTGTAAGGCCTGAAGTGAAGCCTGAATACCTTTGCCGGGGCGCTGCAGCGACACAATTTCAACAGCCTGTCCATCCCCTGCCGTGAGCCATACTCCTTCGCTATGAGACCAACTCAGGGTACCGGGATTCAAAGATGAGAGTTTCATGAGGCCAACGGATCTAATTTTTATAGTTTCAAGATCAAGATTAAATTCGACACTAGGCCAGGGCTGTAGGGCACGAACTTGGCGATGAATCTCGATGGCGGGTCGTTCCACCGATAGGAGCGCGCAAGCCTTAGTTAATTTAGGAGCCCAGGTTGCCTTTTGCTCATCTTGATTGATCAAAGAACAGGATCCACGGATTAAATCCAACCAGTGTTTTTTAATCAGTTGAGCACCATCGCGAGATAGTAGATCCAGAAGGCTCTGCGTATCGGATGCAAGAGTAATGGGGCGATCAAGACAGTCGACAGTAGGTCCTGCGTCTAGAGCAGGAGAGATTTTCATAAGGGACACTCCTGTTTCCTCGTCCCCCTTCCAAATTGCATGGTTAACAGGAGCGGCGCCTCGCCAGCGAGGGAGCTTTGAAAAATGAAGATTCCAAACACCGAGGTGACAACTATCAATCATCCATGGCGGCAGAATGGATCCATAGGCAATCACAAAAGCAAGATCGACTTTGAGCGAGCCCCATATCGCTTGGGTATCGGAAGCACCCCAATCATCGGGCTGAAAAAGGGGGATACCCAGCGCTAGCGCGCGAGTTTTTACCGGAGACGGGAGGAGGTTTTGGCCTCGCCCCGATGGGCGATCGGGGCCTGTGATGACTACATCGACTGACCGAAGCGAGGCTAATATCTCTAGGGTGGGAAGTGCCACGCGAGGGGTTCCCAAAAGAGCCACGCGAGGGCGAACCACTTATACCACCTGCAGTTGCTTGATAAATTTTCTTTGAATGAGTTTCTTTTTAATTGGTCCAAAATACTCGACAAAAAGACGGCCTCGTAAATGATCAATTTCATGGCAAAAGGCTCGCGCTAAGAGATCTTCACCAACGAGCTCATACCAAGCTCCATCTTTTTTCCGATTTCGAATCGTGACCCGTTGAGGTCGTTCCAATACTTCGTGAATACCAGGGATTGATAGACAACCTTCGGGGCCGACTTGTTTGCCTTCTTCTTTGACGATGGTTGGATTGATCAGAATAATTTTTGAATCGGGGTCTTCTCCACACGAACAATCAATAACGGCTAAATTCAAATTGATTCCTATTTGAGGAGCAGCAATACCAACCCCGTCTTCCACAAGAGCAGTCTCAAAGAGATCTGTGACCAATTGGTCTAATTCTGGGGTCCAGGGGCCCACATCAGCACTCTTAATTTTAAGCCTAGGGTCACCCCAATGGATGACCTCGCGAACAGCCATAATGACCTCAATTTCTATTATAGAATGCCGGTATTTACTTGGTAATCTAAGAGTTCGGAGAATTGAGGCCTCATGCTACGTAGCTTTAGAACTGCCATTAAATCAAACCGAACCCCGGTCGCCGCCGTCATGATTGTGCTGACCCTTGGGCTCTTGGCCTACCTCGTTCCTTCAGGCAATTCCGTTGTAACTCCAGAAACCGTCTTGGGTCGTGTTTATGGTCGAGACATAAAACAAGGAGATATTGATCAGGCACTCATGGATTTAATGCAACGATTTGGGGGGGCGCAGGCTCAACAAGAACAGTTACTCCCCTTACTGAAGCCACAGGCCATTCAATCTGTCATCCAAGACAAGATTGTGGAGGAGCTTTGTGAACGCGAGGGTATTGTGGTTAGCGATGCAGAAGTTAAAACGACACTAGAATTGATCCTAACCTCTCAGGCCAAACAAGAGCCCGAACTGAAGGGCTTATTTGATCCTTCAGGCCGTTTGCGTAGCATGGATGAACTCGTCAAGATCTACCAAGAACCCGTGAGAGCTTTTATTAATACGGTTGAGCGCGTTGCTCGAAAAGAAACAGTTCGCCAGAAACTTTTTCAGATTTATGCAAATAAAGTCCCCATATCCGCTGAACGATTAGCCCTAGAACATCGCCTAAAAGAAGAAAAGATTTCGTTCAAGTCCGTGATGGTAACTCCTTCTAGCCAAGATATTAGTGATCCCGGTGATGGACCTTTGGAGCTCTATCTCAAGGCCGAGGGATCCTTCTTCAAGCAAGGCCTTCGTCGCCAAATTCAAGTAGTGGCCGTCTCCAGAGATATGATCGGAGATTTAAACATCGATGAATCAGCGGTACAAAAGGCCTATGAAAACCAAAAAGTATCTTTTACAAAGGCCCCTGAAGTAAAGGGTCGTCACATTCTTTTTGATGCCACCACGCCTCAGCAGATACTCGAAGCAAAAAAGAAAGCGCTCGAAGTCAGAGAGCAATTGACTAAAGGAGAGAAATTTGAAGCGTTGGCCAACAAATATAATAGCCCCCAAGCAGCGGGTCCAGGCGGAGATCTAGGTTGGTTTGATCGCTCTCGTATGGTGAAAGAGTTTTCGGATGCTGCCTTTAGTCTGAAGGTGGGAGAGGTCAGCCTACCAGTGCAAACTCAATACGGAATTCATCTCATCCGTATTGATGATCGACGAGCCGAGCGCGTGACTCCATTTGAGGATGTGAAATCTCGACTAGAGTTGGATCTAACCGAAGAACGTTATGCTCAAAAAGCCAAAGAAAAATTAGAACTGTTGAAAAAGAAAGCGGGACGGGGAGACTTGATGTCGGCGGCTCAATCCCTGGGCCTTAAGGCTGTTAATAGTCCGCCTTTCGAAGCGACGGATACTCCCAGTATAGAAGGGTTCTTTAATGTTGGAGATTTAGCAACACGAGCCTTTTCGAAAAAAGTCGGCGAGGTTTCCGGCCCAGAATTAGTCGGTTCTTCTTACATGATCTATCGTGTTGAAAAAGAGTTCCAACCAAGCGTCCCTCCCTTGAAAGATATCCGACCAAAAGTGCTTCTAGCCTGGCGTCAAGAGCAAGCGGCTAAAGCAACCCAAATACAAATGCAAGCCCTTCGACAAGCGGGAACAATCGATGCTTTCAAAGATTTGGGAGCTATCACAGAAACTAAATCTATTACCATCATTTCGAAGCAAGAGTTGGTCACTCAGCCTCAAATTCGCCAAGCGCTCCTTCAAACGCCAGTCAATCAGCTTACTCCTATCATCTTCCAAGAAGATGGGTCTTTTTGGTGCGCTCAAATAAGTCAACGAGAAGCTTTTCCCCCACTCACCGTCGAGACTCGATTGAATTTAGTCAATGAAATTCAAAATCGAGAAGCAGGTCAAATGTTGCAATATGAAGTGCAACGGCTCCTGGAAGTAGGTAAATCTCGCTCAGGACTAAGATCTCTCTGGGGTCTATGGGACGGCATTTGGATGGACGAGAAAGCCCTAGGGCTCACGAAGTAATTCGTTCAAGGCCATCCATATAAGGCACAAGCGCTTTCGGCAAAAGGATACTGCCGTCGGCTTGTTGGCCATTCTCAAGAATCGCTACCCATGTCCGACCAATGGCCAACGCAGAGCCATTGAGTGTGTGAAGAAAGCGATTCTCCCCCTTGGGGGTTGAGGCCCGATACTTCAAGCCTGCTCGACGAGCCTGGAAACTTCCAAACCACGAACAACTACTAATTTCACGATATGCATTCTGGGAAGGAAGCCAGACTTCGAGGTCATAAGTTTTATGACTACTAAAGCCCATGTCTCCGGTACATAACAACATGCGTCGATAAGGTAATTCCAAGGCTTCAAGAATGCTTTCGGCATGCGCCGTTAAACGTTCGAGTTCATTGGGAGCCGCTTCTTCCTGAATGAAACTAACTAATTCAACTTTATGAAATTGATGTTGACGGATAATACCTTTGGTATCTTTTCCGTAACTTCCCGCTTCACTTCGAAAGCAGGGGGTAAGAGCACAGTGGCGAATAGGAAGTTGGGTCTCTTTTAGTACTTCATCTCGGTAGAGATTAGTGACCGGAACCTCCGCAGTCGGGATCAAATATAGGCGCGTATCACCGTGGGGAACCTTGAAGAGATCGTTTTCAAACTTGGGTAACTGCCCTGTCCCAAACATGGATTGTGCATTGACTAAATAGGGAGGGAGAATTTCCGTATACCCTTGCTTCAAATGAAGATCGAGCATAAAAGAGGCCAAGGCTCGCTCAAGTTTGGCCCCCATTCCTTTGAGAACAGCAAATCGTGTTCCTGTAATCTTAGAAGCACGTTCTAAATCTAAGATGCCCAAGGTAACTCCAAGATCAACGTGATCCTGAGGTTGATGAATGACGGGAGGCGTTCCCCATCTCTTCATCTCCTGATTACTTTCGGCGTTCAATCCCACAGGCACGGAAGTATGTGATACGTTGGGTATCTGTGCCAAAAAACTTTGCCATTGCGACTCTATCGAGCGCATATCTTGTTCGCAATCAACTAGGGCCTGAGACGATACTTTTTGCTGTTCAAGAAGGTCAGTGGCGTCTTGCTGAGACTGCTTACGGACTCGAATAAGTTCCGTCATTTTATTGCGTTCAGCTTTGAGGCTTTCGAGGTCTTGGATCGCTTTTTTACGAGCTCTCTCTAATTCAGTCCACATAGTTCGATCGAAATCATAATGACGATATTTAAGACTTTGGATCGTTGTGTCCAAGTGGGCTCTCAAGAGTTGAGGATCAAGCATAGGATAAGTTTACTTTAGCCCTAGTCAGTGGAATGACTGGCGGTAGTTGCGAGATTGAATAAGGATTTATACAAAGATTAAAAAAAGGGCCCTTTAGGGGCCCTTTTTTAGTGAAATGAAGGCAGGTTATTGATTGAAGCGATAAACAACACCAACCGTAAACCAGGAAGGATTGAAGACCTTATTCATTTCTGACTGCGTAAAGTTAAAATTCACAGACCACTGAGACGTGATAGGTCGTTCGATACCAACACGAAATCCCCATTTGATATCGTTGCCGACGAGATTATTTCCGCCATCAGGGTTAACTGCCGTTGTACTTACGGCCGTTGTGTTATTGAAAAGGTAATTGGTAGCCGTGAGGGCATTTTGTTTCCAAGCGGTTCCAAGAATACCCGCATAGACATAGTTGCCGTTCCACTCTTGATAAAGGTCAAATCCAGCTGAAAAACTAGGTCGTACCACGTTATCAAAACCGGTACCCACTTTACCCTTAATACCAAATAAGGTTCCATGAAAACGAAGATCCAGGCCGGGAGTCACCGTTCTATGAACGTTGAGACCCAGACCATACCCAGCCAGGTTGTTACTAGAGACAACCTTATTGAGGTCTGCATTGGCAATCATGCCATTAAATGAAATGGCGAAGGGAGAGGGGGTTTGGGCCATCAAGGGGATGGTTAACAAAACCAGTGAGGCATATCGTTTGAGATTCATTTTTTTAACTCCAAATAAGTTTTAAGTTAACCAAATTACCACTTGAATCCAGTGGACAACCGAACGCTTCGGCCTCCAGCAAAGTTACCGTTACCGTAGACACCATAGCCCAGGGGCGTTCCCAAAGGAATCAACGAAGGAGTGATACCTGCAGCGCGGAAGGACGACACGGCACTCGCTAAAGGAGTCGTACCGTTAGATCCTGCAATGGATGCGGTGGAGTAACTGGCTAACTGCCAGTGGTTGAACAATCCAAATACGTTAACTTCGGTGAAGAATCGGATCTTGTCAACAATTGGGTATTCCAAGCCCAATTTGAAGTTGAAATTATACGTGTCATTAAAGCGACCGATACCACGAGGTCCATAGAATTGACTGTAGGTATTGGGATAAAGAGAAGAAATGGTTGAACCCGCTGCGGCAGCTCTGAGACGGCCTTCGAAGAACTGAGTTCGGGTCAGGCTGTAAGCACCGCCGCCCAAGTATTCAAAGGTTAAGGCAGCATTCATGGCTGCACCCTGAGCAGATCGATTGGTGTAGGTCAAGAAGATCAATCCACGGTGACGTTGTTCACCAGGCAAATATCCATAAGGTGCGTAGTCGTTATAAGTACGACCATACAGTGTGTGGACATCTTCGTAGAATCCAATGGGTTCAGATTGAACGGGAGGATTGCCACCTTCAGCACCAGTCGAATTACCTTGTAGTTTCGACATGGTCCAATTGCCCCCTAGGTTCCAATTACGATCTAAGCGAGCATTGAATTCCATTTCAACACTCTTGTAATCGCGGACGATGTTGTTGTTGGTCGCCCATCGTTCAAAGAGAACTTGAGAAGTTAAAGTGGTACCTGCAATAGCAAGACTGATTTCATTGTTGGGGCCAATGGCTTGACTTCGAGAGAAGAAATCGCCACCTTTTCGCATATTGTAGGAAATATTTAAGAAAGAACCATCATCCCAATTGTGACGGAAAGCGAGAGAGGTTTCATCGCTGTAAGGAGCGGCTGTGTTAGGCGATGTTCCGCGATTGAGAGGCGAGGAGTAAAAAAGGAGTCCTGCATTAGAGTTAATCTGCCAGTTTCCACGATCTACCAATTGTGCATAGGAGATGTTGGCGAAAGCATAAGGGGAGCCGTAGACTGTATTCACCCAAGTAATACCCGTGGTTTGAGTGATGCCTTTGAATCTCCATGCAGTCGTGATGGGGCTACCGGCACGAGTAAAGCGGTTGGTAAAACCATCGCCTAACTTTTCTACGAAGCGAGCTCGACTGACCGTGAAGAGATATTTTTGGTCTCCGTTCAGATCATAGCGATATTGCATTCGAGGGCTAGTCGCACTCTGAGACGTTACAGGAGATCCGAGGGTATCAGAAGCCGTGGACTTGTCATAGCGGACGCCTAGCATCAGTTGGTGGTTTTTATTGATGGTTAGCAAGTCATTGAAGTAGTAAGAGTCAAATTTGTTCTTAGCAGCACCGCGATCGGTTGAGTAGTTATACAAGGCTGCATCGTTATCCCATGAGGCTGCGTCAACGACGAACGTACCGTTGGAATTATATCCAGCATTGTAGATGATGGATCCCGTAGGCGATTGATCATTCGCAGCGGCGCGAGATTGACGGAGCAACTCGAACCCAACATCAAAGTTGTGGCTACCCAGAGGACCGTCATTGAGGAAATGATTCAAGTTAACGGAGTAGGTTTGAATTTTACGGGCATCTCCCCCGTCCGATTTGTTAAAGATCCCATTGTGGGAGAACAGAGTGCTGAAACCAGCACCATAGTAACTGCCGATGACATCACCGAGGGCGGGATCACCACCTGCAGACAAGTTTTGGTTCTTAAATCCGTAACGAGCTTCCATCGTGGTATTGGAACTAAGGACTCCACGATAGGCAATCGTTTGATATTCATTCAAATTTGTCTGAGGAACCAAATTGCGAGGATCCATGGTGGCCGTGTAGTTACGGTTTTGTTGTTGGGTCACGGCACGATTACTCTGTAACTCAAGGCTATGATCCTGATTAATCGCATAGGTCAGTTTCAAGTCATAGAATTGATTAGCTGAAACTGTATTGAACTGTTGACCCGCGGTCGGAAAAATAAAGGACGCGCCGGTTAGGCCGCCGTTCCAACCATAGACTGCCATCGCAGAAGTTTGCAATAAGGTACCCGTAGGATTGGAGAAAGTACCAGATCCATAGGCCGCGGGCGACAGAATAGTTGAAGCAGTGAACCACAATTTATCTTGAATAATCGGTCCACCAATGAAAACGGTGTATTCAGCAGACTGTAGATCCGTGCCGGGAGCAGGTCGACCTGTGCTGCGATCAAATCGCATACCCATAGGAGAAATCGCTGACCAAGCGGTACGGCTAATATTGGCTCGCATGGTTCCAGAGAAACTATTACTTCCGGATTTGGAAACAGCCTGAATGACACCGCCGGAGAATCCGCCATACTTGGCATTGATGGGTGACTGAATGACTTGAATTTCAGCGATTGAATCATCAACGTAATATGAATTTCGACCGTTGGTACCGCCGAATACGTTGTCAGCAATATCCACGCCGTTAAGGAGGAATCGAGTTCCAAACCCTTGTTGTCCACGAATGGATAAGCGACCACCGTCGGTGAAACCACCGGGGGTGACACCGGGAGCTCTCAAGGCAGCATCTGCGATACCGCGTGTGGTTCCAGGAAGCACATCAAAGGTTTCAGCGGTGATGGTCGTTTGTGATGAGGTATTGGTCTTATCCACGCTGGCTTTGTTGTCCGACACTTCAACCGTAGCTGAAGCGCTTGTAGCCTCCATCAATAGATCTTGACGAGACGTTTGGGAAACATTGACACTCACGCCGGTCGCGGATGCACCAACAAAGCCCTCCTTGCGGAGGCTGATGCTGTAGGCACTGCCGGGAGGCAGGAGCGGAGCGCGATAACTACCATTAGCATCGGTGAAGATCGTGCGAACTCCTTGCAAAGTTGGAGCTGAGATACGAACCTCAACACCTGGGACGGGGTTACCTTTGCGGTCTCGCACGGTTCCAGTGAGGGCTCCAGTGGCTTCTTGAGCCATCAGAACAGGACCGGCAACCAATGCAAGGGAGAGCATGGTGAGAGATGATTTAAATCGGTTCATTGTTTACTCCAAATAGTCGCGAGAGGCGATTAAAACTTGATACCAAAACTGAGTTCAGTGATAAATCCGGTTTTGCTACCGGCGTTGGGGAATTTCACATTGGATTGAGTGATGTTGAGCTCACCGCTGTAACGATCCGTGAAGCGCTGACCGATACCAAAGGTAGGATTCAAAGTCATTGAACTAGTGGTCTTGATTTCAGCAACCGCAGACGAGGAAACCAACGTATAAGTTGTTCCCGCTAGTGACCATGTTTCACGAGAACCCGTATCAGTTTCTTTCACGGTCCACCGTTGTGCGCGGACTCCAACCTGATAATACATGCCTTCACGATAGAAATTGTCGCGATACAAAACGTTAAAGTCATAACCAAAAGACTCAGGTTTACGTACGATACTTGCGTAAGTTCCTGCGGGTGTACCCGACACCAAAGCAGTTCCAGCTTGTGAGCTGTGAGGAATGGAACTGACCAAATTAAAACGGCCTGGATTGATTCGGTAGTTGATGCCGACAACCCAATTATTTTTTGTGAATTCAAAACCGGATGCAAAGGTGTTTAAAGTTTCACCATCGTTGAAACCTGTTTTGTTAGCGATGGATCCGGAGGCATTACCGGTGGTGAATTTAACCGCACCGTCCCAACCCGAAAACATTTGAGCTGAGAGTGCGCCAGTGGCCATGATGGCCAAGGTGGTAGCTTTAACGAACTTTGTGAAACGCATCACGTGTAGTCCTCCGCGACATAACTGTCGCAAATGTACGAGAAATCTTTTTCTCGTGTTGGTTTGTAAATGAAAATAAATAGAACTAGGCCTAGACCTAGCCTGATATGGAATCAAAGGCTATTAAAAGAACAATAGAGCAACAAAGGCATAAAGTCTTGCTTAATTTCACAAAAAAGTTCCTAGACCAACATAAATAATTATTAAGTATAAATATTTCAATATTTATACATTGAATGTTAAAGGGAAAAGAATGAAAAGAAAGCTAAGCCTAGATTTATCAATAATTTAAATATCTTCTAGTCGAGTCATGCGCTCGACCCCTTGAACTTTGCGAGTCCTTGAGGCCCCCTGGCCTCCGATAACTAAACCGCAACCTTGGGGCAAGCGTTCTTGCAGATCTTTTAGGAGACGGCGGACACTTTCGCCTGCAGTGAGAATAGACAAGCTGACCGCAACCTTGTGGGCCCCCACTTGCCGAGCTGATTTGGCGATGTTGGCCACAGGAACATCCATGCCGAGTACTTCGGTTTTGTAGCCCTTGTAGGTATAGATTAGTGCAGCCATCAGCAAACCCAATCGATGTCGCTCTCCAGGCAAAGTCGTCATCAAGACCACTTCCCGAGGACCCTTGGCTTGTTGATCCAATTCGTTACGGAGTTTACGAAGAAGATCTTCGAGTACTTCTGTAAGTAGTTTTTCATGATGAATATCGAGTCGACCTTCTGCCCAAGCCACGCCCACGCGCTCAAGCAGGGGAGCAATCGTATGAATGACAAAATCTCGGAGGCCTTGTTGGAATAACGCTTCGGCTAAAAGATTTTTGATCTTTTCTGAATTTGAATTTTGCGTAGCGATCATCAACTCATCGAGTATAGGATTCGGGGCCGCAGTGGCGTTCTTTAAAACCATCGCCTCAAGTTGATCTGTACTCGAACGAACCGCCATCGAAGGTCGATGGCCGGAAGCGACCGCTTCAGCAATAAGACGGAGACGATTGAGATCTTCCGCCCGGTAGCGGCGGTGACCGGAAGGCAAGCGAACCGGCATTGGAAATCCATAGCGGCGCTCCCATACTCGGACCACATCAGAGGACAGGCCGGTCTCAGTACAAATATCTCCAATACTAAGTAGACTAGTATTCATAGATTCTCCTAATGTCTAATTATATAACTAGACATAAATTGTAATGTCTATTTTAATATCTAGACATTAGGTCTTTTAAACTTAAATCTATCCAAAATAATCTGGGCCTCATGGGTGCTTAGTCTCTCCTCTAGGGCTTCAAGGAGCGTGGCGATTTCAACATTCCAAGCCCCTCGATCCTTGAGGGCCCACTCTAACTCTTGAAAAGGCGTGGCGGGTTTCCCTGGTGACAGGCTTGGCTCCTCAGGTTCCGCCGGCACAGACCTTAAAAGGGTTTTCAGAGTTTCGCTCGAGAGGGGTGGGGGATAAGATTGGCGGAGTTGATCCAACCAGGGAATCAATTGATTGAGCCCCTGGGGTTTCACTAGGGTGCCGGCGACCCCCACAAAATCATTGGGAGTCCATTGAGGTATTTCGAGTGCGCCGTGCATCAACCACGTGTTTGATACCATCGAAGGGAAATCCTCTCTGAGGGTTCGAAGAATCATGGGGCTCTGGCCTTTAGCTAGATCATGATCCAGTAGAACTCCTTGAATGTTAAAACCATTGAGATTTTGACGAACGTCAGCGTCCTCTGTTGACCTATGTAAAACGCAATCTTGATGAGCGCAGAGAAGGCGCGTGAGAGCCCGAAGTAAGTTGGGGTTATCGTCAATAATGAGCAAATGAATGGGCAATCAAATCCTCCCCATCAACGAAACCATGAACGAACGGCACGGGTTGTTGACGTATCTAAAAGATTAAGGAGATAAATTTCATCGCCGACCCATACCCAAGCCTTTCCATGGGCTTCTAGTAGCTGGAGACGAGGGCCTTGTGGTAAATCGGAGCGAAGTTCTGGGCGACGCTGAAGAACCCGTTGCGTCTCTGCCTTGTACTTCTCTCTGAGTTCTTCGGCCCAACGGGTTCGTGGAATCGCTCGAGCGCTGCCCCAGCGTTCGCCCTCATAGGAAATGGCACCCGTCGATTTCCAAAACCAACGATCGGAATCTTGGGGAAGAGGGTCTCTGGAGGGATCCCATTTTTGAATAGACAATGGGGCTTTTTCATCGACATTCACCATGCCGAGGGTGTCATTTTTGAGAGGGGTTACTAGCCGAAAATGATCGGGAAACTGAGGAATCAACTGACCTGCACCCCCTTGGGTCCGTTTCCAACCCTGTTCATTTAAATGCCACAAAGTCCAAAAAGAACCGTCGCTGACCCACAGCTGGTCGCTTCGGGGAAACCACATCTGATGAGACTTCGACCAAATAAGAACAATGCGATTCCCGGGCAAATCACGTCCATCGTCCGAAAGACTATCGGGGCGGGTCGCGAGATCGGCGGGAACTCTTTGAAAATCGGGTTCCCGGTAGGCGGCCAAGGATTTCTCCGAGGGCTCCTCATCAATCGACCATGTACTTACTAAAAGTCTGTTTGATTTTTCAAAGAACCCAATAAGGACCGATCGACCATCCCAACTAAATCGACTCCAAGGACCCGAGGGGATCGACCATCGAATACGATTTTCAGGATAATCAATGAGTTGGGTTTCATAACGTTTCAATCCAAATTGAAAGGTCACTAATGCTTGTTTGTTGTTGGAGGGGTTCAAGCGAAAAGAGACGATAGGGGCCTCATAGGAATAGGCTCGCCACTCTAAATTTCGCCAAAGGTAAATCTTGCTCCGACCTCCGGGGCCATTCAATGGAAAACCATGAGGGCTCGAAAAAGGAGCAGCAGACTCCCAAGGAAATCCAAAACCCCACGAGCCCAAAGGTTCCGATTCGGGCTCTTGGGGTTTGTGGAATAAGGGTTTCCAACCCGGCTCCAGATGAAGACTAGCTTCGACGGAAAAATTATCGATGTCGAGGAGCGCCGGGGTTGTGTCCCGTCCGAACACCAAGTCATCACTCTTCCGAAAAAGACCCTGCGCTAAAGACAATAGAAGCAGAAGGCCCCCGATAAATAAACTGGCCATGATGTAACGTCTTGGAAACAGACAAGTACCTCCTGCCTCTAGTTTACGAGTGGTGGACTGAAAAGATCTTTATAGAGCAAAAACCGGTGTAAACAGTCATCGCATCACCCGCGAGAGGGGGCTTGGTATTTTAAGCATTAAAAAAGGACCCTTACGGGTCCTTTTTTATAGAGACGTGGTTCGTTTTTAGAACTGAACCTTAACACCGAACCGAATAGCACGGCCAGAGTTCCAACCTGTTTCAAATCCATAGAAGGGATTGACACTACCAGAACTCGTGGTTCCGTAAATATTCGTTGTGGTGGCCGTACGTCGATTGAAGAGATTGAATACGGTCACACTAGGCGTAATACGGTAGCCCATATAGTTGTAACTGTAATCAATCAACATATCAAACAATGCATTTTTAGGAGTTCGTCCTTCGGAGCCGTAAAGTCCGAATTTAGGAACTGCATTACCGTAGCCACCGATATCTAATGAAGGATCGCCTGAGGCAGTTCCGTCATCAAAGAGACTCTTGGGAGTTCCGTATTGAACAGTTCCCGAAAGACCGATGGTTAGGGGATTGCCCATCAAGTCAAGGCTATAACTTCCAAAGACCTTGAGCACGTGAGTGCGATCGATGGGAAGTAATCCCTCACCGACGTAAGGATAATGATCAAAGGTAGAAGTGATCAAAGCATCAGCTTGTCCATTACTAGATTGACCAAGCCCTTCATAGGTTCCAAAGAGTTTGCTCCAGGTGTAGGAACCATTAAAGTACCAAGCTCCAGACTTCTTTTCACCCGTGATGACCACAGCATCGTAATCATTGTAGGCTTCTTTGAAAGGATTCTCAGCTGCGGTAAATCGAATCTTGCCGCCGCTTAAACGAGGGTTACCCGCATCGTCAAGAGTCGGATGTGGGGTGTAGGTGACGGGTCCTGGTTTGGGATTCCAAAGAACGGAATACATTCCGTAATCTTCATCAATGACGGAATCTTCGATAGGATCACGAAGTTTGCGATTGATGTACTTCGCACCCATAGTCCACCCATCGAGCATTCCACCCTTAAAGATGTGGTCGATACCCATGACCCATTCCACGCGGGAAGTGAGTTGAGTTCCGTCAACTAGAGGAGGAGCGGTGAAGTAAACACCGTAGTCGATGATGGTGGAAACATTGGCACGAACATTCGTGGGGACATTAATGGAGTAAGCGCCTGTTGAGGTGTTATACGAAGTATTCGCAGCGGTGTAGTAATTTCGTACATAGATTTCCGTACCACCCGTTCTCATGACCGGTTGCATCGGAATAGCCACAAAATACTTGGCGTAATTGATGGACAACTTAGTCTGCCCATTGTTGTAGGGATCCCAAGTCAAACCAACGCGAGGTTGGAATAAGTCCATTACGTCATCAAACTTGAGCGCTGTTTGACCCGCATTGTTAATGATTTCTTGGGATTCAAACCGACCGCCATAAGATAAACGTAGACCTGGGGACATTTCCCAAGTGTCTTGGAGATAAGTGGCCATGTATTTAGCTTTGATGGTGGAACGATCGTTGTAATACCACTGACGGTAAATACCATTCCAAGCCCCCCCTGCAGTTGAGCGAAGGACTACAATATAAGGCAAGGCTGATGTTGAGAGTTGACCAAGTCCATTAAAGTATTGAGCACTTGAACCGGTTGCGCTGTTGTCCAAAGTATATTCGGACTCCATAGCAGAAATACCAATTTTATAGTTGTGATTACCCGAGAACCAAGACAAGTCCGCACGGTATTGTGTGGTGATGTTTTCGTTCACCGCATCGAAAACACCATAGCCGCCTCGGTAGAAAGCAGACAGAGGAGTTGTGGCAGGGTTTCCGTCATTCGCTCCACGCATGTAGTCGACGACCAAATTGTCGGTTTTATTAGTTGGGTTCTCTGTATTCGAGAAGGTCGTTTGACCCGCTTTGACTGACAATTGGACATTCGATGAAATATTCCAATCGTAACTTAAGCCAAAGTTCTCAGTTTTAGAGGTAACGGTCTCACCCCATTGAGCATCGCCATTAAAGGGGTAAAGGTTAGGAGTTTTGAAGGTGGCTTCACGTGATTGAATAGTTGCCGTTAGCTGTTGATCAGTTGTCAAATAATAATTAACCTTGGCGTAGAGATTAGTATCTTCACCAACGGTATTAGAATCTTTTAAGCCAATCAGATTGGTGCTACCAGGTCGATCGGTTGAAGTTTGATTGACACCGATGAAGTAGAAGAGCTGATCAGGAATCAAGGCACCGCTAACGGTTGCACCGTAGTCCATACGCTCGAAGGGATTGCCTTGTTGCACGGCTGCATTCTTCTTGGGGACAGCTGAGTATTTATACAAATCGTTATTCACCCAAGCAGAACCTTGGAACTGATTGGTACCGGATTTGGTCACAACGGAGAACACACCGCCAAGAGCGCTGAATTCAGGTTTGAATCCACCGGTTTGAATTTCAACTTGATCGATGAAGTCCACTGGGAGAGAACCACCTTGAAAACCCTTACGCGTATCTTGAGTGCTGACGCCGTCAATAAAGTAAGAATTTTCCAAACTAGAAGCACCCGAGATGGAAGGACCACCGAGGGCACCAGAATTGGTGACGCCAGGAGCCAATTGAACGAGATCATTGAAATCGCGGCCTTTGGGGACAGCGGTTAAATTTTCCATCGAAATATTTAGACCCGTTTGGTTGGTGGTGAAGTCCACAACCGCAGCAGACCCCGAAACAGTAACCGTAGCGGAACCAAGGGAAGCAAGACGGAGAGTTAAGGCTTGATTTTCATTTGAGGTAACCAGCACGGATCCTGTGGAGTTTTGGTAAGAATCGGCGGAAACTTGGACTGACCAATTTCCAACATTCAAAAGTCCAAAACGAAAAGATCCTGAAGCATCCGTAAGGGCTGTTCGGGAGATTTGGCCCGAAGTAATTTTTACAGCAGCACCTGCAACGGGTTTGCCGTTAGATCCAACTACTATGCCCGAGACACTACCTGTAGTTGTGCTCTGCGCAAAAAGAACGGAGCCTGAGACTAGAGCAATCGCTGTTAGCCCAAGACGTGAAGTAATACGGTTCATAGGATGAACTCCAAAAAATCCTGAATCGTCAGGATAGGTTTTTTAACTAGATAGAAAGACCTTGGGGCCGCAACCTCAAGGAGATACTGAAAGTTACACCCTATTAACAGAGGATGTCTATATAAAATCATGAAACTTTTCATTTTAGACAAGCACCATGAATAATGTATTTTTATAAATCCAAATATATCAGTATTTATATGAATAAAACTGATTCAACTCTCTATAAAATCAAGAGAATCGCTCTTAGGAAGTTTTTTACAAACTATACCTATAGTATAGATCGGCGCAATTTCTTCAAAACTTCATTCCCCTCGGGAAAGGCTTGGTGGTAAAGATCGAGATGTTTTCGGGCTGAAACAGCATCCCCCTGGGCCTGATCAATCATAAGTTGAATCTCCCAATAGGCTTGGGCCCACGAAGAGGGGGTGTCGGCTTCGGATTCAAGGGGCTTCAAAAAGGCCTGGGCTTCTTGGGGTTGACCCAATAGAAGAGCCTGATTGGCTTGTTGGATTCGTTCCCAAGTCTGAAGAGAACTCGGCGTATCCGCCAAAGGAGGTAGGCTGAGCACCAGCCGCCAATTGTTAATGAGGTTGATGAGCCCATTTCTCTGGCTAGAAGGAACTTGGGATAACAAGGCCTCCGCTTGGGGGAGATGGCGCGCGAGCGATTGCGTGAGGGCTTCGCCTTTCTTGGGTTCAAATTCCGTTCCTAAGGCTTCGATTCGAAGGGCACTCAACTGAGCTTGAAATGCTAGAACGGCCTTCCCACGGGCCTGTCTTATAAAATAAGTAACCAAAAGAAGAGCCACAAAAATCCCCACGGCCCACAAGATTTTTTTAAACACTTTGGAGGGATCTTCTTTGAATAGACTTTTTTGAAAATGATCTAAACTTGGAGCAGGTTTTTGGACTTGAATAATTTTAGGAATATTCGACTTAGCCATAAAGTTCAACTCGTTAAAAAAAAGAAGTGGGGAGTGGTGCCTGGAGAGGGAATTGAACCCCCGACACAAGGATTTTCAGTCCTTTGCTCTACCAACTGAGCTACCCAGGCCAATGCCTTCAGAGTAGGCAGAATATCATTGAAGTAAGCCCAAAGCAAAGCCAACTCGGAGAGGTGTCATGGATGATCTTAAGCATGTAAAGTTTCAAGTTTATTCCGCCGATTGGTGCCCAGACTGTCGACGCTTAGAACAATGGCTTGGTTCCGTGGGTATCGTCTACGAAAAGGTGGATATTGAGAAAATTGAAGGAGCAGCCGAAAAATTAGAGTCGGAAACGGGTAAAAGAGCGATCCCCTTTATTTTGGTCAATGGACAAACGTGGGTTCGGGGCTATCACAAAGAATTACCGCAGCGGTTTAGCCCCGACCTACTGATACAGGAAATCAAAAATATACTCTAGGCAACGAGCAACAAGTACGTAAATCTATTCTTCCGACATTGTGAAAGAAACCCGACTATGTATCCATGGTTAAAAACAGATTTTTGGAGCAATTTGATCTCGACGGATCTCGCCATTGATTTAGGGACGGCATCCACGCTCATTCATGTCAAACAACTCGGTCAAGTGGTGATCTATGAGCCCAGTATTGTGGCGATCAATACCACATCGAATGAAGTTGAGGCTGTCGGAGACGAGGCGAAGCAATTAATGGGGCGAACACCGCAAGGCGTGAAGACGGTTCGTCCGATGCGTGACGGTATGATTTACGAAGTTGATGCCGCCGAAAAAATGCTCGATGCGTTTATTAAAAAAGCCAAAGTGAAACATGGTCGGCTACATTTGACTACGCGTATTTGTGTTTCCGTTCCGCCGCGCGCTCATCAAGTGGCACGACGAGCCGTCCGTCAATGTTGCTATGATGCTAAAGCCAATGAAGTTTTTCTTGCAGATCAAACTATGGTTGCAGCGATCGGTGCAGGGTTAGCGATTAGTGAAAAACGAGGGTGCATGATTGTCGATATCGGAGGAGGCACCACTGATATTGCAGTCATGAGTTATCACGGCAAAGTCTTCTCAGACTCCATTCTCGTAGCCGGCGATGAAATGGATGAAGCCGTAACCAAGTTCATAAAAGACAAATACAATGTAGTCATTTCAGAATCAGCGGCTGAAGAGGTCAAAATGACTCTAGGGTCCGCTTACCCCTTGGGTAAGACCTTAACAATGGAAATTTCAGGTCGTGACGCCTTTGAGGGTCTGCCGAAGACTTTGGTTTTGAATGATGCAGAAATTCGAGAGGCTCTAAGTGGGCCGATCAATGAGATTTTGAATTTGGTGCGTCGGGCTTTGGCTGAAACCCCGCCACAATTATCAGCAGATCTCATTGATCGCGGAATTTGCCTATCGGGGGGTGGTTCCTTAATCAAGGGTCTCGATGAGCGAATTCGAAAAGAGACTCATCTTCCCGTTTTTAGAGCCGAGAATCCCCGCTACAGCGTCGTTGAGGGAACGGCGGTCTTGCTCAATGATATTCCGCTCCTTCGTCGCATTCAGATCTTAGATTAATTTCATCGAGTAGGTCTATGGTTTATACCGGCGGTTTGAAGTCGAAGCCTTTCTGGACTCGATGGCCCTCATGGATCATTATTTTCATCTGGTCCCTACATTTTGTTTGGGTCTTTATCCGTCCGGTATCCCTGCGAAGCCCATCTTGGGATACCGGGCTCTCAAGGCCCCTCTTACAGTGGTTGGACGCCCGTCAGCAAAACAAGATAGCTCGTGTCGAGAGGATGCGGTTTTTAGAGGATGTCCTCGCCGAGAATCAGCAACTCAGGAATCAAATTCAAAGCCTACAAGACCAACAGCGTCGATGGGGCCAAGATCGCGAATCCCTAGAGGGGTTAACCCAAATACTCGAACTTCAAAAATCAACCACTGCCCAATCGATTACGGCTGAAGTGATTTATCACACGCGCCCACAATTTTTTGGGACGTTCATTATTAATAAGGGTGCAAGTGAAGGTCTACAAATCGATCAACCCGTGATTACAACTCAAGGAGTCATTGGACGGGTGTGGTCCGTCGGATCCCATCAATCAAAAATTCTACCCGTGGATGCTCCCAATATCGGTATGGCCGTGTACCTATCGGCATCAAAGTCGTCAGGAATTCTTCAAGGGCGTAGCAATAATATGGCTGAGCTTCTATATTTACGGTCAGAAAAATCGGTACAGACTGGTGAATCTATTTTTACCTCGGGACTGGATAATATTTATCCTCGAGGGCTTTTAGTGGGGTTTGTCAAAGAGATCCGGAGTGAGGGAGGGGCTTCTCGTATCTTCGTTCAACTAGCTCCTCGTTTAGATCAACTTCGCTATGTGTTGGTTCTTCCTCACCCACTTCCTTTAGAATCGCTCAGCGAACCTGTGGTCCAGTGAAGGAATTACGATGAACGCTACCCAGGTAAATTCATCCATCATCACCCTTCGCCGCATCTTAGCTTTTTTATCGCTTGGAGCACTCTTAGGGTTGGGGGCACATCCATTGGGGCAATGGTTGGTCCATACGTTTTTAATTCATGCCTTGGCCCTCGATCCCACTTCGTGGCTTCTGTCCACTCTTTGGCTTACCCTAAGCGGGTGGAGTGTGGAGTTATCGTTTAGAGCTACTCCATGGCTAGGTTCACTTCCTTTAGCTAATCTCACAGTAGGCCTGATCGCTCTTTGGGTACGAAAAAAAATTCCACCTTACAGTTATGCAGCGCACCTTATCCAATTTGCAGGAGCGACCGTCATACACCTATTGGGGTATCTCTTTTTAAACTGGCGTTTAAATCAGGTATGGGCATGGGATTCGATGTATCTGTGGGCTATAGTATCGATCCCGCTTCTAAGTGCGCTCTCTTGGCAACTTATCAAATTTGAGAAACAGCGTAAGTCATGAATCCTCAAATTCGTTGGTTGGTCGAACAAAGCGCAAGAAAACTCAAATGGTTTTTCATCATCGCGCTCGTCTTTAATTTTGTCTATTACGGTTATATTCAGATATTTAAGCGAGGCTATTTTCAAGAACGGGCCCAGAATCAAGCGATTAAACTTCGACTTATTCATGCCCCTCGGGGAATTTTATATGATCGCAACGGTGTGCGTTTAGTCGATAACGTGAATGCCTATGAATTGGTAATTCACCGTGATGATCTCCCGTTTGATCCCCAGCTTTTGTCCGCATTTGCAAGTGCATTTAATTTAGAGGAAGAGCCTTTTCTGAAGGCGGTTCAATCCTATCGAGATGAAGAATCGGGTATTGTGCCCTTGACCATTCAAAAAAACCTAACGGAAGCAGAACTGGCGCTATCAGAACAACTCAAAGCTCGATTTCCCTTCTTATCCATTGAAAGTTCACCGCGACGATCCTATCGGGACAATGAATTAGCTGGTCATGTACTCGGCTACATCGGAGAAGTGGATTCGAGAACGCTCAAGAAAAAACCCGGTACCTTTCAGTTGGGACAATGGGTGGGTCGAGAAGGCATTGAGGCGCAATGGGATAGTGACTTGAGAGGGCGAGATGGCGCTAAGCGCATTATGGTCAATCGATCCGGAGATGAAATTGCTTTACTCGATGAAGAGGTTCCCCAAGTGGGCCGAAGCCTCGTTTTGACCTTGGACTTGGGGATGCAAAAAATATTACAAGAGAGTTTTATAGGGAAAAAGGGGGCGGCAATCGTTTTAGATACCCGAGATGGGGGGGTGTTAGCCATGTATTCTTCTCCAAGTATTAATCCGAATGTTTTTGCTGGACGTATGTCGCAATCTCAAGTCGATGCGACCTTCAATAATCCAGACAAGCCGATGATGAATCGAGCCATTCAGGGCCTTTATCCTCCTGGATCAACCTTTAAACTCTTAACGGCTCTCGCGGGTCTCGAAAAGAAAGTGATTACACCGGAGACGATCTTCTATTGCAACGGGCGTAAAAAATTCTATGGTCGTGATTTTCGATGTGATAAAGAAACGGGCCACGGAGCCATTAGCCTTATCCCCGCTATCGCGCAAAGTTGTGATATTTATTTTTATGAAATTGCTAATCGGCTCGATGTGGATGATATTTATGAGATTGCTCACCGTTGGGGATTGACCGTTGATACTGGAATTGATTTGCCCAATGAGAAGACCTCTCGAATCCCTAGCCGAGCATGGAAAGCAAAGGCGTCTCCCCAAGATCCTAAGTGGTATGCAGGAGAAACGATCAGCGTAGGGATTGGTCAAGGACAAGTGGGAGTGACCCCCATTGGACTGGCTAAGTTCTATGCCACCTTAGCGAATCAAGGTCGTCCCGTTAGGCCCCATCTGTACTACGGTGACAAAAGTGAGTCGACTGGTCAGGTCAATATTAAAGATGTACCTTCCCTTCCCTCTATTACGCTTGAGCCCCGTTATTGGGCGATCATTCATGAGGGATTACTTCAAACCGTTCGATCTGGAACGGCAGCCGGATCTCGGTTAAATGATGTTGATATGTTGGGTAAAACAGGGACCGCTCAAGTCGCTAAATTTGTGAATCGATCCCACTATCTGCAGCAGGCAAAATCTCTTAGAGATCATGCTTGGTTTGCGGGGTATGCCTCTAAAGATCGTCCGGAGATCGCCTTTGCGGTTTTGGTTGAAAATGGTGGGTTTGGGGCAGATACTGCTGCGCCAATTGCCGCGAAGTTAGTAAAATATTGGATGGTGGATCGTCCTCGTCTAGACCCTTCAGCCAATTCTTCTTCATCGCCTTCTCGTCGATAGTCTTTTGAGGCTTAGTCATCATGTCGGGTATGCCCTCCCCGCTTTCCTTTCGTAATATTTTTTTCCCCGCCATGCTTTTAGCGTGCCTGGGATTAATGAATATTTATTCAGCCGGACGGAATACTCCTCTTCAGTTTCTTTGGATTAAGCATGCAATCTGGCTAGGGATTAGTTTTGCTTTAGGGATTTTGGTGCGCCAGCGAGAAGGAGGGCGCGCTTTTCATTGGAGCATTCCCATGTACCTGTTATCCCTAGGGAGCCTCATCCTCATCTTGCTCGTTGGGAAAACCATCGGAGGAAGTACCCGATGGTTCAGCTTGGGCTTTCTAGGGACCTTTCAGCCTTCTGAGTTGGCGAAATGGATCACATTGCTCATGGTGAGTCACCTTTGGGGACAGTATCAACCCGATCGAACACCCAAATATTTAGGGGTGGTTTTATCGGCTGTGATCTTAGCACCAATGGTCTTAATTTTTTTACAGCCTGATCTAGGTATGGCTCTTAGCTTTTTACCTGTTTTTATCCTGATTCCACTCATTAAAAAACTTCGCCTGAAAAGTGTGGTGATCGTGATGATCTTATTATCGCTGGTTGGGATCGGGGGATGGAAATATGTATTAAAGCCTTATCAAAAAGAACGTGTGATGACTTTTTTAAATCCCTCAAAGGATCTAAAGGGACCCGGTTATCAAATCAATCAGAGTCGAATTGCGATCGGCAATGGAGGGTTGTGGGGTCGTGGGATCGGGGGCGGAACACAGACTCAATTGAACTTTATCCCTGTTAAAACGACCGACTTTGTTTTTTCCGTTTGGGCCGAGGAGCATGGTTATATCGGCGTATGCGTAGTTCTGAGTCTTTTTGGTCTTTTGATTACCCGAATGCTGGAGATTGCAACCCGAGCTCGAACCCTTGAAGAATCCTATTTTGCTATCGGAGCAGCGTGTATTTTTTCTTTGCACTTTTTCGTCAATGTCGGGATGGTAATTGGGGCGCTGCCCAATAAAGGCATGGCTCTCCCATTTTTTAGCTACGGGGGAAGTTCTACCTTGGCTTTTTGTTTAGTTTTAGGATTACTTGGCAGCATTCAACATCGAGGGATTTCTAAGTCATGATCCGTGATCGTATTAAATTTTTAGTTGACCAGATTCGAGAGCATCGATATCGCTATTACATTTTGGATCAGCCCACACTATCCGATACCGAATATGACAACTTAGAACAAGAGTTAGTTCTTTTAGAAACACAGTATCCCGAGTGGATAGACCCAAATTCGCCCACTAGACGTATCGGCAGCACACCCCTCAGTGCCTTTTCCAAGGTGGAGCACGTGCCTTCGATGTACAGTCTCGCTAATACCTATTCGTTCGATGAAATTCAAGAGTGGATTACTCGGATGAGACGATGGATTTCAACGGATGGACTTCAATTTGCTTATGAGTTGAAAATTGATGGACTCTCGCTGTCGTTAGAGTATGTGAAGCATGCGTTAGTTCGAGCCATTACTCGGGGAGATGGGACCCTGGGGGAGGATGTGACAGAGAATGCAAAGACGATTTCAGATATACCTTTACAACTTCCTCGGGAAGCTCCTGACCATTGCATCATACGAGGCGAAGTTTTTTTATCACGCAAACGCTGGGAAGAACTTAATCGAGAACGAGATGCACTTAATGAAACTCGTTTTGCAAACCCTCGTAATGCTGCGAGCGGGACCATGAAACTTTTGGACAGTGGTGAGGTCGCCCGACGGCGTTTGCAGTTTATTCCTTGGCAGTGGATTTCGGCTGAAGTTCATTCGCAAGGCATGGACGATCTGAGCCGTTGGGGTTTTTCACGAATGCCTCTTTATGGAACCGGAGATTTCAAGGATTTATCGAACTTTATCAATCGAGTTCAGCCGATAAGAACCACCTTGGGCTTTGATATTGATGGCATTGTGATCAAAGTGAATGATAGAACCCTACAAGAACAATTGGGCTTCACCGATCGAGCCCCGCGATGGGCAATAGCATACAAATTCCCTGCTGAACAGGCCACTACGCGGATTCAAAATATTATTTGGCAAGTGGGTCGATCGGGCAAATTAACGCCTGTAGCAGAACTGGATCCTGTATCACTAGGGGGATCCATCGTGAAACGAGCGACACTCCATAACGCCGATGAAATCGAGCGGCTGGCCCTGAGAATTGGCCATCGTGTGTTCATCGAAAAAGGTGGCGATATTATTCCCAAAATTATTGCTCGTGTTCCCGATGACCATTCCCAAGATCTCCCCCCTTTGGTCATGCCTACAGCATGCCCTGTGTGCAACGGCTCACTAGGGAAGTCTGACGAGGGGGATGTCGCCATTCGCTGTCTCAATTGGCGATGCCCGGCTCAACTAGAGGGTCGTTTGTCACATCTAGGATCTCGAATGTCTCTACAGATCGAAGGCCTAGGGGACGCTCTCGTTCAACAATTAATTGAGAGTGATAAGTTTCAGGAGCCTTGGGACCTATTTAAACTTATCGAAGATCCCGAGGGAGAATCATTCTTAGCGGGCCTTGAGCGTATGGGGACCAAAAGTGCTCAGAATCTTTTATCTCAATTGAAGTTGGCGCGGCACAAATCTTTAGCTAAATGGATTCATGCTTTAGGCATTCCTTTTGTGGGGGTTCGAACCGCAGAAATTTTAGCGGAGCGCTATTTATCCATGGAACGATTTTCAAGATGTACGTGGGATGAACTACAAGCAGTTGAAGAAGTTGGTCCAAAGGTGGCGACGGCCATTCTTAGTTTTTTTGAAACCTACCCCCATTTATCAGAAACACTAGAGGCATTAAATGTACGCCCTGAGGCACCTCGTCGAGAGCCCAAGTCTCAAGCTCTCGCAGGGCAAATCGTCGTCGTAACAGGGGCACTCACTCAATTCTCTAGACAAGAGGCGGAAGACTACCTAAAAAATCTAGGGGCAAAGGTTACCAATAGCGTGTCATCGAAAACAACTCTTCTTGTTGCGGGAGCCGAGGCGGGATCGAAACTTGAGAAGGCTCGAAGTTTGGGGATTAGAATTGTGGATGAGGCTTGGCTTTCAAACCTCGTTTCGTCCCTCTAGTGTTACAACTCACTTCACCTCTCGGAAGGTAGGTCCCTCATGAAAAAGATTTCTCGGTATTTTGCCACGAACTGTATTCATGCCGGCCAAGAACCCGACCCTACCACTGGCGCCGTCATGACCCCAGTCTATTTCACCTCAACCTATGCGCAACAGGGATTTGGCCAACATAAAGGCTACGAATACGGACGTACGCATAATCTAACTCGCGCGGCTTTGGAGGGTAATCTCGCAGCCCTTGAGGGGGGCCGGCATGGGATTGCCTTTGCTTCAGGCTTAGCGGCGACCCAAGCCATTCTTGAATTACTCTCCCAAGGGGATCATCTTGTTTTGGGGAATAACGTATACGGGGGAACCTACCGCTTGGTCGATAAAATTATGTCCCGTCTCGGTCTTTCATACACTCAAGTGGATACGGCTAATTTAGACTTGGTAAAACAATCGCTTAAGCCTAATACGCGGTTGGTGATGCTCGAGACTCCTACTAATCCCATGTTGGGATTAACGGATATTTCAGCGGTTCGATCGATTTTAAAACAGGCCCAGTCGGATGCTCTCTTGGCCATCGATAATACCTTTGCGACGCCCTATAATCAATTACCCTTGGCGTTAGGAGCGGATTTAGTCTGGCATAGCACAACAAAATATCTCAATGGTCACAGCGATTCAATCGGAGGTGTCGTCATCACTTCTCGTGACGACCTCTCAGAAAAGATTCGTTTTATTCAAAACGCAGGCGGAGCTATTTTGTCTCCTATGGATGCATGGCTGATCCTACGAGGTACCAAAACCCTCCATTTAAGAATGGCAAAGCATAACGAGAATGCTCAGGCGATTGCTGAATGGCTCGCTCAACGATCGGATATTCCTCGTGTTTATTTTCCGGGACTCCCGTCGCATCCCCAGCATGCGCTTGCAAAAAAACAGATGAGGGGGTTCAGCGGTATGGTGAGTTTTGACACTTTAGACGTAGAAAGAACTCGGCGGATAGGAGCTGCTTTCAAAGTCTTCACCCTGGCAGAATCACTAGGCGGCGTTGAAAGTTTAGTCTGTCATCCCGCAAGCATGACGCATGGAAGTGTGCCCGCAACAGATCGCGCTGCTTTAGGTTTATCCGATTCCCTCTTGCGACTTTCCGTGGGGGTTGAGGACGTAGAGGACTTGATCGCCGATCTTGAGCAAGCCCTCCAGGCCTAAGCCTTTGCTTAAGGACCACCTCGACGACGAAATCCTGGGGTGTCTTCAGCAGGTTTACTAACCGTTAAAGGTACGGTCAAAATGACTCCCTCAAATTCCATGGAGAGTTGATAAGTCCCCGCCGTAACGAAGGGGCGTCTTCCTGGGGGTACATTTTTCAACCCCGTAGGATCCACCAGATAATCCCAGGTAAAGTGATTCAATCCTGCCGTAGCTTGGACTTGCCAGGCTTTAACCTCTTGACCCTCTGAATTAACTAATCGAAGACGAGTAAGACCGGAGGCGGCTACGTGAAAGTAAAGATCTAAGGGGTCTTCAGTGATGGGGTTAAACCAGGTAGGTCGATCATTAGCCCACCAAGTTCGAGCTGCGATCTTGGGAGTTTCAAAAAGATGTGCTTTTTTCGAACGAATTGTATCGGTATAGCCCTGCAACACATTTAAGGGAGCAACATAAACACTTCGCCCGTGTGTCGCAACTACTAAATCCTTGGCTTTGGATTGGATCACCATATCGTGCACGGGGACCCTAGGTAAACCTTGACCTAATACATCCCACGAGCGCCCGCCATTCAGTGAACAATATACTCCAGCATCAGAACCGGCATAGAGGATCGATGGATTAGAAGGATCTTCGCGAAGTACATTGAAGTTTTCTTCAGGTAAATTACCCTTGATGGACTGCCAAGTCGAGCCGAAGTCCGTTGATTTATAAAGCAATGTTTCTTGTAAATCATTGCGATATGCATTTAAAACAACGTAGATAGTTCCTTCTTGAAAACGACTAGCCTCTAATCTCGAGACCCAACGTTGTCGGGGGAGTCCTTTAGAAATATTGGTCCATGATCGTCCTCCATCCTTCGTCACATGTACGAGTCCATCATCAGTACCCGCAAAGAGAACACCAAATCGCTTTGGGCTTTCGGTCAATGCGCTGATGGTGCCATAGGGCACATCCCCCAAGCGAGGCTTCGTCGTTAAATCTCCGCTTAGTTCAACCCACGTATCGCCGCGATCCATACTTCGAAGTACCTTTTGGGTCCCGGTATAGATCACATCCGGTGCATGGGTAGACATTTTGATCGGCGTCTGCCAATTAAAACGATAGGGATCGTCTTGAAGAGCGGCATGAGGGCGTATAGATTTTCGTTCGGCGCCTTTGAGTCGCGACATGAATCCAAATTGACTTTCCGTATAGATAGTTTGATTATCTTGAGGATTGACTTGCACAAATCCACCGTCCCCCCCGTAAATCGATTTCCACGTATCGCGACCCTGTCGGGGTCGTAGTCTGTTAGCCGGCCCTGTCATCACCCCATTGTCTTGAAGCCCACCATAGATTTGATAGGGTTCAGCCTGGTCGACTTCGACCGTATAGAATTGGCCTACGGCTAAATTTTCAATTTCTCGCCAGCTGCTCCCGCCATCGGATGAAATATTAAGACCTCCGTCATTTCCTAAAATAATGTGCTGAGGGTTCTTGGGATTGATCCACATCGCATGGTGATCAACATGAGGGATGGCGCCTTCTTCTCCATTAGCGCTTTCGAAGGTCTTACCCCCGTCTCGCGTCTGGATGACGGGAACTCCCATCAAATAAACATGGCGGTCATCCGTCGGATCTACCGCCAGCTGTCCGAAATAATATCCATAGGTATTGATCAGATTATCAAGCCGCTGATGATGGGTTTTGGTCCAACGTGCCGCTCCATCAATCGTCACATACAGTTCGGGTCCTATAATGTCCGTTTCAAAAAGTGCCGCGTTATCATCGTTGATGGCATTTAAGAGGTCGCGAATTTGGAGTGTACCTTTTGAGATATCTTCGAGAACAGTCTCGGCACGCAATGACGGATCTAGATCATTACTTCGAATAAAGTTTTGGAGGGTTCTCGGTTCGAGTTTAAGGAATTGATCTTTGGACATAGAGCGAATTTTTTTTGCCGTCAACCGAGTTACATCTTCGTAAGGGTTGATTTCATCGGTAGGTCTTAGGTTCTGATTATCCATAAAGGCATAGATCTTTTGAGGGTTTTGTCGACTCTGCCCAAGGCCAATACGACCTACACCGGCACCACGAGGTAGGCCTTCCATGACGAGAGTCCAGTTGGCTCCGCCATCAGTCGTTTTATAAATCCCACTACCAGGACCGCTTTCTAGAAAATTCCACGGCTTACGATCTTTTTCCCATAAGGCTGCATAAACAATATTGGGATTAGCGAAATCCATCAATACATCAGTCGCTCCCACGCGATCGCCTCCTTTGAGGCTCTGCACCCAGGTTATTCCGTTATCCGTCGTTTTATAAATGCCTCGTTCCCCTCCGTCGGTATAGAGAGGGCCTTGGGCGGCTACATAAACGGTTTGATAATCCGTGGGATGAAGGACAATGCGTGCAATACGATGGCTATTTTTTAAACCTGCGCGACGCCAAGTTTGCCCACCGTTCTGTGAATGATAAAGGCCAGCACCTGCGTATGAACTACGACTCGCATTTGGTTCGCCCGTTCCAATCCATATTTCTTGAGGCTGTCCTTGGTTTCCCCAGCGGACGGCGAGGGCACCAATAATTCCAACTTCTTCCTGGTCGAACAACGGGGTCCAACTCGCACCATCATTGTGAGTAATCCAAAGGCCACCCGTTGCAAAAGCCACCATCCAATGGTGGGGTTGATTCGCATCTACCGAAATATCGACGACACGACCCCCTTGCGCCATGGGTCCTACCGATCTAAAAGGTATGCCCTTCAATGGACTTGCGAGCACCATTTGCTTACGAACTTGGAAAGATTCCTCTCGAGCCATCGGGCTTGCTGTTGAAATTTTGGGGTGGAAGGTCTGGGACTCTTGAATCTTGGGGTGAATCGCTTGACCTACAAGACATATGGAGACTAAAAAAGGAAATACTTTGCGCATAGGATGGACCTCGTGTCTCCACAGTTTAGCCTCAGTGAGGAAAGGCCACCGAAGTCAATTCCTTAGAGACCGCAGATCTCTTTGATTTGAGGCGTGACCGACCGACTTACTTCTAATTCAACCCCCTCTGCGACGCGCACAGAAAGACGACCGCCTTCGAGTGTACGAGCACCTAAAATAGCTTGGGTTCTTAAAAGAAGATGTCGTTGAATACGGATAAGACCTTCGTGGATGAACCGTGTTTCGACTTGAGCGAGCGTATCCCATAGGGTTCGAAAGCGCTGGTGGCCATCGGGGCCTAGTTGTACCCAAGCCCATACGGACTCTTCTTCTACCTCAAAGTGTGTCGTGCGTTTAAGATCTATGAAGACATAGCCATTCCCTACTTTGACGGGATAGCGTGAGCCAATAGAGAGGGCTTGCTCTTTACGCTTCGGGGGCGGCAAAGTCTGTAAACGATCGAGACAGCGCGCGAGGCGATCTTTGGAAACAGGCTTGAGAAGATAATCGGACGCTTCAAGATCAAAGGCATTCACAGCGTGTTGATCAAAAGCGGTGACAAAGACGACGTTTAAGGTATGGGGCAGTTCTGCAATGATTTCTAAGCCACTGGCACCGGGCATCTGTATATCAAGAAAGCACACATCAGGTTCATTGTGTTCTTTGAACCATGCTAGTGCATCGGGACCATCTGCAAACTCGCCTACAACCTCGACATCGAGCTCGTTAAGTAATCGACGAAGTCTTTGTCTCGCGAGTGGCTCATCATCAATAATGAGCGCTTTCATAAAGACCATCCTAAATAATGATCTGGAATAATTACTTGGGCGTAGGTCCAATCGTCTCGCTTAAGCAATTGCAGCGAAGATTGATTTCCATAAACAATTTTAAGTCTCGAATCTAGATTGGTAAGTCCTAGCCCCCAGGCGAAGCGAGGATCGAGAGAAATACCGTTATTTTCTACGGATAGAGAGATGCGTCCATCGGGCATGCGAAAGGATTGAATACGAAGAATACAAGGATGGATCGAAGGTGTTACACCATGTTTGATAGCATTTTCTACGAGTGGTTGAAGAACAAGTGGAGGTATGGGGATAGAGTTTAAACTATCGTCCCATTGCCATTCTATGTGTAATCGAGAGCCTAAGCGTAGAATCTCTAAATCAGCCCAATGCTCAATAAAGATTTTCTCTTTGCCGATCGTACTCTTGTGTTGGACTGAAAAATCGAGAAATTGCCGATACAAGGCTGAGAGTCCCAATATACCCCTCTCCGCTTTGATAGGATTTTGATGAACTAATTCGGCAAGGCCGTTGAGAGAGTTGTGAAGGACATGGGGCGATAATTGCGCCTGGAGCCCACGGAGCCGGATTTGGCTGAGAGCTTCGGTCATGGTTTCTTTTTCTATTTTTTCAACCCTGCCATTGGCAATCAGGGCACCGATGATGGTCGATAGCACGGAGTTGACCGGGGCCCGCTTCACCCAATCCCAATATTTAAAGTGTTGGCCAATTTCCTCGCCAACAAAATGGGCGGGTACCCCCTTATCTCCATCGGACAAAATAAAAAAAGCAATACTGTAGGCGACGGCGAGCCATAAAGAATTAAAAATGATCGACTGAAGCGCTCCTCTTGTAATTCCAGCTCGAAGTTCGTCATCGCCCGAATAAAGCCATGGAAGAGGGGATAGTAGTCCGATACCAACGGGATAGGATGAAAATAAAAAAATGAGCCCCAGCCAAAAATTGAGTTGCGGGATGAGGAGCAGATTTTTATTTTGGAATAAAAAAGTACCCAAAAGAAAGAACGTGAGTATGACGATCACAACCCAAGTTGAAGAGAGACGCATCGTCTTTTGGGTAAAACGACTGAGGCCCTGAATAGTCATAGATTAAGCATGGCAGAGAAGGAAGGGTGATGAGTTTTAGGGAGGGGTGAGTGAACGAATTTGAGTGGTCAACGAGAGTATTCCGTTGATGAGAAACTGCATCCCCACGCCTGCCAAGATCAGCCCCATTAGTTTCGTAAGAATTTTTTCGCCGAGGGTTCCTAGTTTTTTAAAGATGCGGGTGGCATTAATGAGAACAAAATACGTCAAGGTAATATTCGTCAAAATAGCTAACAGAACTAAGGCGTAGTCCCACAAAGACACTTCTGTCACAAAACCCATCACTGTACTGAGTGTCCCAGGGCCAGCAAGAAGAGGAATGCCAAAGGGAATCACGGCATAATCTTCGGGAAGACGGTGGCGCGCCGCATCCTGTTCCTGAGGAGTAATCCGATCTTGGCTATCGCCCGACAGCATAGCAAAGGACCGGGATAAAACCAAAATACCTCCTACAAATTTCATCGCGAGGGCTGTAAAACCAAAAAAGCTAAAGATAAACTGTCCTAGTACTGCAAAGACAATCATCGCAAGACCTGCCGTCGTACAGGCGCGTCGTGCCATCTTTTTCATGGCCATTGAATCTACATTAGCCGTCGCTGAGGCGAAAACCACCGAGGCACTCACGGGATTCAATACAGAAAACAATGAGGCAAGCACTCCAATCAGATAAGAACTTGTAGAAAAAAATGTTTCTAGGGTCATCGAGTGATTTTGATCTTTGGTTGAAGGTTTAATATTTTTCCGTCGAGTACTTGTAGGGGCTTAATGCCTAATTCTGAGGCGAGGGTAGGCGCTAGGTCTACAATTTCTACACCTTCCGTTATGATCTGATGTTTCCATGGACCCCAAAATACAAGGGGGACATGGCGATCATAGTTCATTGGACTCCCATGTTGAGATCCCCCCATGCCCCATGTGGTGTACGGTTTGAAAACAATAAAAATATCACCTGAACGACGAGGATCGTAACTCATATGAAACCGTTGAGACATCGATAGTGTTCGAGGATCGGATTTGGGAGGAACGGCGGCTTGCTCTATTTCTTCACGACTGAAAGCCTCGGCAACATGAGGAGCGGTTTTGACCATCGCGAGGAGTTTGGGCATTAGTTTTGCTCGAAGAGACGGATCGGTGTCTATCCCGAGCGCTACCTGATTAAGGTAGAGTTCACTCGGAGGATTCCCTGTCACCTTAAAGATGCCCGAGGTGTCGGTAGGCGAGAGGGCTAATTGAATTTGAGCAAGCGCATTAAGTTCTTTCAGCCATGAGGTATACGAATCTCTCTCGGCTTTAAGACCTTGTGCGTTTAATCGTTCAGCAAAGTCAGGGGCACCATGATCTGCAGTGAGGACAATTACCACGTTTGAATCTATCGATTTTAGGTACCCGATAAAGGAACCGAGGGCTTGGTCTAACTTTAAAAGGTGATCCTGCATTTCGGGTCCACCGGTTCCAAAGTTGTGTCCTATATAATCCGTTGCAGAAAGACCGATTGCCAAGACATCAAGACGACTTCCTTGACCCAGTTTTTCTTCCTCAATTACTTTTTGTGCAAATTGAAGAATGAGTTCGTCATAAAAAGGGGTGGCTCGAAAGCGTTTAAAAAAACTAGAATCTACAGGATCATTAATGGTTTTAATGGTCTTGGGAAGACCCGTCTTGATGATTCTTTCTCCGAAATAATCTCCATCCAAAAGATAAGATTGAGGATTAGTTGCTGAAGGATTGGTTTTTGAAGCCGACCAAACAATCGATTGCTTTTCTAGGGACTTAAGCCACTGTTCGTTGGCCCTTAGAAGCCAAGGGGGCAAGTCAAGTCGATAAGCGATTGAGGTGGTGAACCCTATAAAGGGCTCAAACCAATAGACATGAGAAGTGGAAGAACCTGCCATAAAAATACTCGAGCGGTCTTTCCCGGCAATAGCGACAACTCGCGAATGAGGGTCTTGACGAATGAGCCAATCGCCCAAACTAGTGCCCGAGAACCAACTATTGCTCGCTCCTTTTCGCCCCGCCGGAGCAAGCAAAACCGAAGCATTATCATCTTCGGTCGAGTCAATTCGTTTAAAGCCTGGACCAAACCATGTATTACTCACGATCCCGGTATGTGAGGGATATCGACCCGACAAGATCGTGGCATGTCCTGGCGCTGTCTCGGTAGAGGCATGAGATTGATAAGCTTGAGAAAAAACAACTCCCTCTTTGAAAAGGGTTTTAAAACCCCAAGACCATTGAGGTTGATAGCGGCCTACTAAGTCAGCGGATAATTGGTCCACCGATAGTATGACTACTAAGCGAGGTCGAGGATTTGCTTGTGGAAAAATATTCAGTGTTGAAAAAATAAGAAAATAAAAACAGATTTTTAAAGTCACTTTACTCATTTAGAGACTCTCGCTGTACTTAGCAGACGACATAATAACTCCCTGGGTTGGACTACTTGGTTGAGCGGAGGATCGATGGGGCATACGCCCTGCTTCAAAAGCAAGTCGTCCGGCGCGAATGGCAGCACACATCGCTGCAGCCATTACGACCGGGTTTTTCGCTTCGGCTACCGCCGTATTCATTAGTACTCCATCTGCGCCGAGTTCCATGGCAATACAAGCGTCACTCGCTGTTCCTACGCCTGCATCGACAATCATGGGAATCTTGTAGGGCTTGAGCGTTTCGCATATCAACTGAAGAGCGGAAGGGTTCTGGACCCCTTGGCCTGAGCCAATCGCACTCCCGAGAGGCATAACAGCTGCACAACCAAGATCGGCTAATTTTTTTGCCAAAATAGGATCGGCGTTTACGTAGGGTAAGATAATAAATTTTTCTTTGGCTAGCGCTTGAGCTGCAACGAGGGTTGCTTCATTATCCGGATACAAAGAATGGGGATCTCCGATCACCTCGAGTTTGATCCAATCCGTTTCAAGCGCTTCTCGAGCTAATCGTGCCACACGCACAGCATCTTCAGCGTTATAACATCCGGCTGTATTAGGAAGAATACGTAAATGGGGGGGGATCCAATGGAGAATGTTGGTTTTGCCTTCTGCACTCAGGTCAAAACGACGAACGGCCAAGGTAATCATCTCTACTTCAGCGGCCTGATGACAGGCCTGCATGACATCGAACGAGGGATATTTCCCCGTTCCCAAAATAAGTCGATTTGAGAACTCAAGCGGACCTAACTGCCAACCCATTGATACTCCACAGGAATATAGTTTACATTGCTCTTTTGTCTTATTACTCAGGGTTAGGCATTAAATCAAAATGCTCAAGGATTTCTCCTACAAGATAAAGTGAGCCTAGAAATAGGACGGGGTCTCCTTGGTGTACTTTTATGTGAGATTCTAATCCGTCCCATGAGGAAAGATTTTTATAATCAATGGAGGCGCATGAGAGTAATGTCCCGAGATTATCGAGCGTTGCAAATCGATCTGCTTTTCCTTGAAGGAGAGTGATGGATTGGTGCGGAAAGTGTTTGAGTACTTGTACTATCGCCGAGAGATCTTTATCTTTCATAACCCCAAAATAAAGATGGGGGATCATACCTGTTGCTATGCAATGCTCCCTGAGAGCTTCGAGTCCTTCTGGATTATGCGCGCCGTCTAGCCACACATTGTCAAACCCTGGGAGTGCAGAAAGTCGTCCTGGCCAATGAAGAAAGGCCAAACTTTCCTTACATAGGTGGTGCGGAAGTTTGAACCCCATGCTTCTTAAACACTCCAATGCTCCCTCAGCGCATGCCAGATTATCCAATTGATGACGGCCGGCTAAGCCAAATCTTTGGCCATCGATCAGCGAGTGATTCCAGAAAAGCTGGACGTTGGTTGTGAGAGGAGAGGTAAAGTGAACCGAGGGTGAGCACTCTAATAGGGGTTCAACCCAATCCTGAGATAACGAAGGGCCTAAGACAAGAGAACGGTGGGAGCGCGCAATAGCCAACTTCTCTCGCCCAATCAGTTCTCTCGTATGACCGAGATACTGTTGATGATCTAAGCCCACATTGGTAATCACACTTAGGATGGGATCGGTCACATTGGTCGCATCCCATCGACCTCCCATGCCCACTTCGACAATGGCAAGATCGATGTGCTCCTCTGAGAATGATTGCAAGGCCGTGGCAATGATGGACTCAAAATAAGTCAATGTGATTCCGAGGTCTTTTTCTTTATGGAAGATCGTTTCTAGAATGCGATTAAAAGTAGGGGGGGCAATGTATTGTCCATTGATCCATATCCGTTCTCGGGGGTGTGTCAAATGTGGGCTGGTCGTCCATCCCACTTTCAAACCCGACGCCCGGCAGGCATGAGCCAAGATCGATCCGGTACTGCCTTTACCATTCGTACCCCCGATCAAGACTATTGGGTAATGACGATCGGGGTGCCCAAGAGCTTTAAGAATAGTTTGAGTGTTGTGAAGCCCTTTCTTTATGCCAAAAAAAGATCGATCCGATAACTGCGTAAGCCCTTTTCCAAAATCAACAGGCGGAAGGGCGGGGATAAAGCAATCAGCCGAATGAAAGTCCATCATTGAGATATAGGTCTATTAGGATTGAGCAATCATTATCAAGACATTAGGTTTTTTTAAAAGGGCCAACTTTAAGCCCCTCGAAAAGACGATCAAGTTGTTCGGCGTCGCTGAAGTGAAACATAAGGATGCCTTTTTTCCCCTGCCCCTTAATCTCAACACGGGTTGACCACACTTGTGTGAGTTTTTCCGCAGCATCCTTTAGAAAAACCATGTTGGGATTCAGTTTCTTTTTCTTGAGAGTTTTGAGGGTTTGGAGTTGGTTCACTCGTACTTCAAGGGCGCGGACACTCAGGCGACGCTCGAGGACCTCCCGAGCCACCTGTTCCTGAAGTCGAGGGCTTTCTAAGCTTAATAAAACTTTTGCGTGGCCGATCGACAGTTGTCGCTCTGAAATCATTGTCTGAACAGCACTCGGTAATTTTAAAAGTCGAAGCGTATTCGCCACTTGGGGTCTCGATTTACCAACACGATCCGCCACTTGTTCTTGCGTATATTTCAATAGATTCCCCAGATTCCAATAGGCTCTTCCTTCTTCAATGGGATTCAGCTCTTCTCTTTGGATATTTTCAACGAGCGCGTATTCAAGTAGTTCGTTGTCAGGAACTTCTCGAACTACAATGGGGACATGAACAAGACCTGCCTTTTTAGCTGCACGCCAACGACGTTCACCCGCAATGATTTCAAATCGCTCACCGACCTTGCGCGTCACGATCGGTTGAATAATACCGTGGGTTTTGATACTCGCAGAGAGCTCATCCAAAGCCACGTCATTGAAGGTAATGCGGGGTTGAGCGCGATTGGGCACTAAAAGATCAATGAGAACTTCTTGCGAATTAGCATCGCCCACAGAGGTGCGTTGTTGCATAAGTGCCTTGAGACCCTTACCTAAGGCAGGCCGTTTAGAGACGTTCATATCGTATCCTTTGTAAATTCATTTTTTTTACGACGTAGCCATTCTTTAGTGAAGTAGATGTAAGCTTGTGCCCCTTTCGATTTCAAATCGTAAAATGCAATAGGTTTTCCGTGGCTAGGGGCTTCTGCAAGACGAATATTTCTAGGAATGGATGTCTTAAAGACTTTGCCGGGGAAGCTTTTTCGAACCTCGTTTGCCACGGCGGAGCCAAGATTCGTTCGCTCTTCGGCCATCGTGAGCAGGATGCCGCCGAGTTGGAGGCTCGGATTCGATTGTTTTTGGACCGCATTAAGCGTATCGACTAATTCTACAAGTCCGTCCATCGCCAAAAATTCACAAGGCATGGGAACAATAAGTTCATCGGCGGCGGTAAAAGCATTCAAGGTCATGGTCCCCAAGGCTGGAGGGGAGTCGATGACGATGTAATCATAGTTTTCTTTAATTTGATTCAAGGCATTTTTTAAATTGTAGAGTTGAGACTCATCCGTCAAATCACTAAACTCTAGGCGAGCAAGATCTTTACCTGCAGGAATTATTTGTAGCGTGGCAATCTCGGTATTCAGAACTAGAGCCTCGGCGGGGGTTCCCGTTAATAAAGCGTAAGCGCCTGCTTGATCATTGGGCTTCTCAAAACCAAGACCTGTGGTGGAGTGCCCTTGGGGATCGAGATCAACCAATAAAACCATGTGCTCGAGGATAGCGAGCGATGCAGCAAAATTGATGGAAGTGGTGGTTTTGCCCACGCCCCCTTTTTGATTTGCAATAACAACAATTCTTGCGGTCACGTTGCTGAGAACCCTTTCTGATTGCTCTAGGCTGTGGAACAAATTATATTTTACCTTGTTCCACGAATTGCCTTCTGTGGTTGCACAAGTTTAAGTGCTGATTTAATAGACCTTTTGGGCAACTTGTCTTAGGAAAGCTCCAAATCAATGGGCTCTTCAATTCGAATAGGTCCCGACAACCATAAATTAGTCCAACGGCCGTTCTCAATAGAAGACAGGGTGATATAGACGGGGTCTTGAGCGGTATAAAGTTTCCATGAAGTACACATTGTCATTTCTGAAAGCCATGCCCCCGCAACGGCGCATCCCGTACCACAGCAGGCCGTTTCTCTTTCAACCCCTCTTTCATAAGAACGAATTCGAGCTTCTCCGGGACGTATCATCTCAATAATATTGACGTTGGTTCCCTCGGGAAAGATTTCATGGTGGCGAAGAGGGGGGGCCCAGCTAGGCAAATCGACGGATAGAATCGAATCTATCAAAACTACTAATTGTGGATTACCTATAAATCCAAACCGATGTGGATTTGGAAGATCGAGGGGTACATGAAATAAACCCATACGATCATCTTCTGGAAAATGGAGTGCAACGCCCTCGGTTGTTTTTTTCAAAAAAACAGATTCTTGGTTGGAATAGCAAGAAACTTTTTCTAAGGCAATATTCTCAAGCAGAGCGAGCGAAGCGCGCGTTCCGTTTGAACAAAAAGTCTCCGTTCCATCCGTATCCCAATGGGTCATGACCCAAGGCTGACCCGGGTGGTAGGCGTTAAGAAGAAAGAAGCCATCCACATGAGCGGGATGATCTCTTAGTGCCTGTGCCCAACGAGGTCCATCCTTTTGAAGAACCCCTTCTTCGGCAAAAGCATAGGCGAATCGATTACCACTTCCGGATGCCACGTGAAGTTTCATAGTAAATTACTCTTGCGTTTTATTTCTGCTGAGGTTCTTGAAAGACGTATACACGCTCATTGGCCATCTGCATTCCACGTTGGCGAGCCATGATTTCATAGATCAATTCATTTTTCCCTTTGATCTGATCTAACGATGATTTTAGAAGAGCATTTTCACTTCGAAGTTTTTCTAGGCGTTGTTCATACTGATTGAGTTGCTTTTGACTTCGTAGTAAATTGCGTAACTCAGGTCGCCACAAAACCACCACTAAAGTAACCGCAAGCGAGATGATCCATGCCCACTTGATGCTGCCCTTGCGATTAATAATGTCCATAAATCTACCTTACCTCAAAGCTGAAAGCTTCTTTACCTGCATATCGAGCCTGAGAGCCCAGCTCTCGTTCTATCTGCATCAGTCGATTATATTTAGCCACACGATCCGTCCTTGCGGGGGCTCCAGTCTTGATTTGTTTTGCCGATGAAGCGAGGGATAGATCGGCAATGAACGTATCTTCACTTTCCCCGCTTCGGTGGCTGATAATACACCGATAACCTGCCTGGTGAGCCACATCAATGGCATGAAAGGTTTCCGTCACGGTACCAATTTGATTGAGTTTTACTAACAGTGCGTTGGCGATATGCGCTGAGATGCCTTCTTTCAAAATAGCCGGATTCGTCACAAATACATCATCACCGACAAGTTGAATTTTATCGCCGAGGGCGGCGGTCAGTTGTTGCCACCCCATATGATCATCTTCTGCCATCCCGTCTTCAATACTGATGATAGGAAATTGTCGAATAAGTGATTCGTAGTAACGCAGTAGAGCTTCGGAAGTCCATGATTGTTGATCTAGGTGATAATGACCATCCCGATAAAACTCTGAGGCAGCACAGTCGAGGGCGAGATAAACGTCTTGGCCAAGCCGAAGTCCTGAATGGTTAATGGCTTCCGCGATACAGTGCAAAGCTGCTTCATTACTCTCTAGGCGGGGGGCAAAACCTCCTTCGTCTCCGACGCCGGTAGCAAGCTTCTTTTTTTTGAGAACCTTTTTTAAGTTATGGTAGATCTCTGCACCCCAGCGAACCGCCTCATGAAAGTTAGGTGCGGCGACAGGAATGACCATAAATTCTTGAATATCAACATTCGTATCTGCATGAGCCCCGCCATTTAGAATGTTCATCATGGGAACGGGTAAATAAAGCGACTCGCACGACCTCAATTGACGATAAAGGGGAATGTTTGAAGCGTGAGCGGCGGCGGCCGATGTCGCCATCGAAACGCCCAAAATAGCATTAGCTCCCAAACGAGATTTATTAGGAGTTCCATCCAGATCGATCATTCGCTCATCGATGGTTTTCTGATCAAAGGGATTTTGGTGTTTTAGATGAGGGGCGAGGATAGTTTCCACTGCACGAACTGCTTCCAAAACTCCTTTGCCGTTATAGCGCTTGGGGTCTTGATCACGACGCTCCAACGCTTCTTTCGATCCAGTAGAAGCGCCTGAGGGAACAATTGCGCTCCCTGAATGTCCGTCCGATAGGTACACCGTGACTTGAAGTGTGGGGTTTCCCCGGCTATCAAGAACTTCGAGGGCTTGAATGTTTTCAATAAGGGTCATTTAATCAACTTTAGGTTGGATTTTGGTCTTTAGAAAGGAAAACCCCCGTTTCCGGGGGTCTTCTTAAAAAGAAAAGCCCTTTTCAGGGCTGCGAATTAACGCTTTTTCTTTTTGGTGGCTTTTTTAGCCGCTTTTTTCTTGGTGGCTTTTTTAGCTACTTTTTTAGTAGCTTTTTTAGCCGCTTTTTTCTTGGCCATGATTGGCTCCTTTTTGCCCTTGCGGGCTGTTGTGGAAGGGGTGCGGTGAGCCGGTGTTCCAGGCTTTCTGGACCCGGTATCTTTCCGCGGGGAAGAATTTTTTTCTTTGGTAATCTTTTTTCCAACTTTTGTTGTTGCTTTAGGAGCGGCCAAGGGCGCCTTGCTAGGTGGAGGGACAACCACAGGGGTTGGGGCTACTTTGACCTTGGGAATTTTTTTAACGGGGGGCTCTTCGCCCTTCAGTAATGAGGCTAAGCGCTTACCGGGATAAAAGTCGTCCAAGAGAGCGTCTCCAATAATGACGCCATGAACTCCGAGGGCATGAAGATGCTTCACTTGAACCAAACGATTAATGCCGGCTTCAAACATAATGAGGGAATCTTTAGGAATCTTTTTAATAAGAGCGATGGACTTATCGTAAGTGGGATTCCAGTTTTCTAAATTACGTCCTACAATGCAAAAGATCTGAGCGCCCACTTCAATGGATCGTTTGATCTCTTCATCATTCGTGATTTCGAATACTACGTCTAGGCCTTTAGCAACGGCTAACTTATGCAAATCTACTAATTTAGATTGAGATAACAGAGCCGGCATTAAGAAAATGGCATCGGCCCCAAGAATTTTACTTTCTTCGACTTGATATTCCTCAAAAATAAATTCCCGACGCAACAAAGGAACTTTGACCTGAGAGCGAGTTTCCGAAAGGCCTTTATCGTCACCGAAGTAAAGGAACTTGTCGGTGGCAATCGAGAGGGCTTTTGCACCATTTTCTATCAAGCTTTTTGCATGCGTTGAAGCTTTAAAGTTTGAGCGCGTCTTCCCGAGTCCCGGACTCCCCCCTGCAACTTCAGCAATGATCGTGATGGTTCCTTGACTCAATTCTTCTTTCAAAGAATGATGACCTCGGTAATTTCCTTTAGCGGCAACTGAACCACGTTGCTTCTTGATTTCAATATCAAGAGCTTTAAAAATCGCAACGCGTTTTAACATTTATTGGATCTCATGGATTTTAGTAGGTCCTATAAAGTACAAATTTTTTGGTGTGTCGAGGAAGAGATAATCGCTTTACTTAATCAAACCTAAGGTTTTTCATTGAGTCAATTGGTTTTTTTGTAAGTTTTGAGCTTTTGATCTCTCTGAATTGTTGTAAAAATATATCTCACACCCTTTTTATAAGAAACTTATTCGAAAAAGTTGATAACGCTAAACCTAGCAAGACCCTATAAATTCAGGGGATTTATAGGGTTTTCAAATTCAAAATAGATGAAAAAAAGCGCGGCTTTTAGTCCACACTAGAAGTATGCAACCTCATGATCCCAAACAGATTGTACAACTGGTCAAAAAACACACTCACTACGAGT
>Ga0255189_1000018_pt1 | contig 60115 bp, 49 predicted proteins | sample Miss_Cont_RepC_8_FD_183620 | JGI IMG/M metagenome (GOLD analysis project Ga0255189, IMG submission 183620) | Freshwater microbial communities from Mississippi River, Louisiana, United States - Miss_Cont_RepC_8h | ecosystem: Environmental > Aquatic > Freshwater > River | place: USA: Louisiana...
GTCCCTAATGGTGACGTCTTTGGCCTCTTTCTTTCCGGTCGCCCTCTTGAAGGCGCAGGCTTGCTCTCCCTGGCGATCCCTGCAGCAACAAGACCAATTAGCCTGGGCTTCGATGCCCTTCCCCACTCTTCGGGATGAAGACTGGAAATACTTTGACTTACGCCCTCTGCAAGAGGCGATGTATACCCTTCCTTCCTCCATTCAAGCTCCGCTCTCTTCTCAGGTCGAACCCACCGTACTTCGCCTTTACTGGAATCAGGGTCAACTCCAACCACCGATCATCATTCCTCAAGGCATTACGTTACGTCCCCTTGCCCCCGTAGTTCGTTCTTCATCTCGTTTAGATCAAGATTATTTTTTTCGAATGAATCAAGCTTTCTTTCCTGAGGCCTACGAATTGCGAGTTCAAAAGAATTTTCAAGGCAAAGAGCCTATTTATCTAGAAAATATTCTCGAAGGATCTACTCAAAACGTAGCTTTGGCTTTTTCGCGTCTTCATATCGTAGTGGAATCAGGGGCTGAAGTACAAATTGTTGAGCGCTTCAACGGTTCCGGCAGATATCATTTTATTTCAGTTGTGACGGTTGAAATTGAAAAAGAAGCACGAATGAACTTTGAACGCCTTCATTTCGATTCCTCCGAGTCATTTCATTTCTCCTACCTTCAAGCTAAAGTCGGACGGGAGTCTTATTTAGGGGTTCGCACAGTGGGCCTTGGATCTCGACTTCGCCGTGATATCCCTGATATCTGCTTAGACGAAGCAGCGAGCCTTGGGCTGGATGGCTTGTGTTTATTAACCGACGAGCAAGTCGGTGATACCCACAGTTTTATTCACCATGCACATCCTCGTGCTCAGTCCCGTCAACTTCATAAATGTATTGCCCAGGATCATAGTAAAGGAATTTTTAATGGGCAGATTTTAGTAGCACTCAATGCACAACAAACAGATGCCCAACAACAGAGTCGAAACTTAATTTTGGGTGATCATGCAAGTATTGACACCAAACCTCAACTTGAAATCTATGCCGACGATGTGAAATGTGCTCATGGCGCTACTATTGGTCAACTCGATCCTGACGAATTATTTTATCTTCAAAGCCGAGGTTTTTCTGAGTCGGCCGCAAAAGGGCTCCTCCTTTTTGCTTTTGCTTCTGATCTCTTGGGGCGGATTCAAGTCCCCACGCTTCAAAGGGTCCTTAAGCAAGAAATTATTAATCGACTTCATGTCGGTAGCCTAGGGGAACTCTCGTGACCTACTCTGTGAGTGATATCCGAAAAGATTTTCCTCTTCTCGATCGACCTTTCCATGAAAAGCCTCTTTATTACTTAGACAGTGCGGTCAGTGGGCAAATGCCTAGCTCCGTGAGTGAACGTATGCGCCAATACGAAATGTACGAACATACCAATGTACATCGTGGAGTCTCAACTCTCAGTCAACAAGCGACTGATCACTTTGAAAAAGCTAGGGATACCGTAGCTCGGTTTCTCAAGGCGTCTTCGTCCAAAGAAATCATCTGGACACGTGGAACAACGGAAGCAATCAATCTCGTCGCTCAAACGTGGGGCCGCCAAAATATCCAAGCAGGGGATACGATCTGTCTGACTGAAATGGAACATCATGCCAATATTGTCCCTTGGCAGATGCTCTCTCAATCTGTTGGCGCCCACCTTGCGGTAATTCCTGTCAGCGATCGAGGCGAACTTCGTCTCGACGAACTCTCAAAAGTGCTCTCACCCAAGACCAAAGTCTTAGCCTTGACGCATGTCAGCAATGTTCTAGGTACCATTAATCCGATCAAAAAAATTATTACCGAGGCTAAAAAGCAGATTCCCTCTTTGATGGTCCTAGTGGACGGTGCACAAGCCGTTGCTCATCTCCCTGTGGATGTTCAAGATCTTGGCGCCGATTTTTATACCTTCAGTGGACATAAACTCTCTGGTCCTACCGGTATTGGAGTTCTTTACGGTCGCAAAGCCCTCTTAGATGCAATGCCTCCATGGCATGGGGGTGGGAACATGATTCTCTCCGTCACGTGGGATAGGACCACCTATATCGAGGCCCCTGGAAAATTTGAAGCCGGAACACCTCCGATCGCCGCCGCTATCGGCTTAGGAGAAGCTATTGAATATCTTTCCAAATTCAATCCTCAAGACGTGCATGCTCACGAGCAACACCTACTTCGACGAGCTTCTGAAGGTTTAAAGAAAATACCGGGTCTTCGCATCCTCGGAGAATCTTCCGACAAAGTCAGTGTGATCTCTTTTGTGGTGGACGGAGTACACCCCCATGATCTTGGAACCTTACTCGATCATGAGGGCATCGTGATCCGTGCCGGACATCATTGCGCCCAACCTTTAATGGATCGATTTCAGGTGCCAGCAACGACACGAGCCTCGATCGCTTATTACAACAATGAATCCGATGTCGATGCGCTCATCCAAGCGACTCAGAAATCTGTGGAGATGTTCCATGGCTGATCCAAGGGAACTTTATCAACAGGTCATTCTAGAACATAATAAAAAGCCTCGTAATTTTGGCAAAATCCATAGTTGTACCCATCAAGCGGAAGGCCACAACCCCCTCTGCGGCGATCAACTCTATCTCACCTTGATAGTCCAAGAAGGCATCATCGAAGATATTCAATTTGAAGGCCGAGGATGCGCTATTGATGTCTCGAGTGCCTCTCTCATGACCACAGCGGTCAAAGGGAAGACCGTTCAAGATGCTTTAAAACTCATCCAAGCCTTTCGAGCTTTAGTTCGAGGTGAATGGAATCCGGCGGCACATGGAGATCTCGGGAAACTAGTGGTCTTTCAAGGGGTCAAAAATTTACCTGTACGTGTCAAATGCGCTGTCCTCCCTTGGGCCACCCTTCAAAGTGCGCTTGATGGTTCTCCCATTGCTTCCACGGAGTAACTGTGCCAAAAATTGCAGAAATCGAATATACCCCCAACCCCAATGCCGTTAAGTTTCTCTTGAAAGAGAGTATCGCGAAGGGATTTCCTAAAAACTTTGCTTCGGTTGAAGTGGCTGCGTCTGATCCTCTGGCCAAAAGTTTATTTGAGGTGGGTCATGTTCTGTCAATTTACATGCAGGATAAATGGATCACCGTTACAAAGGATGACCACACCACCTGGACCGACCTCTTACCCAAACTCGCAGCCCCCATCCGTTCTTTCCAAGTTACCGATACGCCCATCGACGCCCCTCCCTCTCGGGTCGCAAGCGATCTTTATGATCCCAATGATCCGATTCTTCAGAAGGTCCAAGCGGTCCTAAACGAAACGATTTTGCCCGCCTTAGCCTCCGACGGAGGTGGCCTTGAGGTTATAGGACGACATGAAAAGCAGATCCTCATACGCTATCAAGGCGCTTGTGGGACCTGCCCCAGCAGTCTGACGGGCACCCTCGCGGCGATTGAAAATCTCATCCATCAAAAAATTGACCCGGAGTTGACCGTCGTCTCGGTCTGAACTTCTCTTTTTCCCTTGGTTTTTTGGCTAATCGTGGGCAAACTAATAGTTCTGCCGGAGAGTCTGTGCCGGGATTCCAGCCCCCCAAAAGGAAACGGGGAGGCAACTAAAAGAAGAGGTGGACTGCATGTCCAAACTACTCAATACCATTAAAGGCAAGGCCCCTAAAAAGATGGGTAACCTTACCGTGCTTGACGGTTCTCTACTCGAGGACCACACCCCAGAAACGAATGAGTTTCTTGAGGCCCTCTCGGGTGAAGCCCGGGGCCTTCGTGAAGACCAACTCGTCACCGGTCACGTGGTGGATATTCGTGGCAAAGATGTCATCATTGACGTCGGTTACAAAGGGACGGGCACCGTTAACCTGGATGAATTCAATAATCCTGACGGTACTAACACCCTCGCCGTAGGCGATGTGGTGGAAGTCCTCTTGGAACATCTAGAAGATGCTAACGGCAACGTTCGTATCTCCAAAGAACGTGCTTCCAAGATGAAAGTCTGGGATGAAGTTGAAAAAGCTTTCAAGGAAAACATGACTGTCACTGGTACCGTGGTCGAAAAAGTCAAAGGGGGCCTCAGCGTGGATATCGGTATCCGCGCCTTCTTACCCGGATCTCAAGTCGATACCAAGCCGGTTCGTAATTTAGATCCCTATTTGGGTAAACAATTCGACATGAAAGTCATTAAAGTCAACCGACGACGCGGCAATATCGTCTTGTCCCGTAAAGTTTTTATGGAAACCATCAACGCCACCCTTAAGGGAGAGACCCTTCTCACCCTCGAGGAAGGCAAACTAGTTGAAGGTATTGTAAAAAATATTACTGAATACGGCGCTTTTGTAGATCTAGGTGGAATTGATGGGCTCTTACATGTCACCGACATGTCATGGGGCCGTCTTAATAATCCAGGAGAAATGTTCCAAATCGGAGACAAGGTTGAAGTCGCTATCTTGAAATACGATAAGGAAACCGAACGCGTCTCTTTGGGATATAAACAAAAATTCCCTGATCCTTGGCTCTCCGTGCAAGATCGATATCAAGTTAATGCCACCGTCAAAGGAAAGATCGTCTCCATTACGGATTACGGCGCCTTTGTGGAACTCGAACCAGGTATTGAAGGACTAGTCCATGTCTCCGAAATGTCTTGGACTAAGAAGATCAAATCAGCCAAGGGTATGGTAAATCTAGGCGATCAAGTGGAAGCCGTGATTCTAGGTATCGATTTCGATAATCGCCGTATTAGCCTTGGTATGAAACAAATTACCACTAATCCTTGGCTTGAATTAGCTGAGAAATATAAACCTGGCATGTCTGTGACGGGAACCGTTCGCAACATTACTGAATTTGGTGCTTTTGTGGAGCTAGAAGAGGGCATTGATGGTCTCGTGCATGTCTCAGATTTTTCCTGGACAAAGAAGATCAAGCATCCGGGTGAAGTTGTCAAAAAGGGAGACAGTCTCACGGCCCAAGTTCTAAGTCTCGACCCCGAGGCACAACGGTTAAGTTTGGGTGTAAAACAACTCGAACCCAATGTTTGGGAAATCTTCTTCAATGCTCATCATGTAGGCGATGTTCTAACGGCTCCCATCGTCCGTCTCACGGACTTTGGTGCCTTTATCGATCTCGGTTCGGGTATAGAAGGGTTGGTCCACGTGACCGAGCTATCGGAGAATTCCGTTCAGGATATCAATACTGAATTCCAAATCGGTCAAGAACTCACGATGAAGATTGTAAAACTTGACCCTGAAGAACATCGCATTGGTCTCTCCGTCAAACAGATGAAAGAGGGTAGTACTTCTTCCCCAACGGAAGATGAAAATGCGAAGTTAAGACTTGAACCCTTCAAGAAACCAACACTTGGAGATGCGTTCAAAGAACTCGACCTCTAATCCGGTGGTTTTTCTCCTCAAAAAGAGGCCCTCGCGGCCTCTTTTTTTTAAACTCTATAATAGTAATGAGCAGACCGAGATCTTCGTACCGTGCAACCACAACAAATACAAAAAAAGATTCTGTATTCACTCGCCTCCTATGAACGTATTCTGCAAGGGTCTTCAGAGGAAGCCTTCACTTGCCCCCCTGAATCAGGAGGATGGTCGCGCAGTCAAGTCTTTAGTCACGTTCTAGGAGTTCACGGATGGATTTTGGCCAGGATAGAAGCATGGCCCACAAAGACCCGTGAGCAGACTAAGTCTCAATCTTTAATTGTGTACTTAATTTTTTTCTTTGGCACTTTGGGACCCAAGAAGATTAAAGCGCCCAAGGTAGTTCAAGATGAGGTCCGTATACTATCTAAGGAAGAAGCATCCGAACTTCTTGATAAGTTCAAAATGCAACTCAATAAAGTAACACCTCTTCTAGACTTGATTCCTTCGAATCGAGGCTGGGATCATCCGATGATGGGGTTTCTTACTATTAATCAATGGTACCAACTGATCGAGATACACAGCCGACATCACGAAAAACAACTATAACTAACCTCTTCAACAACCTAAAAGCGAATTGGATTCCTCGGGAAGAAGTACATAAGCCACCCCAACAATAGCCCAATCCCAATAAGTCCGAACCAGTATTTGATAATACTTTTTTTGGTACGTTCAAAGCGCTGTGTCGGAGTTAGAAGTCCCATGATGATAGCGATACCTGTACCCATGATGATGAAATGAAGCAGGTGAGAAGAAAAAAAATTGGTCATGCCTTATCCTGCAACAGAAATAGAATCGGGAGGGAGCCCGAGGACCATTTCAACGTGCTTGCGAGTGATACGTAAAGGTTCTTTTTTTTCTCGAGCTTTAGAAGGTAATTCATACATAGGCTCTAAAAGAATTTGCTCTAAGAGCGAACGAAGACCTCGAGCTCCTAGCTTGCGAGCCATCGCTTGATGGGCAATCGCTTCGAGGGCGCCTTCTTCGAAGCTTAATTCAACATCATCCATGTCCAAAAGTTTGATAAATTGTTTCGTAATTGCATTCTTAGGCTGAGTCAAAATACGCACAAGGGCTTCGCGATCGAGCGCTTCCAGTGTTGCAACCACAGGTAAACGGCCTACTAACTCAGGAATAAGACCAAACTTAATAATATCTTCGGGCTCGACGAGGGGCAGGAAATCTTCGAGCGACTCTTTGGAACTAGGGGTGGATCCAAAGCCAACGGCTTTCGCTCGAATACGTTGTTTAATGGTGTCTTCAATACCACCAAAAGCTCCTCCGCAAATGAAGAGAATATTGCTGGTATCCACTTGAATAAATTCTTGATGAGGATGTTTACGTCCCCCCTGTGGAGGAACATTGGCTACCGTCCCCTCAATAAGTTTGAGGAGAGCCTGCTGAACACCCTCGCCACTCACGTCTCGGGTAATCGATGGGTTCTCGCTTTTTCGGCCTACTTTATCAATTTCATCGATAAAAACAATGCCTTTTTGGGCACGGTCAATATCATAGTTTGCCGCTTGGAGTAATTTGGTAAGAATGTTCTCCACATCCTCTCCCACATAACCTGCTTCCGTCAGAGTGGTTGCATCAGCCATCGCGAGCGGCACATCTAATATTCGGGCAAGGGTTTGTGCTAATAGAGTTTTACCGGTTCCGGTAGGTCCAATGAGTAAGATGTTAGATTTTGCCAATTCAACGGCATTCACTGAAGTTTTGAGAGGGTTGAGGATGCGTTTATAGTGGTTGTAAACCGCTACCGAGAGACGTTTCTTGGCGCTTTCTTGACCAATCACGTATTCATCAAGATAAGCTTTAATTTCTTTAGGTCGTGCGAGTTTGGCCTCATGTTTTACAGGTATCTTTTCGGCTCGAGACATCTTGATTTGAAGTTGACCTGCCTCAATGCACTCATCACAGATGAACGCCTCGGGTCCTGCAAGAAGTTGGGCCACCTCAGTATCGGGTTTCCCGCAGAAAGAACATGTTTGATTTCTTTTAGATGACTTGGTCATGGTGACCTCAGTTTATTTTTTAAGATCGTGGACGGTTTTAAGTTTGACAATTTCTAGACTAAGAGTGCCTCTCGGAATCGTCACACGGACTTCATTACCTTCTTCCTGTCCGACGAGTGCCATACCCACTGGAGAGGAGATCGATAGATACTCTTTATGATCCTCGGACAGCTCTTCCGGTAAAACAAGTTTGTAGACTTTCTTCTCGTTGGTATCGAGATCAAGTACTGTTAATTCAGAACCATAGGCAGCCTTATCTTTGGGCAAGCGACTCGTATCTAAAGATGAAATCTCCGTGATACGTTTTTCGAGGGCGACGACTTTGGATTGATACATATCGCGCTTTGCAAGGGCTTGTTCATACTCGGCATTTTCGGAGAGATCTCCTTGGCCTGCCGCACGAGAAATTTCTTGAGGAATCTCATTCAATAGAGATTGCTTTAGCTCCCGTAATTCAGATTCAAGCTTGGCTAAGACGTGCTTGGGCATGGTGTCCCCTTGAAATGATAGAGCCCCGCAGGGGGCTCCGATTTATATGGACTTACTCAATTCTACCCACTCCTTGGGCGGAAGGGGAGAGAGGCCTGGATCTTGTGGATTTGGGCGGGTTTTAAAGCGATTATGCAGCCAAAACCACCATCGGGGATCCCGATGGATTTGAGCCTCAAGCAATCGTGTCATGACTTGAGTTGCGACCCAAGTATCTCGATCGGCGTCTCCCGAGTTTGGAATCCGGACCAATGGCTGAAACTGGACCTGGATACGACCCTGATCCATCCAACTAAAGACCGGAAGGATGGGAATTTGGTATTTGGTGACTAAAGCTCCTGCTGAGGGATGCGTAGAGGCCCATTGGCCCAGGAATTTAACAAAAATTCCCCCGCCTAAGCCATCTTGATCAAGCAGGAATCCAACTCCACAACCTTCCTTAAGGACCTTGATAGATTCTCGCAGGGCGCCGTCCTTTAAAATAACCCGATTACCCATACGAGTTCGAAAATCTATACTGATTTTTTCAAGCAATGGATTATCAAGCGCACGACCAATCACATATAGGGACCGACCCTCTGCACTTTGAGCCAAGGCAATGGCTTCCCAGTGACCATAGTGGCCTGTCAGTTGAATGAAGCCTTTACCTTCCCTCTGGGCTTCATCGAAATATTCCAAGCCACGGATATGAACCCACTGTTGTAGTTCCTCTCTAGAAGCGTGTCTTAATTTAATCAAGCTTAAAAAGAATGATCCGTAGTGCGTGAACGTATGCCGAGTGAGCCCATCTATTTGCTTTGAAGTTAAGGAGAGATTCGAGGACCTTAAATTACGCCGAACCACTCGACGATGACGAGCATCCAAGGCCCAGAAAAGCAACCCAACCATCTCCCCAAGAGTCAAAATTAAATTCCAAGGTAACGCGGCTAAGATACCATCCAACGCTCTAAAGAGGGCGTATTCGAGACGATAGCGAAAACGGATTTTTGTTTTAGCAAGAGTCATGAAAAAGGTGGGGATTAAGCCCTACCAAAAGTTAGATAAGCCCAAATAAGCGTGGGGATCAACGTGAGCACAGCAACCCTTACTAAGGTCATGTTGATAGATTTTCTCTCAGCGGACTCGGAGGCCATTTTCGAATGTCGCCAACCATAGCATGCATAGATTAATAGACCCGCTTCCATCCAAAGCATAAGTCGAATCCACGTGTCATGGGGCAAGTTAAACATAAGCCATGCACAAAAGCCTGCGCCGATTAGCCCAATGACCCATGGAGCCGGCACTTTGAAAGGACGTTCAACATGAGGATTTGTAATACGAAGTATCGGAACACCAATACAAACCAAAAGGAAGGCTAATAGCGTACCAATGCTGACTAATTCTCCAACAAGTCCGAGAGGCATGAGACCTCCACAAATCGCCACAAAAAGTCCCGTGAGAATTGTTGCTGTATGTGGGGTTCCATGTTTAGGGTGGGCTTTATTGAACCAAGGCAGAAGGCCATCTTTACTCATGGCATAGAAGATACGGGTTTGACCCAACATCATTACCAAAATGACCGATGTAAGACCTGAGATGGCACCAATTTTGACGGCACTACTTAGAAAAGATCCTACCGCTGGAGACCAACTGCGAAGCTCGACAATCTTATCGATACCAACACCCATAGGAGCCGCTACGTTGAGTTGTTTATAATTCACAACACCTGTTAAAACCAGGGAGATCAAAATATATAGAATGGTACAGATCACTAGGGAAGCCAGGATGCCGATCGGGAGATCACGTTTGGGGTTTTTAGCTTCTTGCGCTGTTGTGCTGACAGCGTCAAAGCCGATATATGCGAAAAAGACCACGCCGGCAGCCGTCAGTACTCCGCCGTTACCCCAGCCAAAACGACCGTTTTCTGCAGGAGGAACGAGGGAGCCAAGACCGGTGGCATTGGGGTTAACGTTGAGATTATTCATGTCAATAACTGATAAACCTAAAATAATGATGGTGACCACGATGGCCACTTTTATGACCACAATGACATTGTTGAGTTTTGCACTCTCTTGGACACCGCGATAAAGAACAGACGCTAAGGCCAAGGCCACAAAGGATGCGGGGATATTCCAAATACCTCGCGCCATAGTGCCATCATTAAGCATTACATTGGTCCAGGGGCCTGCGAAAAAACGTAAAGCAAAATCACCAAGATGAATATCAAAATTTTTGAGAATCGATTGAAGATACCCTGACCAAGCAATACTGACAGTCACGGCACCAAAAGCGTATTCTAAAATCAAATCCCAACCAATGAGCCAGGCAATAAATTCCCCCATGGTGGCATAAGAATAGGCATAGGCTGAGCCTGCAACCGGTATCATAGCTGCCATTTCGGCATAACAAAGTCCCGCAAAAGCGCAAAGAATTCCACCAAGTATGAAACTGTAAATAATACCCGGTCCCGCATAGGTCGCCGCGGCGGTTCCGGTGAGAGAAAAGATACCGGCACCAATAATCGCTCCGATGCCTAGCATGGTCAAATTAAAAGCTCCCAAATGGCGCTTGAGGGTTCCTTGGGAACTTTCTACATTAGGATCATTAGCTTCACGAAGAATTCGATCAAGATCTTTTTTAACCAGTAGTTCAGACATCTTTTCGCTCCTCGAAAGGGTTAAAAACTAATAAATTCAATGTAGCAGTTAAGACGTGGAAACCCAAGCCGAAAGGACTCCCTGAGGCCCCTAGTGAGGGTTAGACTTTGAATTTTATGTCTTTTTAAGACACCCTAAGACTTAGAACTTCTCTCTACTGGAGTTACTCATGGTCAATACCTGGTCCGATCGAATTCCATCCCGTCGTTCCGAATGGGTTGATCTTTTGAGGGGCTTAGCCGTTATCGTCATGATTGAGGTCCATGCCACCAATGTTTGGTATGAAGGAACCGTTCCTGCTTGGTTGAATTTCATCAATGGGCTCGTGGCTCCGAGTTTTCTCATGTGTGCAGGTTTTAGCATGACACTCTCGACTTTTCAAACCGATGATTCCTTGCGTTCTTTTAAGGAGGTTCTTCCTCGATATGGTTTCATTCTCTTATGCGCTTATCTTCTTCATGCTCCTGGTCTAGCGCTTGCGCAGTGGACCGTTCTTAGTACACCGCAACTTTTTCGAGAACTTTTTAAGATTGATGTTTTACAATGCGTGATTTTCTCCTTACTAATTCTTCAAGGTCTCGCTCGTTGTATTCGCCATCGTAGTATTTTTGGATATACAGCTCTCATCCTAGGAATTGCTATTGCATGGTTTTCTCCCTACCTCTGGATCACCGGATTTGGCGAATGGCTCAGCTTACCTGTGCGAGGCCTCTTCAATGGAATTTCAGACCGAGGTGTTACTGCACTTTTCCCCCTGTTCCCTTGGTTCGCTTTTGTGGCGTTTGGAAGTGCCCTTGGCGCTCTTTACGCGTCCTGTCGAACAGATATCCATGAAGACCAATCTCGATGGAGTGAATCAACTTTTATCTATGTCCTAGTTGGTGTCGGTTTAGTGATTTGGTTATGGGGACAATGGCAAAAAGACACTTGGTTATGGACTGGAACATGGGTCACTGATTCGAAAGGTATCGAGAGATTAAACGGTTGGACACGCGGGGAACTTTATGCCCTTTATAATCAAACCCTACCCAGTGTTATGGAGCGGTTAGGTTGGGTATTTATGATCGGAGGCTTCTTGGGATTTATTAAATCGCGCTGGAATCAGTGGAAGCTCTTTTCACTCCTTGATATTGTGAGTCGAGAATCTCTTTTGGTATATATTTTACATTTGCAAATTATTTTTGGCATTTTACTTTACCCTTTTATTTCTAATCTTACAGGGTGGGGTTGGTATTCCCAGAATGAATGGGGGACTATGGTGTTCATCATCGTCATCATTGCCATCAACCTTGTAGCCGCTGCGCAATGGCATAAAATCAGAAAACAACCCTCAAGGATGCGTCGACTTCAGTTCCAAGGATTGTCAATCTTGTTGGTTTGGTTTTTAGTAGGTCATTGGTGGACCTACCTCTACTATCTTAAAAGTCCCGAACTCGCGACAGAACCCTACCCATTTCTTAATGCCGCTCGAATCCGGAAGGGGCTCGCTCCTACCTCAGATGGTATGGCACTCAATGAGGAGGAATTTAGAAGAGAAATGGAGCGGCGGGGTAAGGTCTATCCTGAAGCAACATTGAAAAAGAAACTTGAAATTATTCGAGGCCGGCAACCCTAGGTCCAAGATGAATGTACTCAGGCGATTTGCTTCGACCCTAACGCTCCTAGGACTGCTTATTTTGGTAGTAGTACCTACTCATCTGATACTTGAAAGAAATGAATATTACCGCCCTCAGGCTCGAGGGATGGTGTTGGGATTATATGCGAATGATCCAAATTTTGATTATGGAGAACCGCTCAAGCGAATGGCTTCCTTAGGTGTTCGAGCGGTGAGTCTTCAATTCATCTACTATATGAATGAATTTTCATCGGAGGAAATTACTCCGCACCCCATTAATTCACCTACGGATGAGAATTTACGGCGGACAATACGTCAAGCAAGATCCCTCGGAATGCGAGTGATGCTATTTCCTACTCTTAATCTTCTTAATGAAGCCAAAGACGATAAATATTGGCGAGGGAATATTGAGCCCAATGATTGGGAACTTTGGTGGGCTAATTATGAAGCTTTCAATATACATTTTGCCCGCCTCGCCCAGGAGGAAGCAGTGGAATGGTATTCAGTGGGAACCGAGATGGAGAGTTCTCAGCGCTTTAAGGACCGTTGGATTAATTTAATCCAGTCCGTGAAAGAAGTTTTCATAGGAAAAATTATTTACAGCGTCAATTTTGATGCTCACGATTCTTTTGACTTCGGAGAAGCGCTGGATGTCATTGGAATGAATACTTATGATCCCATCACGAAAGAAAACGATTTTCCCTCTCGTGAAACTATTTATAAACATTGGTGGTGGATCCTCTATAAAGCACGGGCCTTGGAAGTTCGTTTTAAAAAACCGGTCTTAATCACGGAGGTTGGTTATGCGTCGTCGGAATCATCTCACCGGGATCCTTGGGATTTTCGTAGCCCTTCCCCCCCTTACCCCGAACGCCAGGCGCTGTTAATGGAAGAAGCGCTTAGAGTCTTACGGCACTGGACGGAAGGAGAGGGTATTTTTTACTATCTATATGGTGAGGATCTAAAGGTAGGGGTTCGACCCGGTGGGCCCCTAGATCGAACCTTTAGTCCCTGGGGCAAGCCTACGGAGGCCCTTCTTAGGAATTTCTTTGCCATTCCAAGATGGAATTATGAGTTTTGGAGAGGTCCCTACCCCGTCCCTCCATCTGCTAAAGACTATGCCTTGAACCAGATCCTTTTAGGTCATATCCGTAGATTTAAGACTGAGGAAATTAAGGTCCTCCCTCCCTGGGTCCTTACATGGGGCCAAAATCACCCTGAGGCATTCAAAGCCTTACAAGAACAGGTTCAGCAAGAGTCCATTCTAAAAAATTAAGGATAGCCGATCAGAATTATCTGACACTAGACCAATGAGTAAACTTCGATTGATGACCCCGGGGCCAGCTGTTCTTCTCCCTGAATCGTTAGCCGCCGAAGGGGCTGCGAATTTTCATCATCGAGGATTGGAATTTAAAGCGTTGATGGGTCATTGTCAATCTCATCTTAGGACCTTCATGGGCTTAGGTGCCAACGATTGGCCCCTGATTTTGACTGCGAGCGGAACAGGAGCCATGGAGGCTGCTTTTCTCAATGCTGTCAGTCCAGGAAGTTCGATTGCCGTCTTCCATGCAGGTCGCTACGGAGAGCGATGGATGGATTTTGCTAGAGCTCATCAAATCCATACCTATGAAATCACGGCACCCTATGGCCACACGTTTGATCTCGAAGAGGTAGAGCAATTACTTACCCGTGCTGCTTCTCTTAAGGCGGTATTTTTTCAAGATAACGAATCTTCCACGGGAACTCGCCATCGTACACAAGAATTGGTTGCGTTGATACAACGCCACCAACCCCAAGCGCTCATTGTGGTAGACGCTATGACAGGATTGGGCGTGCACCCTCTCTCGATAAAAGGCGGAATTGATGTATTAATTACAGGAAGTCAAAAGTCCATGGGGATACATCCGGGTCTTAGCTTGCTTGGCCTTTCTGAACGGTATCTAAATCAACTTCACGAGCTGCATCTGCCACGGGTTTATTTTGACTTACGAAAAGAGTTTGAGGCACAGCAAAAGCAAGTAACGGCTTGGACACCTGCCATTGGTTTAATGGGGGCTTTAGGAACCTCACTCGACCGTATCCATGGCCTGGGGGGAGCCCAAGTTCTTCAAGCCAATGCCAATCTCCTTGCCAATTCCCTCCGAGCAGCTCTTGATCATTGGGGAATACCTCTCTTTTCGAAGCACCCAGGTGATAGCGTCACAGCTTTTATACTTCCGGAGGCAGGGGCCTTTATCCAACGCCTCAAGGAGGAGGAAAATCTTGTGGTGGCTTCGGGCCAAGGTGTGCTCGAAGGCCAAATTCTTCGCATTGGCCACTTAGGTTTTATTTCAGCGAACGATATGGCTGCTACGATTACAGGAATCGAGAGAACCTTCTTAAAAACAGGAGCGTCTTACCCCCACGGAGCTCTAGCCAAGGCCCAATCTTTTTTAGACCAGGCTCCTCGACTTTAAGACGACGGTGTAAGTTTACCCTGAATCATAAATGCAAAAATAATGCCGATCAAAACCCCATAAAGCAGACCGAATGATAGAACTCCTAAAACTGTTAGGAGAAATGGAACAAAAGTTCTCCATCCCTCACGCCATAAATCTCGATAAATGGAAGGTAAGGTCAAGTTATAGCCGGTAAAAATTAATACGACCGCCAAAGTAAATAAAGGAATACAATTCAACACCCAAGGAAATATCAAAACTGCCAAGAGCAACAAGCATCCTTCGGTGTAAAAAGAAAGTCTTGTACGAGCTCCTGCATCTACATTGACAGAACTTCTCACAATGACCGCAGTGAGAGGAATGGCACCCAAAAGTCCGCAGAAAATATTTCCAACTCCTTGGGCAATTAATTCTCGATTCAAAGGAGTTTCGCGATTGAGTACATCACGTTTATCAATGGCTTTAACGCAGAGGAGTGCCTGTAAAGAAGCTAAGAGACCTAGAGGGATTCCGACTTTCCAAATTTGAAGTTCCAACAGTCTTGACCAATGAGGGATCTTGAAATCAGAAAAGATATTGGAAGGTATTTGTATCCGAGTAACCGCCTCCGCAGAAATCCAAGAATATGTCGTCAGGGTCGTGGTCAGTAAGGATCCAATAATCACGACCCAAAGAGAAAGGGGGATCTTCAACGGAGCCGACGATTTTCTTTTTAATAGAAGATAGAGTGTAAAACACCCAAGAGATAAGAGAGTGACAGGAATGGAAATACTGGATTGAGTTAAATCTTGAAGAGAAACAGAGGTCCCAAGGGCCACAGGAATCTGTTTACCTATTAAAATCAATCCCAAACCTGAGATCATACCCTTCATGACGCTTATGGGAACATAGTGAATCCAAGGCCCAACCTTAAAGACGCCTAAACTAATTTGAATTAACCCAGCGGCGATGACCGCTAAAAGAAATGATTCAAAACTACCGAGCGTCATGATGCCTGCAGCGGTCAGAGCAACTAAGCCTGCTTCGGGTCCCGAAATCGCTAGGGCTGACCGACTCAAGCTAGCGACCACTAACCCGCCGATAATGCCCGCCAAAAGACCCGCTTGTGCAGGGGCTCCCGAAGCCACGGCTAAGCCCAAGCAGAGCGGAATCGCAACGAGAAAAACGGATAGCCCTGAAAAGAGGTCGTGATCGCGCCAGGTTTGAAAGAGTGTTTTACCCGGGATAGAGAGTGACATCGATACCTCGATTCATTGGCGGTGGGTGTGAGATTCGAACTCACGGACGGCATAACCGTCGCCGGTTTTCAAGACCGGTGCCTTAGACCGCTCGACCAACCCACCTTGAATTAATTAGTTTATCGCCTGAATGGGATTTCCATGCAAGATCCGTGGGTTTTACCTTGTGGACTAGGCCAATCAAAGTTAATCTAACCATTCCCCTATGGAGAGTTGCCGGAGTGGCCGAACGGGTTCGCCTGCTAAGCGAATGTTCAGGGTAAACCTGGACCGGGGGTTCGAATCCCCCACTCTCCGCCAGTTACATTAGTCGCCTAATACGACTTTTTACTTATTATTAAACTCCTCTATAGCCCTGAATTTACCCCACGATGGGCTTGGGCCTGAGAAATAATATTTGATTTATCTACTTCCGAGAGTCTTTGGAGGTTTTTCAGTTGCATTGCCATCCGAGGATTTGATTGAAGTTTTTTTTCATGACGAATCAAATAGTCCCAATAAAGAGTCGTAAAAGGACATGCCTTTTCGCCAGTGGATATCTCGGGATTATAGGGGCATTGACTGCAATAATTGCTCATTCGGTTAATGTATTTTCCACTAGCAATATAGGGCTTACTCGCCATGAGGCCCCCATCAGCAAATTGACTCATCCCTAGGGTGTTAGGAAGTTCAACCCACTCAACGGCATCGACATAGACACTGAGGTACCACTCATGAACGGATTGAGGTCTAACTCCATAGAGTAATGCATAGAGTCCGGTAACCATTAAACGTTGAATGTGATGGGCGTAACCGAAACGAAGCGTCTGTTTTAGAGATTCGCGAAGACAAGCCATATCCGTGGTTCCGCTCCAGTAAAAAAGGGGGAGTTCCTCATTTGCCTGCATTTTATTCAGATGAAGATAGTCGGGCATATAGTGCCAATAAATTCCTCGAACGTATTCTCGCCACCCTACAATTTGCCGGATGAACCCTTCGGCTGCCGCCAAGGGAACTGATCCTTGATGAAAGGCTTTTTCGGCGCATTGAATCACTTCACGGGGATTTAATAACTTCAAATTTAGAGAGGATGAAATCAAGGAATGATAAAGCCAAGGCTCATCGGTCCACATGGCATCCTGGTATTGACCAAAGTGAGGAAGGCGGAATTGAATAAAATCTTCTAAAGCCTGTAATGCTTGTTTACGTGTCACAGGCCAATTGAAGGTGTCTAAAGAACCGGGATGATCCTTAAATCGATGCCGGACAAGATTAATTACGGACTGAGTTATATCATCCGCCTGATGAATACGGGGGGGAGGAATCGAGGGAGGGCCCGTTTTATCAAAACTTTTACGATTGTCTACATCATAATTCCACTGACCGCCGATGGGGCGTGATCCGTCCATTAAAATATTGTTCTTCTGTCTTAATTCCCTATAAAAGTATTCTTGGCGTAGTTGTTTACGATTTTGTGCATGGTTGCGAAAATCTTCTTGAGAGCAATAGAAATGAGTATCAGGATGAATGACTAAGGGGACATGCTGCTCGAGAGCGACTTGCTTAATGATCTCTAACACCCTCCATTCACCCGGCCAAGTTAGGACTAGGCATTGAGGTTTTGTGGCGTTAATAGCTTTAACTAATTCTTCTTCAAAACATCCTGCGTTATCTTCCTGATCAAGATAGCGGTAGAGGATTGGCCAATTTTGCTCTTGGATGGCCTTGGCAAAGTGGCGCATCGCCGCAAGAAATACAGTGATCCTTTGTTTGGAAGAAGGGACATGGATCGATTCTTTTTCAACTTCGGCCATCCAAATCATATCTCTTTCGCGATCAAACTCGCGAAGAGCGGGAGCATCAAAATTAAGTTGGTCTCCCAGAATGATTACGAGATTTCGAATTCCCTTAGCCATATGAAGTTCTATACTTTGCAATCATCATTTTTTCTTTTGGCATGCATCAGAGCAATATAATATTTGCTCCCAATTTTTGGCCCATGACTTTCTCCAAACCATTTCTCGATGACAGACCTTACATCGTTTTGAGGGCAAAAAACTTTTGTTTCCTTTGAAGGAGTTCATGACAGGAAGTTTAGAACCCCTCACTCTCCGCCAAGAATGAGGGGTTGTCGGTTCAAGGATTATTGACGAAGATCAAAGCGATCTAGGTTCATGACTTTCGTCCATGCGGCAACAAAGTCGTTAATGAATTTACCCTTGGCATCGCTGCAGGCATAAACTTCAGCTATGGCACGGAGTTCCGAGTTTGAACCAAAAACGAGATCAACAATCGTTGCGGTCCATTTGAGTCGCCCAGTCGTACGATCGTGACCTTCCATGATTCCATGATTCTTTTGAGACATTTCCCATTGGGTATTCATATCTAAAAGATTAATAAAGAAATCATTGGTCAAGGTTTCAGGCTGCTGTGTGAACACCCCTAATGGCGACTGATCGTAGTTTGCATTGAGTGCGCGCATACCTCCGACTAAAACGGTCATTTCTGGAGGAGTCAGGGTTAGTAAACCGGCTCGATCGATGAGTCGTTCAGCTACAAAGCCTTCGTATCCGGGTGCTGCATAATTTCTGAAACCATCCGCTTTGGGTTCAAGGACCGCGAAGGACTCAACGTCGGTTTGATCCTGAGTAGCATCCGTGCGTCCGGGAGAGAAAGGAACAGTAATATCATGTCCTGCTTTTTTTGCGGCTGCTTCGATAGCGGCTGAGCCTGACAGAACAATCAAATCCGCTAAAGAAATTTTCTTTCCGCCTGAAGCAGAAGCATTAAAATCTTTTTGAACGGCCTCAAGTTTTTTAAGAATCTTGCTTAATTCAGCAGGCTGATTGACCGCCCAATCCTTTTGCGGAGCAAGACACATACGACCACCGTTTGCACCGCCACGCTTATCGGTTCCTCGGAAGGTTGATGCCGAACCCCAGGCTGTTTTGACTAGTTGTGAAATAGAAAGGCCTGAAGTCAGGATTTTAGCTTTAAGTTGAGCAATATCTTGAGCATCGACTAAGGGGTGATTCGAGGTTGGAACCGGGTCTTGCCATAGGAGCTCTTCCTTAGGCACTAAGGGGCCAAGGTAACGTTGAATTGGGCCCATGTCGCGATGGGTCAGCTTGTACCAAGCCTTAGCAAAAACGTCTGCAAATTCTTGGGGGTTTTGATGGAAACGACGAGAAATCTTTTCATATGCAGGATCCATGCGTAAGGCGAGATCGGTTGTAAGCATCATGGGTGCATGCTTCTTATTTGGATTATGCGCATCAGGGACAGTACCCGATGCAGATGCATCCTTAGGTGTCCATTGCTGAGCTCCCGCAGGGCTTTTTGTTAAAACCCACTCATAGTTGAATAAATTATTGAAGTAATCATTGTCCCATTGGGTAGGATTTTGGGTCCAAGCGCCTTCTAATCCACTAGTAATGGCATGCTCACCCTTACCTGATTCGAAGGAATTCTTCCAGCCAAGCCCTTGTTGATGAATGGGCGCTCCTTCGGGTTCAGGACCGACGTATTGAGCAGGATCTGCCGCTCCGTGCGCCTTTCCAAAAGTATGACCGCCCGCAACTAAAGCTACCGTCTCTTCATCATTCATGGCCATGCGCTTGAATGTTTCTCGAATATCTCGAGCCGCGGCTAGGGGATCGGGCTTTCCGTTGGGTCCCTCAGGATTAACATAGATGAGACCCATCTGAACGGCACCTAGAGGTTGATCTAACTGACGGTCGCCTTTGTAGCGCTCATCGGCGAGCCATTTATTTTCAGATCCCCAGTAAATGTCCTCGGGTTCCCATACGTCTTCACGTCCACCACCAAAGCCGTAGATTTTTAAACCCATAGATTCCATGGCAATGGTTCCTGACAAAATGAAGAGATCAGCCCAAGAAAGTTTTTTTCCGTATTTTTGTTTGATAGGCCAAAGTAAGCGACGAGCTTTATCCAAGTTTCCGTTATCTGGCCAACTGTTGAGGGGCGCATATCGATGAGTTCCCCCTCCTCCACCGCCTCGACCATCAGCAATTCGGTAAGTACCAGCACTATGCCAGGTCAGACGAATAAAAAAGGGACCATAATGACCGTAATCAGCTGGCCACCAATCCTGTGAGGACTTCATTAGAATATTTAAGTCGTTGATGACGGCTTTTAAATCTAATGTTTTAAATTCTTTTGCATAATTAAAATCCGGATCCATAGGATTTTTCTTCGGAGAGTGAAGATGGAGCGGGGTCAGATCTAATTGATTAGGCCACCAATCTCGATTAGTTTGTTTCTTAGGAGCTTCACCGGTTGGACTAGCGCCGTGACCAAAAGGACATTTAGCTTCTTCAGACATACAGTTCTCCTCGGTTGGTAGAGTTATGAATTTTAAGTGCATATATATTATTGCATATTACAAAGGGAGGATATAGCAGAGGGGGGCCTAAAAACTTGAACATCGTAAAGACTTTTTCTAAATAGAAATACATGTGAAGTGCTCATTTTTATGGGCATCTTAATACCCATAAGAATTAAAGCCAAGGATATGAAGAGACCTTTCAGAAACCTACCTCCAAAGTAGGAGAAAATGAACCCATGTCCTTCGTACATCTCCATCTTCATACGGAACACAGTTTGCTGGACGGACTTACCCGCATTCCTGATCTCGTCAAAAAAACCCAAGAATCGGGAATGCCTGCTGTTGCCGTTACTGATCATGGAAATATGTTTGGCATGATGAAACTTTTTGATGCCTGCGAAAAGACATCGGATAAAGAAGGCAACTGGGCGGTTAAGCCCATCTTGGGCAGCGAGGTCTACGTTGCACCGCGTTCACGATTTGATAAAAAACTTGATGCAAAAAATATTGGTACCGCTGAAGAAGGACTTGAGGACTGTGTTGACCCTAGCGGCAGTCGAGATGCGGGCTACCACCTTGTTTTACTTGCCAAAAACGCCGTCGGCTTTGCCAATCTATCCAAACTTGTGAGTCGTGGGTTCACCGAAGGGTTCTATTACAAGCCTCGTGTTGATAAAGAGATCCTCAAAGAGCACTCCGAAGGTTTGATTGCTATGTCAGCTTGTTTAGGGGGTGAGGTTCAGGCCCGTATCTTACAAAATAGACTTGAACAAGCCCAAAAAGTAGCTGACGAGTATCGAGGTATTTTTGGAGAAGATTTTTATCTAGAAATTCAAAACCAAGGTCTATCCTTTCAAAAAGAACAAGAATGTATTCCTTACCAAATTGAACTAGCTAAAAAGTTGGGAATCAAAATGGTGGCAACCAATGATTCGCATTATCTAAATCATGAGGACGCAGATCTTCATGACACTGTCTTGTGTATCGGAACACGAGCACTCAAATCTCAAGAGCGTCGAATGCGATTTATTAATGATCAGTTCTATGTCAAAACACCGGCCGAGATGGCTAGGATGTTTCCTGACCATCCTGAATTCCTAGAACAAACCCTCGAGATTGCTAATAAGATCGATTTATTTCCTATTAAGCGTAAAGCGGCTACACCAACCTTCCCTGTACCGGTAGGCATGACCCTCGAGAGTTACTTCGTGTCCGTAGTAAAGGAATGGTTTGAGCGGCGTGTGACAGAATGTCGCCCTCGATGGGAAAGTAAAAAATTAAAGTACCCAGAATCTGATTATCGAAAGCGTCTTCATCATGAGATTGACACCATCCTTAAGGTAGGATTCCCAGGTTACTTTCTGATGGTGTGGGATTTTATTTGTAAGGCGAGGGAGATGGGCGTCCCCGTGGGTCCGGGTCGTGGATCGGCTGCGGGAAGCATCGTGGCTTGGGCTCTTTGCATTACCGACATTGACCCTATGGAATACAATCTCCTCTTTGAGCGTTTCCTCAATTCTGAGCGCGTATCCATGCCTGATATGGATATTGACTTTTGCCGTGATGGTCGCAGTAAGGTCATTGACTATGTCACCGATAAGTACGGAAAAGATCGGGTGTCTAACATCATCACGATCAATCAACTTAAAACAAAAGCTGTAATAAAAGATGTATCCCGTGTCTATGACAAGGACTTCAATTGGGCTAATAATCTTACAAAATTGATTCCCCAAGAACCGGGTAAGCCCATTACAGTCGGAGAAGCGCTGGAGCGCTCTGAGAAACTTCGAGAACTTTACGATCAGGATCCAGATGTTAAAAAAATTCTAGATATTTCAGCTAAGTTAGAAGGGCTTGCGCGAAATTCGGGGGTTCACGCTGCCGGAGTTATTATTGCTCCTGACGAACTGACTAAATTTGCACCGTTGAGCGTTGATAAAGATAAAAAAGTCATGGTGCAATATACCAAAGACGAAGCTGAAATGGCTGGGCTTCTCAAAATGGACTTCTTGGGACTTGAAACTCTTACCCAAATTACTAAAATCCAAAACTATATTGCCCGTCGTCATGGACAACCCGTGAGCGAGACGGTTCTGCATAATTTTGAAGACCCAAAAACATTTAAGCTATTCTCTGAGGCCAATACGGATGGTATTTTTCAGTTCGAATCGAGCGGAATGAAATCACTCCTAAGACAACTACAACCCACGCGGTTCGATGACCTAATTGCCTTGAACGCTCTCTTTCGACCCGGTCCCCTGGAAGGAGGTGTTGTAGATAGCTTTATTAAACGTCGCCATGGTCAAGAACCCATTGAATATTTGATCCCTGAACTCGAGGGGATCTTAGGAAATACCTACGGTGTCATCGTCTACCAAGAACAAGTCATGCAGATTGCCAATCTTATTGGCGGATTCTCCATGGGCGAAGCCGATGTGCTTCGTAAAGCGATGGGTAAGAAAGATAAATCCATCATGCGTAAGTCTAGACTCGATTTTCTCAAGCGATCCGTAGAGAAGGGGTTCAATCGAGACAAGATGGGTGAATTATTTGACCTGATGGAGCATTTTGGGGCGTATGGTTTCAATAAAAGTCATTCAGCAGCCTATGCGATGTTGGCTTATCAGACAGCCTATCTTAAAGCCCACTATCCGACTGAATTCATGTCGGGTCTTCTTAGCACCAAAGCTGAACGAACCGATGACATTGTCAAATACATTCAGGACTGTCGCAGTCGAGGTATTGATATTTTAGGACCCGACATTAATGACTCTGAAAAAGATTTTTCCATCACGACTTCTGGACAAATCCGTTTTGGACTTGCCGCCATAAAAGGGCTCGGTGAGGCGGCGCTGAAAGCAATCTTAGATGCTCGACAACGCGAAAAGCGCTTTAAAGATTTCTCGCATGCCATTCAATCCACAGACTTAGGCAAAGCCAATAAGAAAGTGTGGGAGTCTCTTATTAAAGCGGGTTGTTTTGAATCCCTAGAACCTCATCGTGCTGCACTTCTTTCGAGTCTTCCAGCGGTTTTAGACTCAGCTTCACGTGCTTCCAAAAGCCTCCAAGGAATGGCGAGTCTCTTTGATGACGTCGAATTAGCCACCATGAGCGAGGGTTTCAGACTTCAGAATGATATCCCTATGTGGACACGCCGTGAACGGCTCAAGTATGAGCGTGAATCGCTTGGTCTCTATGTTTCAGGTCACCCCTTAGAGGAATATCAAGATACGATCCTCGTTCACACTGAAGGTCCTATTTCAAGACTGATGGACAAAGCTGCCTCAGGGAGTCTGCGCGATCGAGATATTGTTTCCGTCGCAGGGATGATTAATCTTGTTCAAACCAAGACCAATAGTAAACAGGAGCCTTGGGCGATTTTAACCCTTGAAGACCTTACGGGGAAAATGGAAGTTCTGCTTTTTCCTTCTTATTTTGATAGTCAATCCCGTAAACGGACTCGACCCTACGATAGCTATCGTGATCTTGCCGTAGCAGATAATTTAGTACGGATCACCGGTGAAATTAAAATAGAAACCATCACCAGTTTCGCAATAGGGGAAGAAGCCGAAGAGGATGTGACGGTGGTTAAGATGAGCGCCATTCAAATTGAACGATTAGAAAACTTCCAAGGTAAAGGTTTGATCGGAGCTGTTATTTCTCTTCCCCCTGGAGATCCGCTTCCTCAGTTGATAGATTTTCTCAAGCAGCAAGAAGGATCCCTTCCCATCTATTTTGAATACATAAGTAAAGAAGGTATTAAGACCAAAGTGAAAGCAGGTGCTGAGTTTAAACTCAAATATCATCCGGAACTTGCCGAAGAGTTATTCAAAAACTATGGGTGTAAATTAACTTGGCGTTACTAAATGCTTAATCTACTTCTTCGTTTTGTCTTTTTAGCGCTGGGTCTTCAAGGGTCTGCCTATACGATTCCCGGCATTATGGCGCCTGACTTTCTCGGTCTTCTCCAAGTCTCAGTGATTCTTTGGCTTGCAAATGAGACTTTGGGGCGTCTGATCAAATTTCTGGCTTTTATTCCGATTTTTTTATCGCTTGGATGTCTAACCTGGTTCATCAATGGAGCTATCTTCCTCTGGGTCGGACAAATGGCGGATCAGTGGGGGTTGGGCTTTAGGGTCGACGGATTTACGTCAGCCTGTCTTGGCGCACTGATGACGTCGGTGGTTTCTGGGCTTCTAGGTTGGATTTTTATTCGTCCCAAAAAACCCAAACGTCCTGATCAAGAAATTCTTCCTCCTGAATAAATCAAATGAGCGCGATGCATACTAGGCAGACCCGTTTTTTATTAGAGGATACCGGTGGTATAGGCTATGTCTTTGATTCCCCTTCCTCCTATTGGGAAGCACGGAGCGCAGATCAGATTTCAAAGGCACTGTTTCAGATTGAAGAAGCGTGTCAACAAGGCCGACACGTCATTGGACTTTTCCCCTACGAGCTTGGATTGGCTTTTCAGGATCTTTCGAGTCGCCATCTCTCGGATATGGTTCTCCTGCGTGCTTGGGCTTTTCCTCAACTTCAAATCTTGAGTTCAAGAGATATTGAAGACTTTCTAAAAGAAGCAGCGTCTAACGAACCGCCTTCAGGATTTGTGAGTCTCCAACCTCAAATGGATATTACGACTTATAGTCGAGTCGTTAACCAAATTCACCAGGCTATCCGACAAGGCGAGACGTACCAATTAAATTTCACATTCCCATGGAAAGGATCTTTTTACGGATCACCCCTCTCGCTCTATCGAAGATTGCGCAATCGCCAACCGGGGCCCTATAGTGCCTATCTTGAATGGGAATCCGAATTTGTTTTATCTCATTCTCCTGAATCGTTCATTGAACATCGCTCGGGTATGCTCACGTGCCGGCCCATGAAAGGAACAGCCGACCGAGAGAGGGGATCCGTATTATCCCAAGATCCCAAGAATCAGTCCGAGAACGTCATGATCGTTGATTTGATTCGCAATGACCTCAGTCGTATTGCCCTTCCTGACTCCGTCGAGGTTTCCGATCTTTTTAAGGTTCATGCCTACGGAGAGGTCGCTCAAATGACTTCCACGATCACCGCTCGCCTAAGGCCTGAACAGCCCCTAGAATCCATCCTTCGGGCAATGTTTCCCTGCGGGTCGGTGACCGGGGCTCCTAAACGAAGAACGATGGAGTGGATCGATCGCCTTGAAGAGCATTCACGAGGCTTGTATTGCGGATCCATCGGATGGTTTAAACCCTGTGAAAAAAATACTGTGCCTGATTTTCATCTCAATGTTGCTATCAGAACGCTCGAAATTAATCCAGAATGCCAAGTCACTCTAGGGGTTGGCTCAGGAATTACTATTGAATCTGAAGCAGGTCGAGAATGGAGTGAATGCCATCTAAAAGCCTCCTTTGCAACAGAGTTACCGAGTTCAGTAGGCCTCATTGAGACAATGCGTTACGACAGAGGTCAGATTAAACTCGAAATCGCCCATCTGAGACGACTAGAGGGATCGGCTCAAGCACTTGGTATCCCCTTCAAGTCACAACAGATCAAAAAAGATTTGGAGGGCTATCTGAAAAATTTAGACTCGGCTCAATCTTTTCGGATTCGCCTTGAACTACATCCCAGTGGAGAATTCGAAATCCACTCTGAAACTCTCACCCCCCTAGAGGGTCCAGTGGACTTGATGTGGGCCTCGGCATTGGGATACCCTTGCATGTCCTCTAAAAATCCTTTATTAGGTCACAAAACGACTGATCGTCAAATTTACGATCAAGCTACTCAGCAGGCCGTCCAACACGGGGCTTTCGATGCTCTGTTTATCAATGAGCATGGTTTGGTCACAGAAGGCGGCCGATCGAACCTCTTCGTGCGCCTTGGTCAACAATGGAAAACACCTCCACTGACCGATGGGGTACTCCCTGGAATCCAGCGTGAACTTACAATAAAAGAATCTGCACCTAGAGTCCAAGAAATTTCACTGACTATTCAAGATGTTCTCAAAGCAGACGAAATATGGATCACGAATTCTCTGAGAGGAAAACTCATCGTTAAAGGTTTTCGCTCTTAATAAAATTTTCAAGTAGGGTAGATCCATACTCCGTCAGAATAGATTCGGGATGAAATTGAATACCGACAGAAGGATAGGTTCGATGCCGCAAGGCCATGATTTCACCCGAATCCTGTGCCGTCGCAATAATTTTCAAATCCCTAGGAAAGAGATAAGGATCGACAGCCAAGGAATGATAGCGCCCCACACGAAATGAGGAAGGCAGCCCTGCAAAGAGGGGATCGGGGACTGTGCTCAACATGGACGTTTTTCCATGGTGAATAGAGGGTGAGGCAATAATATTCCCTCCAAAGACTTGGGCGAGGCATTGATGTCCCAAACAGACTCCCAAGATGGGTAATCGCTCATAGGCTAGTTCAATCATTCGAATCGAATACGGTACCGTCGCCGGGGATCCGGGACCCGGTCCAATACAGAGGTGGGTCCAGGTCGAGGGGATATCAGTAAGCGAGTTTAAATCGTTGCTTTGACGTTGATCCACCCTGACACCTAATAACTTAAAGTAGCGTGCCAAGTTATCACAAAAGGAGTCGTGGTGATCAATCAAACCGAGAGTCTTCATGATTGTATTCTTCTAAGTGAAAATACTAAGTTAAATATAAAAGCGCCCAAAGGGCGCTTTTATAAAACATGCTCAATATCCCCAATTATCGATTACCGAACCAACGAAGGCTGTCGCGGGTAATCCACGGCATTTGAACAGGGCTTAATTGAATCGGAGGAAGGATATAAGTGCCTAGCTCCTGAACATCAGGCATTGATAAACGATGCGGCATCCCGTCACGAGAAGGGACTGCGATGAAAGTCCAACCTACGGGATCGATGGCTGCACGGGAAGTACTTAAACCATCGAGATCATAACCCAAGAACCAAGCTGCTTGTCTTTGGACTAACGCATTTGCAGGATCCGTAGGGCTTAAGAGTGCGCCATGGCCTGAACCCGTTTGATCGAATTGGAAATAACCCTCTAGGTTAATGTTGGTATTTGAGGAAAGATCGGTGGCAGTTGTGGCCACGGCGGTTTTGAGGGCCACATTAGTGTTCGCAGGGTTCCTTTGATAGATGACAGGCGATACGATACGGCTACCAACGCTATAGGAAAGCTGTTTGTAGTTGGGAGCAATGGCATCTAGAACTGCTTGGGTAACTGAATTTTGACCAATACCCATGACACTGCGTCCGCCTAGGGCATTAACCAAATACCGAGTAGCGCTGTTGGGTACAACGGTATCATTTAGCACTTCTTGAACTAGAATTCTTCCATTGAGTCGGGAAGGTTGTCCGGCGGCTAGGGGAGAAGTCACAGTCGCAGGATCTACGGTATCCGCAACCGTTTGGGTACCCCAATAAAATTGGTGCCAAGTAAGAGACCCTTTAGGAATACCTACAGCAGCCAATTGGGTATCAACGGTGGGACCAAAGGCTAAACTATCGCGTATGAGATAGCTCAAGCGCCCCCCAGGGACAGAAAGTGCAGCTTTCATTGATCCTAAAGGTAAGCCTGGATAAGGCATTCCCGCCATCGTGTAGGCTCCCGTAATACCACCGAGAGAGATGCCAATATAACCAACATTGGTTGTACTCATGGGAGCGTCTTTAGATGTAATTGCAGTATTGATTGAGCCCAATGATGCAATCAAACGATAAATGTTGAGTGCGGAGTTTTCCACACTAGTTCTCGCAGCCAAGGGGGCGCCAACAGCCAAGAAGTCTTGCGACCATTGGGATGAAGTTCGACCCGGAGCAGCCAGTTCACCGTGTAGGGGTTGATCGATCGCAATGACAGCCCGACCCGACCACATCAAAGCATTAGCCAGGGTGGCTACCTGTTCTTTTTGTCCACCGATGCCATGTTGGAAAATAGCTAACGGCCATTCGGAAGGCGCAGTCAAACCAGTAGTGGCAGGATCGGGCTCCATATAGATGAAGGGGATGGCTTTAGGAACATGGTAGAAGCCTGCAAAATTGACACCGGATCGAAAAACTTGACGCACTCCCGAGGCGGGACTCCAAAGAGAACTAGGAACCGCACCAGTAGCCGAGATGGATGAAGAATTGGCAGCACGCAAGGCATCTAATCCCGCCACATCGACATGGAGCAATGCACCATTGAACGTACCTGTAATAATTCGTTTGATGTGAGTATTAGGGAGACCGGTGAGTCCGAGGGCTGTCCAAAAATTGTCCACGCTGGGGGTCCCACCTTTAGTATAGGTGGCTGTAACGGTAGCTGCGTTAGTAAAAGAAGCACCATTAGCCCAAGCGCGAAGTAGGAATTCAACGGGGGCTACCGAGGAAGCGTTGGTTCGATCGGTTCGAATATAGCCTGCTCCCGTGGTAATGAATCGCCCCATGAGTGCAATCTGTTGCCGGGAGGTAATTCCCGTCGTTGAGCTGGCCGCAATCAGATCATTCATTACGCTAGCGTAACCACGAAGTGCAATGGCTCCTGGTGCAGCTAATTGATCAGCGCGGACCGCCTCAAGAGAAGCAAACGCGGTTCCCGTTAAACTGGTCGTTGATTTCAGTTGCCTAAAATAATAAGAAGAAGCTACAGGCAACTTAGAAGCCGCATCTTTAACGCCATCCGTTAAAACATAGAGATAGCGCGTGGCGGGCTGAAGAGGGAAATTGGGGAAAATGGATCCAATTTTGTTGGTGGCGTCAACTACATAGGTAAAACCTGCAGATATATTTGAAAAACCCAAGGCATTATTTTCAAGACCGTTTGAATCCGGAGTCAATTGAAATACCTTAACGGTGTTGGCATTAAAGGTCGACGGATCAATGGCTTTACCAAATGAAACGAGAATCGGAGCATTCACTCCAGACACTGCATGGGTGGAAGTGATACCCGTATACCCCTGCTCTGTTCCTCCCATTTCTCTTTGGGCAATAAAGGTTAGAGCTTGAGATGGGTTTAACGGAACCCCTGCTGAAACTGAAACGGCCGAGGTCGCAGTCGCAGTCGCTAATATGTTGGGTAGAGGAATATTGCCCGTCGAGGGATCAAAGGCGGCAAAGTTATCCGACTCAATCGGCGCAGGATCAGAAGAGATTGCCGATTTTGTTGAGTTGCCCCCTACGCCAGATCCACAGGCAATCAATAAGCTAAGGGTAAAAGCCGACACCGAAGCACGATAATAAAAGGTTCTCATTTGAAACTCCTCAAAGTTTAAGGTCTCGATGGGGTGTGAAAGTTTTATGACAAAGGGCTTAATTCCTTAAACTATATCGCCATAGTCACCATAATTTCACAAGGAATTGGGATTTTGCTAATCTTCACCCTCGAAATCAGATAAATGCCCTATTTTATATGGGTAAACCATGTGGAGATGCCCATTTTAAGTTGCATTTCGATGGTCCCATATGCTTAAACCAACTTGACGCTAAAATCATAAAGGTATGAGGATTGCCTCACTAACCCCAAGGTGAGGCTGCCAACCGAGCACGTGCCACGGTGGCCGAATCTTAATGAGATTCCATATGTTGGATTAACCAGAAAAAGGAGCCCTATGCTTAAAGATCGATACTTATTTACTTCTGAGAGTGTGACAGAAGGCCACCCGGACAAAATCGCTGATCAAATTTCCGATGCAGTATTAGATGCGGCGCTTGAACAAGATCCCATGTCTCGCGTGGCGTGTGAAACGCTCATCACCACCGGACTCGTCGTTGTCGCAGGCGAAATAACAACAAAAGCTTATATCCCGATCAATGAATTAGTTCGTAAAGTTATCAACGATATTGGTTACAACGATAGCCGTAAAGGATTCGATGCAAATACCTGCGGCATCATGGTCACACTGGATCGTCAAAGCCCTGATATCGCCATGGGGGTCAATACCGGAGGGGCGGGAGACCAAGGTTTAATGTTTGGTTATGCGACAAACGAAACCCCAGAACTCATGCCTGCAGCGATCTTTTATGCCCATAAACTCACCCAAGCCCTCTCGCTAGCGAGAAAAAAGAATACACTCCCCTGGCTACTTCCAGATGGCAAAAGTCAGGTGACTGTGGAATACGAGGGTAACCGCGTAGTACGAATTGATACCGTGGTGATTTCTACCCAACACACTAATGCCATCCGTACTCCCGATTTACGACGAGCAATTTTGAAGGATATTATTTTTAAAACATTACCGAAACATCTCATCGATTCCAAAACTAAATTTCATATCAATCCCACAGGCCGTTTTCTTATTGGGGGACCCATGGGAGACACCGGACTGACCGGTCGAAAAATTATTGTAGATAGCTATGGGGGTGCTGGTCGTCACGGGGGAGGTGCGTTCAGTGGTAAAGATCCAAGTAAAGTCGATCGCTCAGCTGCTTATATGGCTCGTTACATTGCAAAAAATGTAGTGGCTGCTAAGTGGGCCAATCGATGCGAGGTTCAGCTCGCCTATGCCATTGGTGTTGCAGAACCTGTCTCGATCCGTATTGATACGTTCGGGACAGGGAGGGTATCGGATGCTGAAATTTCAACAGCAGTTCGTAAGGTCTTCAGTTGCACGCCCAAAGCAATGATTCAGGCTCTTGGCTTGAGAAAGCCCATCTACCGACAAACTGTTAATTACGGTCATTTTGGGCGAAAGGGCTTTTCGTGGGAAAAAACCGACAAGGTTGCTGCTCTTAAAAAAATCCTTACCTAACCCTCATAAAGTCTTTAGCTGCCGATTGAACGCGCTGTGTCCAATCACTCCAAGCTTGAGTATCGAATTTCTCGCCTCCTAAATTTGGAAGAGTTTTCCGGTAGGTCCACCCGCGTTGGCGGGCAGGAGACCAAAGGTCTTCATCAAGGGTCTTCAGTGCAGCGGCGCACTGATGAACACCTTCGTCAGTTTGACAAACCAGCATCCAATCATGTCCAGCCATTAAACAAAGTCGCACGCGCTCCTGCCAAGGCCATTTTTGACAACCGCCCATTTCAAGATCGTCCGGAATAAAGATGCCCTCAACTCCATATTGATTCTTTCGTGCGCCAAGGGGATGCATTGAAAGCGGGAGAGGGTCACTTGCGGGTGTCTTCAAGTGCGCCACCATTATCAGACGATGGGCAGTCGATAATTCTTGGAAAGGGAGTGCATTGAGAGCCAGCGTTTCGCTATCCTCCAGACTAGGAAGTCCCTGATGGCTATCAATTAAAGTTCCGCCAAGCCCCGGAAAATGTTTAAGACAACCCTGAACGCGGTGTTTTTCCATCCCTCGAAGGTATGCATCGACTGCTACAACAACTTCCTGAGGATTGATACTGACGCAACGATCACCCATGCCGGTATTTGTATGCCCATCCCATCGATCAGCTACGGGAGCAAAATTAATATTGATTCCCAATAAAGCACAGCCCTCACCCCAAAGGGATCCCCACAAATAGCAAGCCTCAACTCCTCCTGTCTGAAAAATATTTTTAAAGGACGGAGTTTCTCCTACCCAAGGACGAAGGCGAGAAACAGCACCCCCTTCTTGATCAATTGCGATCGGTAAGGAATCTTTTTGGCCCCATCGACCTTTGAGGCCTTGAAGCATTTCAAAACACTGAACAGGTCCCTTTTGGGGATCAGGATTAAGATTGCGGCTGAAAAGAATTACAGCGCCAGGCTGAAAATGATCTGAGACTTCTTTAGCTGTTTGCCCTTGGAAGCCGACCCATAAAATATCTTCAGAAGGGTGAGAAGTCATAAGAGTCCATGTTTCTTTGAATTAGACTATCTCAACCTGCCTATTTACGTGCTTCAATTGAAGCCCTAATGAATTCGCTACACTTAATTATGCCTCTTCATCCCGAAGCTCAAATCCTAAATGACCTGATCGACCAAGAACATCCTTCATTAGGAAAAGCGTTATCCTCCTTCGGTCGTCGCGTTTATGCCCCTAAGGGGATCCCTTTTCAAGCTCAACAGGCCGCAGGCTGCAAGGTGAATGCCACGATCGGACAAATTACCGATGGCAAGGGGCAACCATTGCCCCTTGATCGTCTCGCTGGTCTCATGAAGGATCTCCCCCAAAAAGACGTATTTCTATATTCGCCGATCCAAGGCCGAGAGCGATGTCGTACTCTGTGGAAAAATAAATTAATCGCCGAAGATATCCGTTTCTCGACCCTATCTCTTCCCGGAGTGAGTCTAGGAATATGCCATGCTCTCGCGATGGCTACAGATCTCTTTTTTGAACGAGGCGATACACTTGTGGTCCCTGATCTCTATTGGGATAATTACGATCAAATTTTTGAAGTTCGACACGAAGCACGTATGGTCCACTATCCTTTCTATGACGGTACTACTTTCAATATAAAAGGTTTGAAGCAAGTCCTCGATGAAGTGAGCGGTAAGGTTCACGTTTTACTTAATTTCCCCAATAATCCTACTGGCTTTTCTCCTACGCTTAATGAGATTAAACAGATTTCCGACCTTCTTGTGTCGGCCGCTGAAAAAAGAATCGTAGTGGTCTATTGCGATGATGCTTATCATGGACTTGTTTTCGAGCCAAACGCTACAACCCAAAGCCTTTTTTTTGAGTTGATTGATCGCCACCCCAATTTAATCGCCCTAAAAGCGGACGGTGTGACCAAGGAATTAAGTTTCTTCGGTGGCCGGGTGGGGTTTCTTTCCTTGGGGCTCTCGGGGCCTGTAGGGCAGTATTTGAATGAAAAGATCTGCGGCCTTGTCCGTGGGAGTGTGGGCTCACCCGTTGGTATCAGTCAATTTCTTTCAGAAGAGGAGTTACTCGATCCTCAACATGAGTCATCTTTCCAAAACCTAAAATCTATTTTAGAGAAACGCTATCGTGTTTTACAAGCGGGCTTAAGTCAAGGATCTCCCTTTTGGACTCCTCTCCCCTTCAACTCAGGTTGCTTCTGTCTTCTCCAACTCAAACCCGGCTTAGAAGCTGAGAAAGTCCGACAACAATTGATTAAGGATGAGAGTGTTGGGGTGGTCAGTCATCTAGATCGTTATCTCCGAATTGCCTTTTGCTCAATGACAGAAAAGGATATTTCAATACTTCTACAAGCGCTCCATCGAACCTGTGAGAAAATGGAGATTAGTCGTTTCTAAAGGCTTTATCATATGAAATTTCTTCGGATTAACCACATCGGCATCGCTTCTAAGGATTTAAGAGAAGTGGTGACGCGTATGAACTCCTTATTTGATCAAACCCCTACACACCAGGAAGAAGTGAAGGACCAGAAAGTCAATACGGTCTTCTATTCTGCAGGAGAGTCTCGTCTCGAATTTTTAGAGACTACCGATCCGGAAGGCCCCATTGGAAAATTTATCAATAAAAGAGGGCAAGGAATTCATCATATCTGCTTGGAAGTTGAGAATATTCACGAGGCACTTATTCATCTCAAAAATAAAGGGGTTCGCCTCATCGACGAACAGCCCCGAAAGGGCGCTCATAATTGCTGGGTTGCTTTCATCCATCCTTCGGAAACAGGTGGAGTATTGATGGAACTATCACAAGAGGCCTAAGATATAACGTTTGCTAAGTATATGCGCCACAAGAACTCTCCCCAGAGGGCAATAACGCCTGCGGATACGGCCAAGAAAGAACCAAATGGGAGTTGAGTATCCCAGGTTCCTCTTTTTTGAATTTTCAAAATCAGTCCCCAAATAGTTCCAAGCAATGCCGCTAAAAAAAAGATGCCAAGCATCGATCTCCAGCCAAAGAAAACACCCATCCAAGCCATCATTTTTGCATCGCCACCCCCAAAACCCTCTTGGTGTCGCCAAATAACATAAATCTGATTCAATACCCAAATGAAGCCCCATCCCATGACCCCTGCCATAAGGCCTGAAAGTAAGCTTGAGAAAGAGTGAGGGGCAGCCCAAGTTGTCCCAATAATAAGAAATAAAAACAGAGGCATTTGGACTGTGTCTGGTAATAATCCTTTTTCTAGGTCTGTAAAAAAGAGTGTGACGAGGCCCATGACAACGACAACCCACATCACATAGTTCAAGGTTTCACCCCATAGAAGAAGCGGATACATACCAAGACAAGCAAAAGCTAAAAAGAGTTCGACGATCCAATATCGATGCGAGAAAGGATGTCGACAGGATCGACATTGCCCTCGTAGTAGCCAGAAACTCAACAGAGGGATGAGATCTCGATAACGAATGAAATCTCCACAATGAGGGCAGCGACTTCGACCCCAAATAGAGCGATTTGAGGCATTCTCAGCTGTCGAGCGATGAATAAGTACGTTACAAAAGGACCCAAGACATAGACCGATGGTGAACAAAAAACATTTAACAAATAGGGCTGTCATCTTCTTATCTTCTCATCTTCAATCATTCCTTGGTGTGTACGATATGAAACTTAGGGCAAAATATAAGATACGATCAAAAGGATAAGAAATGAGCAAACTAAGACTGCTAGGTATTTTATTCCTTTCAAACGTTCTCCTATGGGGTCAATCTAAACCACAAGTCAAGATTGTAACTAATTATGGTTCTATCATCGTTGAGCTAGAATCGAGTTTAGCCCCTAAGACAGTAGCTAACTTTCTTCGTTATGTCGAAGAGGGTCATTTTGTTGGAACTACCTTCCATCGGGTGGTCGAGGGATTTGTTATCCAAGGTGGTGGACACCTTGAGGACCTTACGGAGAAGCCTACACATGATCCTATTCCCAATGAATCAGAACGAGCCTACAAAGGAGGTCTTAAAAATACTCGAGGGACCATCGCGATGGCTCGGGAAACAGCCCCCGATACCGCAAATTCTCAGTTTTATATCAACACGGTAGATAATACTCGACTGGATTTTAAAGATGCCTCAGAAACAGGCATTGGTTATTGCGCTTTTGGCCGTGTTATTGAGGGCATGGATACGGTCGATCGGATAAGTAAAGTGCGAGTGGAGTGGAGAAAAGGTATGCAAAACGTTCCTGTCTATCCAGTTCGTATCCGACAGGTGGAAATCATTTCGGGGACCCAGTGAATTTTGCTTGGGATCAACCTGCCCCGGAGCGAAAGGGGAGGCCCAATGCGTTTGGATTGACTCCTGAGGATCTCGAATCCCTAGGATGTCCCGGTCGCTCTCAGCACGTCTTTAGTCAATTACAGCGACAGTGGCAATGGATTGAAGAGCATCCTTTTTTATCGAAGGAAGTTCGTTACTGGCTAGAAGACCACACTGACTTATCGCTTCCGATACTATCCCAAGCTCTTCATTCTGAAGATGGTTCAACAAAATGTATTCTGAGTTTAAACGATGGAGAGCTTATCGAGGTAGTCCATATGCCTCGTGAGGTAAAAACGTCGAGAGTAACACTCTGTATTTCCAGTCAGGTAGGCTGTGCTATGGGTTGCACCTTTTGTGCTACGGGGGCCATGGGTATTAAGCGAAACTTAGAGAGTGGAGAAATTGTTGGCCAAGTCTTATTACTTATGAAGACCCTCGGCCCCAAGACCCCGGATCATCTTACGCTCGTCTTCATGGGTATGGGTGAGCCACTTCACAATCTCATGAACGTTCATAAAGCAATTCAAATTTTATCTCATTCTCATGGTCTCAATATTAGTCCCAAACGAATCACTGTATCAACCAGTGGCCTAGTTTCCGGAATCGAGCGACTGGCAAGAATGACCCCACGACCCTTACTTGCAATTTCTCTGAACGCCACTACCGATGAGGTTCGCTCGTCGTCTATGCCCATCAATCGAGCTTACAATTTATCTCAACTCCGGCATGCTCTCGACTCTTGGATACTAAAAACTAATGAAAAATTAACTTTTGAGTATGTTTTGATGAGGGGTGTCAACGATAGTTATCTTGATGCACACCGACTTTCAGAATGGCTGGGTGAATTAAGACATCAACACAACGTCAACTTGATTCCTATGAATGAACATAGAGCAAGTGACCAAAAAGAGCCTTCCCGTGAAAGTCTTGAGATCTTCAGCCGAACTCTAAGAGATCTTGGATGTTTTGTGACTGTGAGAAAATCAAGAGGACGGGACATACAAGCAGCCTGTGGTCAACTAATAAGGAATTTATGAGCCTCGCAATTTCTATTTATCAATTACCGCATGGCGAGGGTCTCCCTCTCCCTGAACAAGGAAGTTTCTTAGCTGCAGGTTTTGATCTCAGAGCCGCATTACCTAAAGACCATCCTGTCATATTGAAGTCTGGTGAGCGTCGACTAATCCCCTCAGGTCTCGCCATAGCGATCCCTGAGGGTTATGAAGGACAGATCCGACCCCGCTCAGGACTGGCTTTGAAGCATGGAGTCACGGTATTGAATGCACCAGGAACCATTGATGCGGACTATCGTGGTGAAATTCAAGTACTTCTAATTCACCACGGTGAGGAACCATTCACGATTCAGAGAGGGGATCGTATCGCGCAATTGGTTATTTCATCATTCGAGAAAATTCTTTGGGATCCGGTTCCTTCTTTAGAGGCCTTGAGGGAGACCTCTCGCGGCAGTCAGGGGTACGGATCGACAGGAACCCATTGATCAATACTAGGGATGGACTAAAAAAGGCTCCCATTGGGAGCCTTTTTTAGTAATCGAGTGTAAAGTTATTTTTTCTTAGGCGTCACAGCTGAAGAAGCCGGTGCTTTTGTTGCGGCAGGTTTCTCCGCCGAACCAGCATCGTACCGTTTAGCCACTTCATTAGTGAAATCGAGCCCCCACGTTGGATCAAAAATCGTATATAGTCCCTGTTGATAATTCAGAATCATTTGAAGCTTACGCTCTTTAGCAACCGCTTCGACAATAGGGGTAATTTCGTTATTAAATTGAACTTGGATTTTTTGTTGAGCTTTACCTACTTCAGCTTGTGCATCTTCTTGCATTTTTTTAAAATCAAACTCAAGATCGCGTAATTGACGATTAATCTTTTCTTTAGCGGTGTCATCAATCGAGGCTGAAGTGAGTTGTTTTTGGAGATCTTGTCCTTCTTTCTGTTTCGCTTCAATCTTATCGGACCAGTTTTTTTCAACAACTTGGAATTCCGAAAGTAATTTTTTACCTCGCGTGGTCGATTGCAGAACCTGCTGAGGGATAAACATGGCCAACCGAGGGGACGTATCAGAGGGTAATTCTTGGGCGACGGCGACAAAAGACATCATCGAGGCAAATAACAAAGTTACGAATTTCATAAAACTCCCAAAAGAATAGTTGTATATTTTATCCAATATCGGCTAATTAAACGAGAAAAAACTAAAAAGTTGTCCCAATTGAGAATTGGAAGTCGTTTTTACCGTAAACATCGTAGGCATAGGGGTTTAGTTTCGTCGACCAGATTAAACGCATTGGAGCGGGGCTGATTGGTAGAAAGAATCTAAGTTCTGCTCCTATGGACTGCCGTAACGCTTCAGAGAAAACTCTTTTCCCAGGAGCCCATGCATTGCCTGCATCGTAGAAGATCACAAATCTAAATGCATCGGCCACCTTGAAGGCATATTCAAAGTTAGCCACGAACTGTTTGTTTCCACCAACAACTACAGGGTATCCATTGGGATCAAACTCGAGGGATCCAACCTGCCCATATCGATAACCACGAATCGAATTCTCTCCGCCCGGTCGAAAAAAGTTATATAGTAGCAAGCCTCTTGAACTTAGATCTTGGATATGGCCATAGGCCATGTTGAACCCAAATATATTTCTTTCGCCAAGGCTAAAGTAGTTCACAAATTCATAATTACTTCTTTGATTGGCACGATCACCACCGAACTGCCAACCGCCATACGAATAAGAGTACGAGAGTTTGGTGCCCTCCGTTGGTTTATAGGGATTATCAACTGTGTTGAAACTGATACTTACACTTACGTCTGAAGTTAATTCGTTATTCGCATTTCGAAAGTAATAGTTTTGACCTCCGCTAATTTCTACGACTCGCCATGAATACCCCAAACTGATTTCTGTGAAATAGGCCCATTGCTTATCTTTGAAAAAGTTACTGAGCCTTGCTCCGGTACCAATAGATATACCTTTGGTAGCCTGTGAATAAGCATTAGCAGCTCCAACACGAGAAGCATCGTAGTCCGTAGAATTACTAAAAATACTGGTAGATAAGCTGTAAGGTAAATCGGCTACGTAGGGCTGCAATAAAGAAACACTTAGGGCTTTTTGAAATTGACCCGAATTTACGCTCAGTTGTAAAGCGTCTCCGTTTCCATTTAGATTCTTTGTTGCAAAAGACATACCAAGCGAGAATCCATAAAGCTCACCGTATCCTCCATTGAAGAGGAGTTCGTTGATACCTGATTCAACTCCTTTAATGGTCAGATCGACTTGGTTTTTATCTGGAACGATTTCAACCTTAGGTTCGGATTCTTTGATGTCGAAGAAAGTCAATTGGCTAAGTCGTAACATCGAATCTTTGAAAATCTCTCGCCCAAAAGTATCTCCTTCTCTCAAGAGAAATGCGCGCCTTAGAACTTTATCTTTTGTACTATCGTTACCAACAAAGACAATGTCTCTAATTGTGAACCGTTCCCCCTCCTCCACTTTAAGCGTCGTGTCGACAAAGTTGTTTCCGTCGACCACTCGGGTAGTAAAAGATGGTTCAGCCCGGTAGAGAATATAACCAGCGTTACTATAGCCTTCTCGTATTTTATCCAGCGCTTCGTTGAGAGCGCCTAAATCAAAATAGACTTTTTTTCGGGTTGACTGTGTAGGTTTCAGATCAAGAAATTTGGCAATGATAGAACTGTTATCGCGCTTGGCAATCCCATATTTATCAGTATAAAAAACCTCAGTGAAAACTTTATTTCCCTCAATTTTTAAATCTCCTTCATAGAAGGGTTCACCTTCCACAATTTGGAAATTTAATATAGACCTTAAGTCATACGAAGGAGAGCGGCCTTCGGCTACAAGACGAGTATTTTTTAATCTAGCTTTTTCAGTTGTAAAATCTTCTGTTCTGATATCGGGCTTGCTAATAAAGACATCCTTATACCCCTTGCGCCAGTAGGCTTTTTTAAGTAGTTCTATATCTTCATCGATACTTTTATCGATCAGTAAATCTTTTGAAGTAATTGGACTTAAAAACCAGTTGTACTCACTGGTTTTGATGATTGATCTGAGTTGCTTTTCAGAAAACACCTGATTACCAGTAAATTTGATTTGATAAATGCGATTTTTACCACCTTCTTTGATATCGAAAAGAAGTCGAGCAAGCCCTGGTCCCATTGGCTCTAAACTCACCTCAATGCTAGGAGATCTAAATCCTTTTTCCGAAGCAAGATCTACAATAATATCTTTAATTTTTCGAACGGCGTCTGGATCATAGGGAGCATCGATCCTAATTTCGGCTTTTTTGTCTTTAACTTTATCTTTAATCGACGTAAGACCGATTTCTGTACCGCCCCGATAGTCAATTTCTTTAATAATCGGGCGTTCCGTGACGATAATGATAACTTTTTTTCCCTGCTCGGCATCTTCGACGTTGATTTTAATATCATCAAAAGCTTTCATCTCCCACAAGACTTGAAGGATATTAGAGAAATCAATTGTCCTGAGTTCGTCACCGACTTTTAGTCCACTTCTAAAAAGGACGGTTTCTCTTGAGACTTTAGAAATACCCCGTATTTCGATGGCAGTAATTGTATCTGGATCTTGTGCTTTTATATTATTACCTGCAGTCACAGCAAATAGAATGAGGCCTACTTTGAAGCTTATCTTAAGGCGTTGCGACCAATTCATTCACCTACTCCAATCAAAGTTTTTGTTTCTACCAAGACTGGAACCAATTTGTCTCCCGAGCAATCAAAATTAACTTCTCCAGATGGGACTGCCTCGTATCCCAACATGAGCTCAGCTAAAGGATCTTCCACCATCTTCTGTATGGCACGCCGAAGTGGACGTGCACCATAGGTTCGATCTTTTGAAGTATTTTTAACCAAAAGATCTACAGCACTCGAAGTGAGCGTAATTCGCAGTTTGTGTTTGGCTAGAGTGTGATTAACGTCATCAATAAGAAGTTGAACGATCTTCTTCAGCTCACCCTCGCCTAGACGATTAAATAAAACAGTTTCATCAATACGGTTTAGAAATTCTGGAGGGAAAGTTCTTTTGAGAACTTTTAGTACGTCGTTATGACGAGCTGAATCTTTTGAATCATTTTCAAGAAATCCCACATTCTTATCGTTCATTAGTTCTTTAGAGCCGATATTAGAAGTAAGAATGATAAGGGTATTCTTAAAGTCCACTACATTCCCGAAAGCATCGGTTGCCTGACCATCGTCAAAAATTTGAAGAAGAATATGAACTAGATCAGGATGTGCTTTTTCAACCTCATCAAAAAGAATTACTGAATAAGGATTGCGACGAACGCGATCAGTCAGAAGGCCTCCTTCCTCATACCCAACATAGCCTGGAGGAGCTCCTAGTAATTTACTGACTTCGTACTTTTCCATAAATTCACTCATGTCAAATCGAATCACCTTTTTGGGATCCCCAAAAAGGAAGTTTGCTAGCGTCTTCGCAAGTTCTGTTTTTCCAACACCGGTTGGACCCAAAAATAAAAAAGAGCCCATGGGCCGATTGGGATTCTTTAATCCCGTTCGTGCTCGACGAACAGCTCGTGCAACAGCACTGACAGCTGCCTGTTGTCCAATGACACGTTGATTGATGTGCTCTTCCATATGAACCAAATTGCTTTTCTCTTCATTCTTGAGAGCCTTAACGGGTACCCCAGTCCAGGAGGCAACTACTTCTTCGATATCAGCCTCGGATACCAGGGGGAAATTATCGTATTCCGTCTGAATCGTTGAAATGCGCTCTAGCTGAATCACTTCACGTAACTGCAGCTCTCTTTGTCGTAGCAGAACAGCTTTTTCAAAATCTCGGTTCAGAACTGCATCATTCATCTCATTAATAACTTTATGGAGTTCTTGTTCTGGATGTTGCTCACCTTTTGGTTGTTGCCCAACTCTTAATTTGACACGTGCCCCTGCTTCATCGAGGAGATCTAGTGCCTTGTCAGGCAGAAAGCGATCCGTAATGTAGCGATTGGACAAATAAACTGATGCTTCAATAGCTTGACTAGAGTATCGAACACGATGGAATAATTCGTATCGGTTTTTGACTCCGCTTAGGATGGTAAGCGACTCTAACTCGTCGGGCGGATTCACCGTTACCGGCTGGAAACGACGAACGAGGCTTCGATCTTTGTCTATGTATTTTGCATATTCTTTATGGGTCGTTGCGCCAATGCATTGAATTTCACCTCGGCTTAGCGCAGGCTTCAGGATATTTGCTGCATCCAAACTTCCTTCAGCTGCTCCCGTTCCAATCAGTGAATGGATTTCGTCGATGAATAAAACTACAGTGGGATCTTTAGTAGCTTCGGAAATAATACTTTTCAAGCGCTCTTCAAACTGCCCTCGATATTTAGTTCCTGCGACAACTAAGCTCAAATCAAGAGCAAAAATTCGCTTGTCCTGAAGACTAAAGGGAACAGCGCCTTCATGAATTTTTTGAGCAAGCCCTTCTACGATAGCCGTCTTCCCAACGCCTGCTTCCCCAAGGAGGATGGGGTTATTTTTTCGCCGTCGGCTTAGAATTTGAATGATTCTTTCGATTTCAGTGTCACGACCCACCAAGTTATCAAAAACACCTTTTTCCGCCATCTCGCTTAAGTTTCGAGCAAACTCAGAGAGAAGAGGGTGTTCTTTACGTTTTTTACTGCTTTTTTCTTCTTTAGTAGACTCAAAAAGAATCTCTCGGGCTTTGACTAGATCGGCTCCAGATTCTTTTAGCAACTTTGCAGCCATTGAACCTTCTTCTTTCAGCATGCCGAGCAAAAGATGTTCTGCTCCAACATATTTATGATTCAGTTTGGAACTTTCATGGGCTGCATGTTTTAGTATATTTTTAACCTCTTCTTCCATGGGAATATCAATGGACGTAGAACTAAGTGATGTTTGTATTTCCTTGGGCGTTAAGGCTGTGATCAGGCGATCACGGAGGGTACTAATCTGAACTCCCATTCGCTCTAACAGATAGGTCGATGTTTTTTCACTCTCTCTCATTAATCCTAAAAGCAAGTGTCCACTTTGAATCGACTCCGATCCAAATTGACTTGCTTCATAACGAGCAAAAAACATGACTCGACGGGCTTTTTCTGTGAATTTTTCGAACAAGAGAAGACTCCTTTTTACTAAGGGAGAGTAACCCAAGGTTACCTACTCCCCTAAATATGATTATCCCCTGAAATCTATCATCTTCCCAAGACCAAACGACCTGCTAAAATCAGACTGAGATTATTGATTTTTAATCGGGCACTAATCTCCAAGTCACTACACTCTACGCTATTGGAGTTATATGAGATCGGGCTCAAAAAACCTAGTGGTTCTTGGTATGCAATGGGGGGATGAAGGCAAAGGGAAAATTATCGATCTCCTCAGTAAAAACTTTTCGTACGTAGTTCGATTTCAGGGTGGAAACAACGCAGGTCACACGATCGTAGTCAACGGGGAGAGCCTAGCACTTCACCAAGTACCGAGCGGAACTCTGCATCCCAAATGCTTTCTAGTGGTTTCAAATGGAGTAGTTCTAAATCTTGAGGTTTTCAATCAGGAATTAGATCGGCTTAGACAGCGTGGAATTGACGTTCTATCTAGGCTGATGCTGAGTGAAAAAGCTCATGTCATTCTCCCGCATCACATTCTTTTGGATCAATGGCGCGAAGGTGGGGCTGGTCGAATTGGGACTACCGGACGTGGTATCGGACCTGCTTATGAGATGAAAAGCTCGAGAATGGGTGTTCGACTGGGCGACTTTCTTCATCCCGAGACTCTTCGGGCCCGAATGGAGCTCGGTTACCGAGAGGTATCTCTTAGACTTGGTCCAGCCTCTACTCTCCCCACCCTAGATCAGATATTAGAGATGGCTCAATCATGGGTAGCCCCCCTGAAGGAGTGCATTGGAAATACGCAGGAGCTCTTGCGACAGGCATGGGACCAAGAATTACCAATTCTTTTTGAGGGGGCGCAAGCTTCTCTTTTAGATATTGATCACGGAACCTATCCCTATGTCACTTCCTCAAACTGTTCTGTGGGCGGTCTCTTAGCCGGAACCGGCTTACCGCATCAAGTGATCGGCATGGTATGCGGAGTTACTAAAGCATACGCCACTCGAGTTGGAGACGGCCCCTTCCCAAGCGAGTTGCATGGTCTTTTAGGAGAAACCATTCGAAGTCGAGGAAAAGAGTACGGCACAACAACAGGCCGTCCACGTCGATGCGGCTGGTTTGATATTCCCATCGTTCGGCATGGAGTACAAATAAATGGAACAGGAGGTCTTGCGATCATGAAACTTGATGTTTTAGATGGCCTCGAGGAGGTCAAAGTCGTGATCGGATACTCCGATGGATCTGGAGGTCTAACACGAAGTCTTCCAGGACATGAAATTGACTGGAAAGAGCTTCGTCCCGTTGAAAAAATCTTCAAGGGCTGGGGGCAGACGGCTGGCTGCACACAATGGTCAGACTTACCCAAGGAAGCCCAAAATTACTTGAAATTTATTGAGGACAATATGGATTGTCCCATTGCTTATGTGAGTACCGGAGCAGATCGTCGCGAGGGTTTCTTGATGTCAGGTGCTTTGAGCCCCTTTATGGAACCTGCATAGAGATTCCGAAGTCTTCCTTGATTCAATCTTTAAGTTAGGGGAAACTAATGAATCTTGATATACCAATACCCCAGGGTCTGTAGCTCAGCGGTAGAGCAGGAGCCTTTTAAGCTCTTGGTCGTGGGTTCGATCCCCACCGGACCCACCAGTCAGTAGTATTATTTGAGAACGGAATGGAGCTATCGTCTAACGGTTAGGACAGCGCCCTTTCAAGGCGCCAGTACGGGTTCGAGTCCCGTTAGCTCTACCAATCTTTACAATTTTTTACAAAGTCCTTTTGTGAAATCCCAAACTTACTCTTCGGTATTAGGAAGAGTGGACTGTCCTTCCATTAATTGATCCATCTTCTTAAGTTGAGAATCCAGACCCCCTCGACCCATAAGTTTAGTTCGAGCCCCTTCCCATGCCTCTGAGGCCTTGACCAAACGTTGTTGGATTTCATCAAAATCTTCGGTAAAGCCTTCGAATTTTTTAAGGGCATTTTGAGCTAAAGAGAGGATATGGCTTATATTTTTGATCTGGGATTGACTTTTGTGAAAATCCATAATTATACGAATGAGTCCTACGATATTACCAGGACAAACTACGATGACATTCTTCTTATAAGCTTCCTCAACAATCCCTCTTCGATAAGCTAAAAAATATACGTCTTCAATTGGGATAAACATAATGACCGCAGAAATATTTTTTCCGGGATACAGTCGGCTATAGTCTTTAGCCGAAAGCTGCTGGACATGAGTTTTAACTCCATCGCATACGGCATCTTCAAGCTGGGCCATATGATCTGTCTCCCTCAATTTTTCGTCCTGATACTTTAGTAACTCTATGTAGGATATGAGGGTTACCTTGGAATCTAGTACGAGGTGATGATCGTCTGGTAAATGGAGAAGAATATCTGGGCGAATTCGACCTGCTTCGCTATTGGCCTCAGCTTGGACTTCAAAATGGAGTTTGGGTTGCATCCCACAGGCTAGCAAAATTGATTCGAGCACCTTTTCTCCCCACGCCCCCCGAACAGCACTTTTTCCTTTGAGGGCTTCTGTTAACAGCTGAGTGTCTTCAGATATTTTTACTTGGGCTTCGTTCATTAATTTAATTGTCGTTGTGAGTGCACTTCTTTGCTCTGTTTCAGAGGTATGAATTTGGTCTAGCCGCGTCTTAAGGTGGGATATTGTGTCCTTGAAGGGATCGAGAATGCTTTTCATTTCCTGCTGCTGAATCAATCTAAGATCCGAAGACTGTGCCTTCAGCGAAGATTCTGCAACTTGTTTAAATTCCTTATCTAATCTCTCGAGAAGTTGACCTTGTACCTGTAGCAATTGGTCCTGAGATTGCGCTTTGATTTGGGCTTCGGTCAATTTATTTCGTAAACGATTATTTGCCCATAAATATCCAAGAAAGAAGCCTAATAAAATACCTAAACCGACCATCATCGAGCTACCTCAGATCACCTGTTTCGGTGGGAGATTAGTAAAACAGATTTTAAAAAAAAGAAAAGGGGGACGATTTTAATTAATAGGGTGTAACCAGCCATGGGAATCAGGAATCTCCCCATGCTGAAGATCCAACAAATACTCTCTTAATTGTAGTGCTACGGGGCCTATTGTTCCTTGATTGATGAGCCATGAGCCCGTCCTAGACTTCACTTCTCGAATCGGGGTAATTACTGCGGCCGTGCCGCAAGCAAAGGTCTCGCTAAATTCCCCAGAAATAGATTTCTCTTGCCATTCTTGAGTCGATATTCGACGCTCAGAAAATCCCCAGTCTAAGTCTTTGCTTATTTGAATTAGGCTCAAGCGCGTAATTCCAGGAAGAATGGTTCCTGTAAGTTCAGGCGTTACAAGATGGATTTGATTATTCTTTTTTTCAACAAGACATATATTCATACCACCCATTTCTTCGAGGTATCGATGTTCTCGGGCATCGAGCCAAACCACTTGATCACACCCATGATCGATAGCTTGCTTCTGTCCGATTAAGCTTGCTCCATAATTGCCTGCGAATTTGGCAGCTCCTGTCCCACCTGGAGCCGCTCGAATATAGTCTTCACTAAGCCATACGCTGACGGCTTTATAGCCCTGGGGAAAATACGATCCACACGGCGATGCAAATAAGACAAATCGATAGGAGATGGAAGGACGAACGCCTAGGGCGGCTTCCGTTGCGAACATCAAAGGGCGAAGATATAAGCTTTCTCCTCGTTTGTCGGAAACCCAAGATCGATCTTGTCGTACGAGCGCTTCCGCTGCTGATATAAAGAGATCCTCTGGTATTGAGGGCATGGCTAAACGATGAGCGCTTTCATTCATTCGTTTCCAGTTTTCGACTGGACGAAATAAAGCAACATTTCCGTTTTTTTGGGGATAGCACTTGAGGCCTTCGAAAATTGACTGGCCATAATGCAGGATGCTTGCAGCGGGGTCCAAGGTAATAGGTCCATAGGGCTGAAGAATCGGCGTAGACCAGCCGGACGAAGCCTCGTAGTCACTAATCACCATATGCTCACTGAATACCCGCCCAAATCCGGGATTTGTCATCCGCACTTCTCGATCGAATTTAGATAGGACTTGCTTAAGAGGCTTAAGGTCTATTTTCATGATTACTTTCAGGGGGTAAGTCCACTCTCACGGACCATCATCATCACTTCATCATCTCCTATAAGGAGACTGAGATCAATAGAGGTTCTTCATAGCCCTAAGTGTTTTTGCATATGGAGAACCAAATGATCTATACCTTTGGATTTGCGAGCGCTAACCCAAAAAACCGCTTCGGAATCTACCGATAAAATCTCGCATAGTTTTTTTTGCTTTGCAGAACGTTCGGAAGGACGTAACTGGTCAAATTTAGTAGCCACAATAGTATAAGGAAGGTGATTTTGAAATAGCCAGGCTTGCATATCGATATCCAACTCCGTAGGACCAACATAGGAGTCAACACATAAATAGACCATGATAAGAGTCTTTCGCGATCGTAAGTACGATTCAATTAATAAATTCCAACGAACTTTATCCTCTTCGGGTCCGCGCGCAAAACCATATCCAGGACAATCGATTAGCAAACGCTCTCGGGGCGCTTGGTAGACATTAAGATTCCTCGTTCGACCCGGCGTTTTACTTGTTTGTGCTAGATTATTTTGTTGGGCGACGGCATTGATGAGGGACGATTTTCCGACGTTGCTTCGACCCACAATGGCAATTTCACAATCGCAGAATCCAATTTGGTCTTCTGAGCTAGCGCTCTTTACAAAAGATAAAGTCAATCGAGCAGGGGTCATGGCTATAGATTCCGGTAGATTCTCATTGTAAGGGATGACCGATGGGCCTCTAAATTCGTCCGTTTAGACCAAACTGGAAGCAAATCAAGGAATTCAGAAAAGTCCAATCCCCAAGATGATCAAATGAAACATGGAGTTTGTGGCATGTTTAGCGTTAAAAAAATAACCTACTTGTTGTTGCTTTCGTTGCTTATGGCTAGCCACTCGAATCTGATTGCGATGGCTAAAATCAGCGGTATCGATAAAGTAGCCCTCGAGCTTGAACTCGAGACTCGCACTGAATCGCAAATATTATCGATGGCTCCGGGATCAAAACTTAATATCACCAATACAAATGGGCAGATCACCATAGAAGGATGGGATAAAAATACCATCAAGATTGAGGCGATGATTAAGGACACGGCTACCCACCGGATCAAAATTGAGTCGACTCAAAATGAACAGGGGGTAACCATCGATGTTCGCTATCCTGGGCGTGGCGAAGCTTTTTGGGGTTTGGTTCAGTGGAATTGGGATCTAGTTAAAAATGAGAGACCGCAGTGTGATCTCACGCTATTTGTCCCACGAAAACTTCAAGGCTCTTTTAGAAACACCAACGGGGGTATTCGCCTAACTAACCTTGAGGGATTCATAGAAGTTAAGTCAGTGAACGGCAATCTCGATGCGCGTCAAATCACAGGCACGATGGAAGGTAAAACCGTCAATGGTACGATCACAATCAATGAAACGGAAGCCGATGTCAATATTTCAACCACCAATGGTTTAATCAAACTTGATGGAGTCAGTGGATCGATTAATGCAAAAACCATTAATGGCTCGATTCAAGCCAAAAATCTGAATGGCCAAGATCGGGGGATATCCTTTAATACCGTCAATGGGGCCGTTCGCCTGACCTTAGGATCAGCTACGGGATCTGTGCATCTTTCAAACGTCTTAGGAAAAATCTCTTTTACTGACCAGAGAGGGGTGGTGTTTCAAGGACGTCGATTATTTACCACGGACATTCCTAACTCGAACCAAAAAATAAAAGTCTCCACAGTTAACGGACCAATCGATGTTATTCAGTGAATACTGATTTTGATGTCTAGTCGTTCGGCTAAAGCGATATATCGTTGTTGGATTTCTTCTACAATTCGATCCGGAAGAAAAGGTGCGGGTGGGGTTTTATTCCACCTGGCTTGATCCTCAAGATAGTCTCGGAGAAATTGTTTATCGAGGCTAGGAGGTTGAGAACCTGGAGACCATTGATTCCGGTGCCAATACCGACTCGAATCTGGGGTAAGCACTTCATCAATTAGGATAAGATCTCCATTAAAAAGCTCCCCAAATTCAAATTTAGAGTCTGCAAGCAGGATCCCTTTAGATTCAATCAATGCTTGGCCATGTTGGTAGAGATCAACAGACTTTTCTCTCAGTCGAGAGGCCTTGGATGATCCTAGGAGTGTTTGCATGTGATCAAAAGTAATATTTTCATCATGGCCCGATTGAGCTTTAATGGCTGGAGTAAAGAGAGGCTCCGGTAGGCGAGAACCCAGTAGAAGCCCCTTGGGTAATGGATGCCCTGCAACTTGGCCGGTGGCTTGATATTCCTTCCACGCCGAACCGGCTAGATATCCCCGCACAACGCATTCGACACCAATGGGCTCTGTTTTGAGAACCCGCATCACTCGACCCTCTAGGATTTCCTTTTGCTGTCGCACCAATATCGGCAGGCTATCAAAATCAATAGGCCTTACATGATGAGGCATAAAGGATTGCACTGAATCGAACCAAAAGTGGGCGATGGCAGTGAGGATTTTACCTTTACCCGGAATACCATTAGGCATGATGCAATCAAATGCACTAATGCGATCGGTTGCGACGATCAACAGTTCAGATCCTAAATCGTAAACGTCTCTCACCTTCCCTTTTCTAAACAAAGGAAGAGGTAATGAGGTGGACAACAAAGGAGATATCATCAGGAGAGTCTTTCAATTTGCTTAGGAGTGGGGGCATTCCAGGGAATTGCTTCAGGAAGAAGTCGGTAACGATTCATGATCGTGACCCATCGAGTTAATTCCTGTTCGTGGATGGGTTGGTCAGTTACAGAGGAATCCCCCGACATAAATTTTTTTATCTCCCCGGCACTCAGACCTAGCTGATCAGGCAAGATCTCAAAATCATAAAAGGGGCCGTGCGTAGGACGCTCCTGAAGTCGATAATTAAAAGTCGATTTGAGCACTTCACAAGAAAAGACCCGATCGAGTTCAACGGCTGCATCTAAATAGGGAACCGGGTCTTTCCCTAAAAATGAGTTAGTTTGAGCGAGTCCTAGATAGTATTTGGGATTAATTCGATTTCGGGCCATCAGGGTCTCGAACAATTCTCTCGCTTTTATCGTTTTGCCAAGAGCAATCTGTAATTCAGCTTTGATACAAAGGGCTTCTTCTCTATCCGGGTCGACCATAAGCCAACGCTTGACACATTCGTAGGCCTCTTGGGATTGAGAGGTTTGCTTCAGGTAAAAAACTATTCGTCGTAACAAAGCCGGATCCTGAGGAGCCATCAGCAATGCGCGAGAAAGGAATTCGATGTATCTCATTTCATCTTTTTCTTCTTCCATCTGAAAGATCCATTCTTTCAAGATATTAACTTGTTCTGAAATTTCAAAATGTAAAGTACTCCGATTTGGATCCGTTGGATGAAAACACTGAACACCCACCCACCATAAGTTGGGCTTTTCATTTGTTTTCATTTTCATAACTTCGAGATCCAAGGCGTGGATCACTAACTTCAGATAATCGAACCAAAGCGGCGGCATGGGGATTTTTAACACCCGACGAAATTCACGCTGAAGAGTTTCGAGTGGGAGAGTTTCTGTAATTTGGATGGATTGTCGGAGGATCTGAAATCCAGCCTGAGGGATACCATCTCTCCCGTCGTGATAGGCCACACGTAGATAAAGATGGTTTGTCAGTGGATCAAATTCGTCCAAAAACATGAATCGCAAGGCTGAACCCATAGCCTTCAGATTACAAGGGCTTTAAACAGGTGGGTAGAGACCTTCTTTAGCGAGAGTGGGTTCTTCCTGAGCACTCCATTCGGATCCGAGCACGATCGAGAAGAGTTTGCGCTGTCCTCACAGAATCTTCGTTAGGCGAATCCTTTAAAAGTTTAAGGGCTTGTTCGTACTCCAACTCGGCAGCATTGAAATCAATCTGCTCCTGCGTCTCGCTCTCTTGGGCCAAAATCGTCACACGCTCAGGACCTACCTCAGCAAACCCTCCAAAGACGGTGACCATCTTCTTTTGGTTACCGATAGAAAAAAATATAATGCCATCATTTAGGGGAGTCATAAGGGGGGTATGCGTGGGCAGAATCCCATAATATCCTTTTGTCAAAGATGGAAATTGTAGATCAGAAACCTGAGCGGACAGCACAGTACGCTGTGGCGTGATGACTTCAAGATGGAGAGTTGTGGTCGACATAATAATAAAAACCGTTCCTTCTCTATGTGTTCACTGCTAATTTTTGAGCTTTTTCAACGGCTTCTTCTATGGTTCCCACGAGATAAAAAGCTTGTTCGGGCAAATGATCCCATTTACCATCACAAATTTCTGTAAATCCCTTGATGGTTTCAGAGAGTTCAACGTATTTACCCTTCATGCCGGTAAACTGCTCAGCCACAAAGAAGGGTTGGGATAAGAAACGTTGAATCTTACGGGCACGGGCAACCACCAATTTGTCATCGTCAGAGAGTTCATCCATACCCAAGATGGCAATGATGTCCTGTAATTCTTTATACTTCTGAAGAATCGACTTAACGCGCATAGCCGTGTTGTAATGGGCATCGCCTAAAATACGAGGATCAAGAAGTCGCGAGGTCGAAGCAAGAGGATCCACCGCAGGGTAGATACCTAGAGCTGCGATTTCTCGACTCAGATTCGTCGTCGCATCTAGATGGGCGAAGGTCGTGGCGGGAGCAGGATCCGTGTAATCATCGGCAGGGACATAGACGGCTTGAATCGAGGTAATCGATCCTTTTTTAGTAGACGTAATGCGCTCCTGGAGGTTTCCCATTTCGGTTGCCAGTGTGGGTTGATACCCCACGGCACTTGGCATACGCCCCAACAAGGCGGAGACCTCAGCACCGGCTTGAGTAAAGCGAAAGATATTATCCACAAAGAATAGAACATCTTTTCCTTGGACATCTCTGAAGTATTCGGCGACGGTGAGGCCGGTCAAGGCGACGCGTGCACGAGCCCCAGGAGGTTCCGTCATTTGACCATAAACGAGAGCCACCTTCGATTTGGAGAGATCATTTTTATCGATCACCCCGCTGTCCATCATCTCGTGCCAAAGATCATTACCCTCGCGTGTGCGTTCTCCCACACCGGCGAAAACCGAAAATCCACCTTTTTTAATAGCAATATTGTTAATTAATTCCATGATCAGGACGGTTTTGCCGACACCCGCCCCACCGAAAAGACCCGTCTTACCCCCCTTGGCATAGGGCTCTAAAAGATCGATCACTTTAATGCCTGTTTCAAACATTTCGGAAGCGGTGTTGAGATCTTCGTACTTGGGGGACTCGCGATGAATCGGCCAACTCTCTTTTGCATTAACGGGACCTCGTTCATCGACTGGTTCTCCGACCACATTGATAATTCGGCCTAACGTCATGTCTCCCACGGGAACCGAAATGGCTTTACCGGTATCTTTTACCTCTTGTCCTCGGATCATACCGTCGGTGGGTTGCATGGCCACACAACGAACACGATTTTCCCCTAAGTGCTGTTGGACCTCTAGCGTCACCGTGGACTTTTCTCCGGTCGGATCGACAATATCTGTCAGAAGAGCATTCATAATTTCGGGCAGATGGCCATCGAATTCTACGTCGACAGCAGGACCAACAATAGCAATCACGCGACCAGTAATTTGTTTCGACATAAGAGAACCTCAAAAAAAGGAAATGGGAGAGTTTAGGCGTTTGCCCCAGAGACGATTTCAATAATCTGATTGGTAATGCTAGCTTGACGGATTTTATTCATGGTTAAGGTGAGTTTATTAATCACTTCACCAGCATTGTTCGTCGATTTATCCATTGCAGCCATTCGAGCTCCGTGCTCAGAGGCGGAGGATTCAATAAGTTTCGAGAGGATTTCTGTTTCTACGAATTTGGGTAACAACGTTTCAAGTGCAACGACCGGATTGGGCTCGAGGAGAGGATCGACGCTCTTGGGAGTCGAGGTTTCTATCTCCATGGGGAAGAGCTTGACTACTCGGGGTTCTTGATTGACGGCAGAATAAAAGTGGTTATAGATCATATACAGGCCGTCAATTTGCCCGTCTTGATAGGCCTGAGCTGCATAGCGACTGACGTCCTGAGCCACTCGCTCTAAACCCTGAAGAGGAATCTGTACGTAGCTCTCTCGAAGATGGAGTTTTCGTTTTCGTGCCCAGTCGGCTGAACGTTTACCAACCACATCAAAAGAGGTTGTTTTAGTTCCGAGGGTATCGAGGAACTGATGTGCTTTTTTGAGGAGATTGGCATTGTAACCCCCACACAATCCCTTATCTGATGCCACGAGTAAAATATGAATCGATTTTTCTTCTCGAGGAAAAAGAAATGCTTGAAGTAGAGGATGCTGAAGGCCAGAGAGATTCTCCGCACCCTTCAATCGATTCACAATAGCGCCAGAGACTTCCCTCATTTTTTGAGCAAAAGGGCGAAGCGCAATCAACCTCTCCTGCGATTTACGCAATTTAACCGCAGAAATCATCTTCATAGCCTTCGTTACCTGCTGCGTATTTTTTACGGAGCGGATACGTCGACGTATGTCCTGGAAACTCGCCATGAATTAGGCTCCTGTTGGGCTGGTCAATTGAGACATGAAGTCTTCTTTGAACGCTGTGGCATTATCCTTGAGGGCTGTCTTTACTTCGTCACTCACCGCTTTTGAGTCACGAATACCTCGGAGCACCTCGGGGGCATTTACTTCTAAGTATTCTAATAGTTCTTTTTCAAAACGACGGACATGGGGCAAGGGAACATCATCAACATAACCATTAGTAGCCATCCAAATTGAGACGACTTGTTTTTCAACAGGCATCGGCTGATATTGACCTTGCTTGAGAATCTCAACCAAGCGTTGTCCTCGATTTAATTGAGCCAAGGTAGCTTTGTCGAGGTCGGACCCAAATTGCGAGAAGGCAGCTAATTCTCGGTATTGGGCTAGGTCCAATTTGATAGACCCGGCAACGGATTTCATGGCTTTGATTTGAGCCGATCCCCCCACGCGAGAAACTGAAATACCCACGTTGACGGCGGGGCGAATACCTGAGTTAAAGAGATCGCTCTCTAAAAAGATTTGTCCATCGGTGATGGAAATCACGTTGGTAGGAATATAGGCGGCCACATCTCCTGCTTGGGTTTCAATAACAGGCAAAGCAGTTAAGGAGCCTGCGCCTCTCTCATCGGATAACTTACAGGCCCGTTCTAGAAGGCGACTGTGGAGGTAGAAAACGTCACCAGGATAGGCTTCACGACCGGGTGGACGTCGAACTAGAAGAGAAATTTCTCGATAGGCCGCTGCTTGTTTACTCAAGTCGTCATAAACACACAAAACGTGACCTCCTGGGTTCGTTTTGCTAGAGGGCTTGCCGTCTTGTCCGTGCCACATAAAATATTCGCCCATGGCAGCGCCCGTCATGGGAGCTAGAAATAAGAAGGGGGCCGGATCGGATGCCGTTGCTGAAATAATGATGGTGTGCTTCATCGCATCATATTGCTCGAGTGTTTTGACGACTTGTGCAACAGTGGAACGCTTTTGGCCAATGGCTACATAGATACAAATGACTCCGGTCTCGCGTTGGTTAATGATCGTATCAATAGCGACGGCCGTCTTCCCTGTTTGGCGATCCCCAATGATCAGTTCTCGTTGACCCCGCCCAATGGGAATCAAAGAGTCGATGGCTTTGAGCCCGGTTTGCATGGGCTCATGAACCGACTTTCGATCCACGATCCCGGGCGCAATGCGTTCAATAGGATTTGTTGTATCTGCCTTAATCGGCCCTTTGCCATCGATCGGCAACCCTAGGGGATTTACCACACGGCCGATGAATTGTCGACCTACCGGCACGCTCATAATTTTTCCCGTTCGTTTGACTTGATCACCTTCTTTGACGGAGTCTGAACTGCCCAAAATAATAATGCCCACATTGTCTTCTTCGAGATTAAAAGCAAGCCCCATCACGGCACGATCACCTTCACCAAGTTGAACAAGCTCGCCGGCCATAACTTTCTCAAGACCGTAGGCTCGTGCAATACCGTCCCCAACGCTAATAATCGTCCCCACCTCTGCGACATCGACTTGAGCATCAAATCCTTCGATCTGGCTTCGAATAATACGCGAGATTTCTTCAGCACGAATTTCCATAAATCCTCCGGTGACTTTTTAAGATTGAGCGAGTAGTTTTAACTTCATTTGATTTAATAACCCCACAATGGAGGCATCGATAATAGTGGAATTCACTTGAACCTTAAGCCCTCCGACCAGGCGGGGATCCATATCACAAGCAAGACGTACCTTTTTTCCAGTGCGTTTTGAAAGCAGGGCGATAAGCGATTCCTTTTGATCCTCAGTTAAAGGATGGGCAGATGAGACTTTGGCTTCTAGGCACCCTTCTCTTTCATCCACGAGGTGATTAAAACGCTTTTGGATTTGACTGAGTAATGGTAAGCGTCCTGCCTCAGTGACCACTTGAACAAAATGACGGAACGTAACGCTGAAGGCACTTTTTTCTAGGATGAGGTCAACGACCTGAGCTTTTTTCTTGGGGTGAATGATAGAAAGTTGAATCAGATTGGATAAATCTGAGTGACTTTTCTGCATCTCAGTGAAACGGTGAAGAGCTTGATTCATTTCTGTAACAGATTTTTCTTTCAAAGCAATCTGAAGGAGGGCTTTGGCATAACGATTAGCAACTAAGCCTAGGCTCATCGAAGATCTCCTAAATGGGAGATCGCTTGATCCATCACCTCAGATTGACCACCGTTCTTGAGTTGCTTATGAATTTTTTCTTGGGCTAAGCCCAAAGCCAATTCCGCAGCTAGGGCCTTGAGTTCGTCTTGGGCCTGTTGAGTTTGCTGCATGATGTCTCGTTCGGATTGAGCAAAAAGCTTTGCAGCTTCATCTTTAGCAGATTGAATGATCATTTCTTTTTCTCGATTTGCATCGTGCTCGGCTCGAGCTAATAATTGGTCCAACTCAGATTGGAGCCCTTCCATTTTTATTTGAAGTTCCTGAATTTGTTGTTCACCTTCAAGGCGATCTCGTTCAGATTGGTCAAGCAAGCGACGGAGTTCATCTTGTCGATTTCGAAAGAATTGAGCGGCTGGAACTTTTAGAAAAAAGATTAAAAGGCCTAGGAAAATAGAAAAGTTCAGAATCTGAACTCCAAACTGAGCGACGTCCGTCAGCGCATAACCAGCGAGTTTAATCTCTCCGGGACTCAACAATAAAAAAGGCATTATCGAGTTCCTTTGGGAAGAATTTGTCTAACCATCGCATCGGCAAGGCTTTGGATTTCCCCGTCTAAACTTTTACGAGCCTCACTGCTAGATTGCTCGATTGTCTTTCGGGCTTGGGAACGAAGGAGAGCGACTTCTCTTTGGGCTTGTTCAATAAGTTGGTTTTTTTCTAAGTTCGCTAAAGAAGAAAGTTCTTTTTTCCTGTCGAAAGCTTTAGCTCGAAGGGCTTTCATTTGTTCTTGGTATTTTTTTTGCTCATTTGCAATCTTTTGAGCTGCGATTTGTTTGGTGTCAAAACCCTTTTGAATTTCAGCAGATCGATTTGACATCATTTGAGTAAGCGGTTTAAAGAAAACGAGACGAAGATAAATGTACATGATCGTCACCAGGACCATTACAAAAACAATTTGCAATAGGTAGGGCCTCATCGGATCGGGCATCGAGGCCAATATTTCGCTCGGGCTTCCCGTAAAATTAGTGGAAGAAAATTGGATCAGCGTAGTAAGGGGTAGCACTTGTAGCCTCAACAATAAGATGAGTTCGAACATTTCGCTGGAGTTGGCAACTTAAGGGGAAACCAGGCCCTCATAACCCCTATACACAGGGTTTTCAGGAGAGTTTCTATTTTATCATTTTGAAGACGTGGGCTCAATGAGAGGTTTAGGGTTTGACCTATTGCCTTGCCTATGAGAGCCTAAAAAACTTAAGTATAGAGGGCGGTTAGCTCAGTTGGTAGAGCGGCTGCTTTACATGCAGCGGGTCGGGGGTTCGAGTCCCTCATCGCCCACCAAGGAAACTTTGAAAATTTGGGGTCGTAGCTCAGTCGGTTAGAGTGCCAGCCTGTCACGCTGGAAGTCGCGGGTTCGAGTCCCGTCGGCCCCGCCAATTAGTTACGCTTGGGACGAAGCGTAGTCTAGACTTCACACCGTCTATCCCGTATTCTTCAGCACCCTATGAAACTGCCCCTTGTTGCATTATGCGGACGCCCTAATGTGGGGAAATCCACTTTGTTTAATCGGCTAACCAGAAGTCGAGAAGCCTTAGTGCATGATTTGCCGGGTATGACGAGGGATCGAAGTTATGGCGTTGTGGAAATTCTAGACGCGGAGGCCAATGTCACCGAAATCTTTGAATGTGTCGATACCGGAGGCTTAGATTTCGAAGGGTCCGACGTAATCACCCAGGGAATCACCCGAATGGCTGATCGAGCTTTAGATGAAGCTCAGGTCATTTGTTTTCTTGTGGATGGCCATGACGGATGTACATCTGCCGATGAAGAAATCGCTTTACGCCTAAAAAGAACCGGCAAACCGATTCTACTAGTGATCAATAAGACAGACGGCATGAAAGGCGGTGCGCCTGACGGAGCCTTTTATCGTTTTGGATTTGATGCCGTTTTACCTATCAGCGCTTCGCATGGCGAAGGCGTTCCTGCATTACTATCGGCTCTTCAACAACGATTACCTTTCCATCGCCGCCCTGATGAAATCGTTATAGTTCCTCCGGATGATGAACTCCGAATTGCCATCATTGGTCGTCCCAATGTTGGCAAGAGTTCGCTGACCAATCGCATCTTGGGCTATGAAAGAAGTTTGGTGAGTGAGGTGGCAGGCACCACGCGAGATACCGTCGATACCGTCTTCCAACGAGGTAATCAAACCTATCGACTCATTGATACAGCGGGTATACGACGCAAAGGGAAGACCTTTGAGGGGGCGGAAAAACTATCTATTGTCAAAGCACGACAAGCCATGGCTCGAGCCGATGTATCCTTGCTACTGATCGATGCCGTAGAAGGAACGACGCATCAAGAAGCCGTCGTCGCAGGTTACGCGCAAGATGCAGGGGCTGCGGTTATCTTGGTGGTTAACAAGTGGGATCTTGTAGAGAAAGATGGATTTACTACCCTAGCCATGGAAGACAAACTCAGAAGACAACTAGGATTTTTACATCACGCTCCCTTGATCTTTATATCTTCGCTCACGGGACAACGCGTAAGTTCACTGTTCCCGATGATTGACTCAGTCGCAAAAGCCCACTGCCAGCGAATCACGACCGCTGAACTTAACCGCTTTCTGAGAGCCTCGGTCAGCGCCATGAATCCCCCCACTAAAAATTCAGGGCAATTAACCAAGTTATATTTTATGACCCAAGTGGGGGTCCGACCTCCAAGTTTTGTGATTAAAGCTAATGCCAGCGGGGTCCTACATTTTAGTTACCTTCGATTTCTTGAAAATCGACTGAGGGCGCAATTCGGTTTCCACGGAACTCCGCTTCGCATCGCCGTAAAGAAAAAACAATCGAGTGACGAGGAGGAAGAAGAAGTGGCCAAGGTCCGTAAAGTGATTTCTCCTAAGTTAGGAATCAAGCCAAGTAAAAAAACTTTGGCGGATCACCATAGAAAGCCATCGCTAGGTTCCCGAAGACGCCGGCTTCATTCACCAAGAGCCACAGCAAGGACAACGCGTAAGAAAAAAACCTAAGGATCACAAATATTACATCTAGTTCGCTCCTACATCACGCGCCAGTGAGAGGGTGGATTAAGAGGTATTCATGTTAAGTTTTTTATGCGCATTAATGATGAGACTCTCGAAGACGATCGGTTGGATTTCACAATCACCAGGAAGTGCCTACGAATTATCCGATACGCCATTCCTCATCAATGAGGAAGATCTAGCGGATCTTCAATAAGGATTTCGCTAACATGAGCGTTTCTTTTTTTTGACTTTCGCCCGAGAGCAACCTAGCAATTTCGCGAATACGAGACTCTCCTTCAAGCCTCTCGCAACGACTTCTCGTTCGGCCTGAGGTTGTTTCTTTTGACAAAAATAAATGATGGGTCGCTCTAGCGGCCACTTGGGCTAAATGGGTCACCGAAAGCACTTGATGGTGTTGTCCAAGGATTTCAATCGACTCTCCCACCTGAATGGCGGTTTGGCCTCCCACACCTGCATCCACTTCATCTAGAACTAGGGTTAGAGCGCGCCCCTGATGGTCGGGGCGATGCAGTCCCGCTCCCAAAAGAGACAACATGAGGCGAGAGAGTTCTCCTCCTGAGGCAATTTTTGAAAGTGGCCTAAAGCCCTCCCCCGCATTAGATTCAATCCAAATGGAAAGTTGACTGACTCCTTGATCGTCAATGCGAAGCCTTTGGCCTTCATGGATGAAAGGGCTTTCTGGATCTATTCCATAACTCAATCGAAATTGAACCCGTGCTTGATTCATTCCCAGATACTGAAGGCGTTCATGTAGCTGTTGCTCAAGTTCCGGCAAAGCGGACTCGCGTTTATCGTGAAGAGCGAGGGCTGCTTGGCCATACACCTGAGCTGATCGCTTGAGCGCTTTTTCATATACTTCGATCGAATCCTCGCCTTCTTGGAGAATTTTTTGCTCTTGCTTGAGGCGTAAATGAAGATTGGATAAGTCATCTGGCTCACAGCGATGAATCCTTGATAATTTTTCGTACAGCGCTAAGCGGTTCTCGACCTCTTCAATGCGATGGGTTCCTGCTTCGACCCATTTCTGAACGGCTTCTTGCGTTAAAGCCTTTAGATCCTCTAGTTCTAGCACCGCCTGTTTAAGCCGATCCTGAGTAACTGTACTCTCACTCCAAAGACCGCTGGCGCGATGACCCGCGCGAAGGAGCGCATCCAGATTAGGAGTGATTTGCTCAAAGTATTGATTCATTTCTTGGTACAACTGAGCGAGTTGAGCGGCATGTCGTAAGGGTTCTCGCTCTTCTTTTAATTGCGACCATTCACCAATTCTGGGATCGAGAGCGCCAAGGGACTCAAAATATCCTTCGAGCTCTGCGAGTCGTCGCTCCCGATCTGCCTCACTTCTTTGTCGAGCACGAAGTGCTAATTGATCCTGCTGAACTTGGTTTACTAAGGGTGAAAGTCCGGCTTCAATTCCAAGGACTTCATCCAGAAGGGCCAAGTGGCGCTCTTCATTCAAGAGACTTTGATGATCGTGTTGACTCATTAATCGCATCCACAGACGCCCAATCTCTTTCAAATCTCCAAGGGAACAAACGCTTTGATTAATCCAGGCCCTAGATCGACCTGCCGAGGATACCTCGCGGCGAAGCTGGATGGGAAATTCGATTTTAAATCCTTTAGTCTTCAGAAAGAGTTCCCATGGAGCCCGAGGTACCTGAAGGGTTCCTTCAACTACGGCGCGATCTTCACCGCGGCGAACCGTATCCGAATCTCCGCGGGATCCCACAAGCAGACTCAGTGCATCAACGAGTAATGATTTTCCGGCTCCGGTCTCACCCGTTAATACGGTAAACCCGGATCCAAGATCTAAAATAAGATCCTCAACGAGGGCCAAATTTTGGATTCGAAGGCGGGTGAGCATCAACTAGAGCATAGCGAAAGGGAGGGCAATTCTTGACGGATTCTATAAAAAAATGCATACTGATTCTAGTTCTTTCTCAGTCCCTAGGAGCGTTATCCAGAAAGGTGGAGGGTTCAGGCCCTGTGAAACCTTGGCAACCTGCCCTATAAGGCAAGGTGCTACAT